>Ga0074198_1000990_pt1 | contig 22516 bp, 18 predicted proteins | sample EPASupsiteSAE323_FD_64527 | JGI IMG/M metagenome (GOLD analysis project Ga0074198, IMG submission 64527) | Bioremediated contaminated groundwater from EPA Superfund site, New Mexico - Sample SAE3-23 | ecosystem: Environmental > Aquatic > Deep subsurface > Groundwater > Contaminated ...
ATCCCGGACATTGTTTAGCCGGGCCAGGTATTTACGGATCGTATTCCGAGATATCTTTAATTCACGAGATACTTGAGAAATTGAGCCATATTTATCGTATAAACGCTTAATTTCATCGGTTAAGTCCATTTAATCACCCCTTAAGACTTAAAATTTTCTTTTTCGACGATTGACGGCGAGGGGTGGTAAAAAATTAGTGGCGTTTATTTATATACCCTGAGCAATTTTTTATTGGCGAAAACAGGTCCAACAATCTCCATGCTCATTAGGATCATTCTGTTGGAGATTTTTGTTTTTTTTTGGATAAATTCCCAAATTTCATCCATCTCACAATCACCTGCTGAAATATCACGAATAAAATGGTTATTGAGAGTTTCAGCATGATCTCCAATGAGATGATAATATCTGGATATCGTATCACGATGATGATCAATAACTCGTAAAACTCCACGAATTGAAGTTTTTTCAGTTGCATGTTTAGCAATTATGAGTACATCAGAAAGAGGCAAACGAGAATTGTATAGAGGAGTGTTTCTCGTTTCAACGAAATATCGCCCACAATGGTGACAATAATATTGTTGGTTACCTGCAGGGTTATGGCCATTTTTCGTAATGTCTTTTCCATCTTCGATTTGAAAATAAGTACAATCAGGGTTTTGACATGTGATCAATATTGGACCACGCTTTCCAACCATAATTAATTATTATCACCAAATTCATATTAAATTTTAGTACATAAAAATTAATACTTATCATGCTTTATATTATCATCTTTTTAGCAGGGCACTACCCAATTATCTTCTGTTTTTCAGTTATCCTTTATGTAACCGTAAATAAGGGTCATTTACTTATTCTCCGGGAGGATATCGAAATAAAATTAGGAGAGGCCACATACATGGAAAAACAGATCATTTTTATAGTGTCATCACAATGGCAATGATATGGATACACCTTGTCTCAGTATTGGTGAATACCTCATTCAACGAATATATGATTACGGTGCGAGACATGTCTTAGGTGTACCCGGCGACTATATCTTAAATTTTTATGCACGATTGCAGAATAGCCGGATTCAGGTGATCAATACCTGTGATGAACAGGGAACGGGATTTGCTGCCGATGCATATGCCCGGATACATGGGCTTGGAGTAGTCTGTGTCACCTACAATGTGGGAGGGCTGAAGGTACTAAACCCTGTTGCCGGGGCATATACTGAACAATCACCGGTGCTGGTCATCGCCGGTGCTCGGGATGGCAGGAACGGGAAAAATATCCTCTTCTTCATCATAAAATCAGGGAATATGATGACCAGTTCAAGATGTTTAATCATATCACCATTGCTTCATCTGTCCTGCAGGATCCGACACATACCTTTCTGGAGATCGATCGTGTTCTTCATGAGATAGTTACACAAAAAAGGCCAGGATATATCGTACTCCCGCGGGATATGGTCGGGATCACTCCGGATTCTGCATTCTCTCATTCCTATCAACAACCAATTCAGAATGCCGTCCACATACAGACGGACCTTATTGATAAAATAGTCTCACAAATTAATTCTTCTCAAAAACCGGTAATCATGGCGGGTATCGGGATTGAACGGTACCATATGGAATCCGCCCTCAAGAACCTTGCCGAGAGAGGCAACATTCCCATTGTATCCACCCTCCTGGGAGTACTGCTCACCGATGTCGATATGGGAGCAAATACTGCCGTTCTTGATCCTGAAGTTATGCTCTATCTTTCCGATGACAGTTGCACGATTCGCAGACAGTCATTTCAGGTCCAAGGCCTGATGTTACTCCCAGAAATTATTAACCGGGAACTTATTCCTCACGACATCTCCGGGTGTCCAATTCCAGTGAGGGATCGAATGCCTGATTTTGTGCCGACCGGAGTAAGGGTCTCTCCAGAAAACCTTGTTATTGCTCTCAATTCTATAATCAATGATAATACGGTTCTGATTACCGAGGTTGGTGATGCGGTAATGATATCCCTTGATATCACCATGAAACGGACAGGTAGATTTTTATGTAATTCATACTATCCCTCACTTGGGTTTGGGGTTCCTGCCAGTATCGGAATCCAGGCTGCAAACCCTGATTTCAGACCCCTGGTATTGTCGGGGGATGGTGCATTTCAAATGACCGGAATGGAGGTCTCCACTGCATGCCGGTATCATATGAATCCTATAGTAATTATCCTTAATAATAACGGATTTGGAACTGAGCGACCGATGATTGACGGTTCATTTAACGATGTCGCCATATGGAAATATCATAAGATTCCGGAAATTATCGGATGCGGAAAGGGGTATCTTGTTCAGAAAGATACTGAACTGGCCGCTGCCCTGGAAGAAGCCTATGACTCGCCTGAACTTTCAATTATCGAGATAATACTAGACCAGGATGATATCTCTCCCCAACTTCGGAGACTATGTTCGCATTTTTCACAAAGTGTGAAACAAAATAAACAGGTTTGATATTGCGATTAGGATATTCTTAATTGCCACGGTGACGCCGGTTTGCAGTGATGATGGATCCGAAATATCCCAGGTGCCTGATATAGCGGTATAATCCGGGTTTTACGATAGTATGGTCCTTCCTGATATGAATCAGGGTCCGGAAATGCCGGCCCGGTGTCAGGATAGCCAGGAACAGAATGATGATACCGATTCACATGATAGTGATACTCAAAACCATGATGTTATCCTGATCAACCTCAATCCAGAAGACAGGGTAGGATCCTGCGATAAATACAAGTATCATCCCAATTATGATCGCAATTCTAATGAATCTACGAATTCCCGATCCTATTGTTTTGTGGTATTCCAGTCCCTGATTACCAGATAGAGTTCACAAAGCAGCCAGAGGATGAGTGTTGCATAACTGATGGATATAGGATGAAGTGAATTCCGGGGCGAGGATCATAATTTGTTTTACAGTTCGTTCCAGTACCAGAATAATCATCAGTTCTCTGGGGGAACGAGAGAGGTGCTGAATACAGGAATAATAAACAAATTGCGAAGATACGGATCTCAAGGAAGACAGCGATAAACTCATTCGTGATATCTTGATTAAGGCTTAAAGAGAAGAGGGACAGTATAATCTGGTGCCCCTAATCTCTTTTTTAACATAGAAAAAAATGAGAATGTACTTTGTTAATCTTCAGTTTACCAGGAGAAAGAGATTAGGATCTCCGACTCAAATCATAAATTTTACTTTGATGGTCTATAATCCTGCTTCGGTGACATTACTACATCTGTTGTTGGTCGACTAGGATAATTTATGAGTCGTTTGAAATTATCAATAGGTTAATACGGTAATCAAGTTGAATAAATTTAATTATGATTTGGGATTCTGATCTTGAAGGTCCACATTATGAAATTGCAGCAGATGAAAGTTCTAGTCTATGTGTTAGAGCTGGACCAGGGACTGGGAAAACATTTGCTTTAATGAGACGAATCACTCGATTACTGGAAACTGGAATCCCACCAGAAAAAATACTGGCAATTTCTTTTACACGTACTGCGGCAAAAGATTTAAAATTTAAAATTCAGGAATTGGGAGTTCCTGGATATGATGATGTTGAAGCTCGAACACTTCATAGTTTGGCATTTACTATTCTTAATGATGACATTGTTTTTGATACCATTTCAAGAAAAGCACGACCAATGATGGATTATGAAATTCGTAGATTAATTGAAGATTTAAAAGATGAACATGGGGGTGTAAAAAAAGTAAAAAAGTTATTAAAAGCTTTTGAAGCCGATTGGGCAACTTTACAAAATTTAAATCCAGGTTGGCCAAAAGATGAGCATCAAATGAAATTTAAAACAGATCTTGATCGATGGTTAAAAATACATGAATGCATGCTCATTGGTGAAGTTATACCATTAACATATCACTATTTAAAATTTAACCCATCATCCAAATATATTTCATTTTATGAACATGTTTTGGTTGATGAATATCAGGATCTAAATCGAGCAGATCAAGAATTAATTCTAACATTAGCTCAAAATAAAAATATTGTAGTTATCGGAGACGAAAATCAATCAATCTATAGTTTTCGTTACGCTCACCCCGAAGGTATTTTAAATTTTAAAGATAATCGACCAGATACTATACAAAAAAAATTGAATGTCTGTAAACGATGTCCAAAAATTGTACTTAAAATTGCTAATTCATTGATTGCAAATAATCGTGATGTAAATATTGAATTAAATGCATATTCTTCAAATGTTGACGGCGATGTTATGTTGGTATATAATGAATCAAGTGAACAGGAAATTAACAATATCTGTTTATTTGTTCAAAAATATATAGAAAAAAATTCTATGGTAAATCCTGGAGAAATTTTAATTTTAACACCTCGAAGTAAAATCGGGAACTCAATACGGGATCATTTAAATCATTTACAGATAACTGCTCAAAGTTTCTTTAATGAAGATTGTTTAAAAAACCAAAGCGCTCAAATTGGTTTTTGTCTTTTAACTTTAATGGTTAATCCTGATGATAAAGTTTCATTAAGAACCTGGTTATCTTTTGATTCATCATCGTATAATTATAAACAATATCAAAAAATTTTAAACGGGTCAATAAAAAAGCAAATTGATATTTTTACATATTTTGAAGGGATTATTGAAGGAAAATTTGAGCGCCCATCAAGATGTAAGAATATAATTAAAAGATATATTGAATATAAACAGAAATTGAATTTATTGCAAAATAAAGATGGGAAAGAATTAATTGACGCTCTATGGTCAAATGATGATTTAGATTGTTCTGAGATCAGGAGGTATGCAGAATCAGCATTGATGATAAGTAATGAGCCTGGAAAAATCCTTAATGAACTGAGACAATTGATCACTCAACCTGAAATCCCTGATGAAAATGATGGAATTGTGCGGATTATGAGTTTCCATAAATCTAAGGGATTGACAGCTAAATGTGTAATTATTAGTTGTTTAGTAGAGGGTTTAATGCCCAGTTCTCCGAATGATGAACTAACGGCTATAGGACAATTAAATGAAAAATATGAGCAACGCAGATTATTTTATGTGGCTTTAACTCGCACGACAGAAACACTTCTCTTAAGTACATTTGCAACAATGGATAAATCTGATGCATATTCAATGGGAGCTCGCGTCAATACTACTACAGGCCAGAGGGTAACTTTACTAAGTAGTACATTTTTGTCTGATCTTGGAGATTTAACTGGAATTCAAGAATTTAAAGGAAGAGAATTTACTGAACTAATGAAAAAATAATCCAGAATATTACCTTAATTTAACATTTACAGACACTACAAGTGGCGATGTACTTAACTATCGTGTTACTGATAGTATACACCTTGATAAATTATGGGTGTAAACATTCAGGATACGAAAACTTTGAAGAGTGTTTGGATAAAAACAAACGGATGAAGGATATATAAAAAACATATATATACCTATACCAGTATAGTAACTGTTCATCATAAAGATACCAGGATATATGGAATATTGTCTATAACTGAAGAAAAACACCGGTATCTCTTAAGCACTAATGAATCGAGATCCAGGAGTGAAATCTGGATTTCTAAGGACAGATTATGAAGACCGATACCATTAAACGGGATCCGCCAATTGCAGTCATGACCATGGATATTTTTCAAAATATCCTTTTAAGGGCCAATAATCCCGGAGATCTCGGTAAATATCTGACTGAAGAGATACGCAATCTCACTGGTGCACGTAGTGTCCTGTTAATCAGACGGTCTGTAACTGAAAAAGAAACAGGTCACAAGATTATCTACGTGGATCCTGTTAATAATCCACCGTGGACTGTTTCACCGGAAATAGACCATATCTATGAGGAATTTTTAACATCACCGTTAATGAGTTTTTTTGATGCCAAAAAGATGCATACCGGAGGAGAATTACTACTCCGTGAAGGATATGAACATACTTTTGTTATCCCCCTGGTTATCGGAGAAACACATATCGGGGCAATAATAGCCCTGGGTATTCCATCCATTGATCTCCAGGATACCTATATTGAATTATTCCGGTCACTCTCAACCCTGGCAGCCCTCGTTCTGCAAAATTCTTTCCTCAACAACATGCAGGAAAAAAACGTTGAAGAACGAACCAACGATTTACTGATTGTAAATAATGAGATGAAACCAAAGCCCCAAAAACCCTGCAGGGCAGAAGAAGCAGAACCGGAGGACGAGAAAAAATACAGAATGTTCTTTGAAGAATCTTTCGACGGCCTTTTTTTTACATCTCCTGAAGGTAAAATCCTTGATATGAACAGGAAAGGCATTTCTATGTTCGGATATGATACAAAGGAGGAGATCCTCAGGTTAGACCTTGAAAGAGACATATATGCATACCCCAATGACAGGAGATGGGTTCTGTCAACGGTTAATACACATGGAAGTGCCGAATATGAGATGATAGTCAGGAAAAAAAACGGTGAGAAGATGCATACTTATTGTTATCTTACTGCCGTGAGAGACGAAAAAGGAGTGATTACCTCATACCGTGGGATAATCCGTGACATTACTGAACGGAAAAAGGCTGATAAAGCTCTGCAGGAGAGTGAAAAGATGTACCGTTCGGTTGTTAATGCTATGGCCGAAGGTTTTTCACTGGTTGATGCATCCGGAAAGATCATAGCTGTAAACTCGGCAGCCGAACAGATAACAGGACGTACTGCAGAAGAACTGATTGGACGGACTTATGAAGAACTCGAACTCGGAGAAGTTCATGAGGATGGAAGTCTTTTCCTGAAAAAAGATCATCCTTTAATGAACGCATTCTATCCGGGACAAACCCAGTCCAATATGGTAATGGGCATACACAGGCCGGATGGAACCATCAGATGGATCTCAATAAACTCAGAATACCTGATAGCAGATGGAGAGTCCAAACCGTATGCAGTCATTTCAACGTTCCATGACTTTACTGATCGTAAAAGGGCAGAAGAAGCCGTTCACGTTGCAATTAAGTTGAATCACCTGATTGGCACAATGACTCTTGATGAGTGCATGAACTTCACCATCGATGAAGCAGAACAACTAACAGATAGTACTACCGGATTCTTCCATCTGGTAAACCCAGATGAGCAGACGATTCAACTGGTTACCTGGTCTACGAAAACCCGGAAAAACTGTAACATCCTAACGAAACCAGACAAGAAATATCCTGTTTCAAAGGCTGGTGTCTGGGTAGACTGCCTTAGGCAACGCAGGCCGGTTATCCATAATGACTATGCCGGTCTGCCCGATAAAAAAGGACTGCCTGAAGGTCATGCCACGGTGATCAGGGAACTTGTCGTTCCAATTTTTGATGAAAATAATATTGTGGCAATCATTGGTGTAGGGAATAAAGCAACGGATTATGTTGAGGAGGATATCAACGTGATGACGTTGCTTGCAAAAAACGCATGGGTTATGATCAAACGAAAACAGGTGGAAGAAGAGATCCGAATAAACAAAGATAAATTCCGAATCCTGGCAGATTATACCTATGACTGGGAATACTGGATAAACCCGGACCGGACGGTTGTTTACACCACCCCGTCATGTGCCCGTATCACCGGGTATACGGCAGATGAATTTTTGAAAGAACCCACCCTGCTACAGAAGATAATTCATCCGGACGACCTAAGCCCCTTAAATATACACTTTAATCAATCAGACCTGACACAGGGAACATGTTCCATTGACTTTAGAATTATTACCAGGAAAGGAGATACCCGGTGGATCAACCATATATGTGAGCCAATATTTGGTGATACCGGCAGATTTCTCGGACGAAGAGTAACAAACCGCGATATTACCAAACGTAAGAATGCGGAATTAGCTCTTACTGAGAGTGAGGAGAAATACAGGACTCTCGTAGAAAATATCAGGGTTGGAGTATTCCAGAGTATGGCAGATGAAACGGGAAGTTTTATCTGGGTAAATCCGGCGATGGCAACTCTCTTCGGGTATAATTCTTCAGAGGAATTACTTCTTATTCATCCGTCCGATCTTTATTTTAATCCTGAAGAAAGGACTAAATACCTTGAAAAAATCCTCAAGGATGGTTTTGTAAAAAACTTTGAGGTCATGATGAAGAAAAAAGACGGAGTGCAGATATGGATTTCAAATACTTCATATATACGTTATGGACCTGACGGAGCCGTCTTATGGATTGATGGGTTTCTTGAAGACATTTCAGAACACTACCAGATTGAGGAACTCAAGTGGAAAGCTTTTCACCAGATACAAAAGAATATTGAACAATTCTCAATATTAAACGATGAGATCCGAAACCCATTAGCCATAATTCTGGCATTAATTTCTGACAGTAATTTCCCTCGGAAAGACATTATTGAACAGGAGATTAAGAAAATTGATGGTATTGTCAATAAGCTGGATAAAGGGTATGTAGAATCTGAAAAAGTAAATAATTTTTTAAGAAAACATCAACCCTGGATTTATTTAGAGAGAAAAAATTCAGGCGAAGAATGAACAATGCCGTCGGGATCATGACAACACCATATTTTAAAGCCCACTTCCATGCTTAAAGAGGTGGGGATATCTTAAATCTTCCTGATGAAACCCACATAGATTGAAGAAGCTTCATGCCTCATAACAGCAGATATCACACACGGTATATTTCAAGGGGGAAAAATGTTAAGTATTAGATCTCTATCTGCCTCAACCATTCTTCTGGTTGCCATCATACTGTCCGGTCTGTGCATCACAAACACAATGGCACAGCCAAATGAGAACGGATACCAGGTTAATTCCTGGTCCCAGTCAAACCCGGTATATTCTGATGCAAATACCCTGAAGGTATCTTCCGAATATGCATCAGATCGGCTTATTGTAAAATATAACCCTGAATCTGTCAGTTCAAAGGCACAGATGATGTCTATCCAGTCTGCGGCCAATGAAGAGGCGGGTGCTTATGTCATCGAGGATCTCAGTTCAGAAGGTGTGCCTGGAATGCAGGTAGTGCAGGTTTCAGGAAGCTCACTCGAAGATGCCATGAGAACCTATGAATCTGACCCTGACGTCCAATATGTAGAACCGGATTATAAAATTACAGTCAACCCGATTGAAAATGTAGGGGAGACTGCTTCTGTCCGGTCTTTACAGGCTGCAGGGAGTTCTTATCCTAACGATCCGGGATATCCTGACCAGTGGGGGCTTTACAACACCGCCAACCCCGGGGCTGATATTAGTGCACCCCTGGCGTGGGGTGGAACCACCGGATCTTCAGGTGTAATTGTTGCTTTAATTGATACTGGTGTGGATTACACCCATCCTGACCTCGCGGCCAATATCTGGACTAACCCCGTAGAGGTTATAAACGGTATTGATGATGATAACAACGGGTATATCGATGATGTCCGTGGATGGAACTTTGTTTCAAAAACAAACGATCCGATGGATGACAACGGACACGGGACACATTGTGCCGGAACGATCGCGGCAGTTGGTAACAATGGTATAGGAATCGCAGGGGTTACATGGAGTACAAAGATAATGCCGCTGAAATTCCTGGATTCAAAGGGATCAGGGTATACATCTGATGCAATCTCTGCAATTCTTTATGCAAACAAGATGGGAGTTCCTATCATCTCAAACTCATGGAACGGTAACGGTAACTCCCAGTCTCTGAAAGAGGCTATTGACGCGTCCGGTGCAGTTATCATATGTGCGGCAGGAAACAAAGGGGAGAATTCTGACATAAATCCACAGTACCCGGCTGCATTTACAAGCGATAATATTATTTCGGTTGCCGGATCAACACCACAGGATACGCTTGCTTCTTTCTCAAATTATGGGCCGGTTTCTGTAGATCTGGCTGCTCCGGGAGATAAGATATATAGTACTTCAAATTCAGGAGGATACTCCTATCTTAGTGGTACTTCCATGGCTACACCCTATGTCAGCGGTGTTGCAGCGCTTTTAAAGGCCCAGTCTCCTTCTATTAGTACGGCCCAGATTAAAGGTAAAATCCTTAACAACTGTGATGTTCTTCAGTCATTTGCCGGGAAAGTTTCGACAGGAGGGCGACTTAACGCGGCCAAAGCTCTGGGAATTAATAATCCGACACCGACGCCAACTCCTACTCCGACATTTACTCAGCCACCAACGCCGACACCAACACCAACTCCTACTCCGACATTTACTCAGCCACCAACGCCGACACCAACACCAACTCCTACTCCGACATTTACTCAGCCACCAACGCTGATACCGACGCCAACACCTACTCCGACATTTACCTGGCCTCCGACGTGGTTCCCTACACCAACTCCTACTCCGACATTTACTCAGCCACCCACATGGTTCCCGACACCAAAACCCACTCCGACATTTACCTGGCCTCCGACATGGTTCCCAACACCAAAACCTACTCCGACACAGTTCCCGACATACCCGCCAACTTTCCCGGTGACCTGGACTCCGGTTCCTACAAGGACACCAGATAAAATGTGCGGAATATATAAGACAGATACACAGTCCGGTTCACTAAAAACAGGCCAGGCAAGGGTCTATGGTTATTATATCCCATCGGATGGCCGTTCAAAAATTGAATGGACATTAAGTACCTACGGGTCCAGATACTTTGACATGTACGTGTGCAAAGACTGCAACCCGAAGAATTCAGCCTGCTCTGCACAATATTCCTCAATCGGTCCGGATCCATCGATTACTATTGATCGTCCGGTGACAGGCTCAATCTACTATGTAATGATCTATGCCAGAAAAGGTTCAGGCCCGTACAATCTGAATATGAAGAGTTACAAATGCCAGGGAGACACCCCGATAATTGTTGCATCGACCAGGGGAACAGGACGTGATATCACATTGCCGATTGTAGAATTTGTTGAGTAATATCGGTTGGAAGGGATAAATCCAGATGGACTAATCCCTTTTTCCAGCACAATTTTTCGGTTTCCAGCACAGTCAGAAAAAGATCATATTCTCAAGACCGTGACTGCTCTCCCGTCATGCACGATGGTATCATTAAGACCTTCCCGCCCGGTTTTTCTCTATATTCCGGTAAAATATGAGCAGGAACACCTCTTCTGCCCGCAATGGTCAGGTATCCACTTTTGTTAATGATAAACCATAGATAAAAATATAAACACACAATTCATACAAATATGAATAGTATGAATTGCATGAGAGAAGAATATGTCATCATTTACATGTGAAGAGTCGGGAGAAGGTAAACATATCTTTGGAACGGTAAAGGTTGGAGAAAGAGGCCAGATTGTGATTCCAAAGGAAGCAAGAGAGATCTTCGGGATTATTCCGGGTGATACCCTGATGATCCTTGGTGATGAGAAACGTGGAATTGCACTGGTTAAAGCAGATAAATTCAGGGCAATTGCATCAAAAATGCTTAAAATGTTTGAGGAGAAACCAGTCGAACCAGAGGGTGAATAATATGCAGGTATGTATTCTAAACGGCAGTCCAAAGGGTGAGAAGAGTGTTACGATGCAGTATGTCAGGTTCATGGAACTTGCAGATCCTGATAACAGTTATGTCAGCCATGAGATAAGTCATAAGATAAATGAGATAGAGAGAAAACCTGAAAAAATGGATGAGATCTGTAATACAATCAGGGATTCGGATCTTATACTCTGGGCCACTCCCGTATATTACCAGCACGTACCTGCCCAGTACAAACGGTTTATCGAACTCCTTTTTGAAAGGAAACTGACCGGTGTCTTCTCCGGAAAGTATGCTGCATCGCTTACGACATCAGTTCATTTCTTTGACCAGAAGGTGCATGAATATCTCCAGGGTATCAGCGAAGATCTCGGTATGAACTATGCCGGTTCTTTCCCGGCAGGAATGAATGACCTTCTTGAAGAGAAGAACCAGAAAAAACTTGCTTTTTTTGGAAAAGATATAATTGATGCATGCATGAATAAAAGACCTGTTCCTCGTGCATATCTCCCGGTTCCCGAAGATAATGTAAGATATATCCCGGGAGACTGTTCAAATCCGGTTGACTCAAAGGGGAAAAAGATCCTGATCCTTCATGATTCCATAAACAATTCAAACCTTGAAGCGATGATAAGACAGTTTGAGCAATCCTTTCCGGATGCCAAAACCTTTCACCTTGATGAGATTGGGATGAAAGGCGGATGTCTTGGGTGTGTTCAGTGTGCTTTTGAGAACCAGTGCATATATAAAGACGGGTTCGCTTCTTTCTGGATTAAACAGATAGAACCGGCGGATATCATCATATTTGCCGGAACCATACGGGACAGGTACCTTTCTGCAAAGTGGAAACAGTTTTTCGACAGGAGTTTCTTCCTTGGACATATTCCGAAGTATTCAGGAAAACAGGTTATCATTATGGTAGAGGGGCCTCTTTCGCAGGTAACAGGCCTCAGGGAGAACCTGTCATCCTTAACGACCGGGGCTAACCTGGTAGAGATCATAACAGATGAAGATGAAACGGACTTTACAAGTTCTCTTATCAGATCGACAGCAGAGCGGGCAGTGCGGTATGCAGTAGAGGGATATATCAGGCCACCCATGTTTCCTGATGTTGGCGGACACATCGTGCTCAGGGATGCGGTATGGGGGGATCTCAGGCCAATGTTCAGGGCTGACCACCGGTACTATAAGTCCCACGGCCTTTATGACTTTCCCCAGTACCAGTACGGCAAACGTATAAACAGGTTCTTCTTCTCCCTGTTCATGGGCATTCCGATGATCCAAAAGAGAGTTAAACCTGCCATGAAAGAGCATATGATCCAGCCATACAACAGGATTTTTAATGAAAGCAAGATTTTGAACAGAAAGGAAGTGAACTGATGAAGGGAGCAGATTAGAGACTTTCTTTCCTTTATTCCTGCACTAAACCCTGATAGAGACTCTTTACAGACCACACCATCATCCCGCTGTAAGTCTCGTAATCTGAGTTGTAAACTCCGTTTACCGAGTTGTCTCTGAAGTATTCCCTGATCTTTGAGACGGTTTCATCAGAGAGCTCCTGGTTTATCCGTAAGGATTCTATCGTTTTATCAGCCGCTTCATCCCAGGGTTCATCAAATTTAACTGTCCGGTTTGAGAGTTTTATGACCGGATGAATCCCAAGGGTATAAAGATAAACAAAGGGATATAAAAATCCGGATGATAAAGGGTTTAATTTAGGGGATTCTTCCAGGATCTTTACATAGATATCTTCAGGTATCTTTCCAGGATGCTTGCTTAAAAATCCGCCATAATAACAGTAATTTCGTGAACATGCCATCATCCGGTTAAATGTCTCTACATCCCTGATACCGGGGGTTTTGGATGCAATTACAAGATCAAAGGCATTTCTAAAGCCCAATTTGTCAATATCAGCTGTCCACCATGAACATTCATAAGTTCTGACGGGCAATCCCTCTTTTTCAGCGGTCTCACAGAGCCTGTCAAGCATGCCCCTGGAGATATCAAGAGAGGTTACAGTGGCACCGGCCTTTGCCAGGGGGATTGAGTGTGAGCCCGGACCGCACCCGATGTCCAGGACATTTGCTCCTTTCGGGGAGAAACCGGCTTTTTTTAGAATTTCAAAAAATTCTTCCGTCTTTTTTATCTGCCTCTCTTCATCCCCGTCTTTTCCAAATCCATCCGAACGTTTGTTCCAGAGATCTGCCTGTACTTCATCAGAGACCTGAAATGATTCTCCTCCCATTGATCTCCAGCAGTTTACCCATAACCGGGCATTGTCATCAGGGATTACAGGATAATCAGAATCAGAATTAATCATCATATCATGTTAAAGGTGATTATTGATATATTATTTGAAATGTTATGAATATTATTTAATAGTAAACAGTTGTTGTCTGAAACAGATTATAAATCATATATAAATACGGCCTGTACAACAGTATTAATGTCAAAATGGCTTTGTTTATAGTGTAGCATATGGTACAGTAAATATAACGAGGGGAACATTGATCCGGAACATGGGTTCCAGCTAATTTCCCGGCTTTTTTCATTATTTTACGTCAATTAAAAAGACTGTAAACCTTTGCATACGACTAATATTCCTCATGTACCTCTCTTTCATGAGGAAGATCACATCACTTGTTAGGAGAGACAGGAAAGGGGAGATTATATGTAAGTAACTGTCCGGGAAGAGAAGAGAAAAAATATCCGGATGAATCTGTAAAGATGAAATGAGTTATCTCGGATGAGTTTTCTCAATTTCATCCAGAAATTCAATAAGATTTTCCCTTACCACCACATAAGCTGGTCCGCCTCCGAATTCAATCCCAATAGATGCAGCATCCAGAATCTCATCTCTGCTAGCTCCGGCCTCGTATGCATTTAATGAATGAACTGCCAGACATGGGACACAGCACCTTAAAACCGACAATCCGACAGCTATCAGTTCTTTGTACTTTACATCAAGTGCACTTGGAGCATAATATTCCTTCATTAGTGAGTCAAACCCGGCATAGAGAGTTGGGGCTTTATCCTGGAGAATCCGGGCATTTTTCTTTCGTTTCTCAATAATTGTGGTCAACCTCCCGGTATTATCAGGAATTGAACCAGAATTTTCATCTGCCATGGTATCGTATGAGAGTTAAGAGGTCAATAGTTATACCTTTTTTGAGGAGTATCGGGAATTTGCATGATTTGGCAGGTCGGGAAGGAATCTCAGGTATTATCAGGAAACGGCAGGTTGAGTGCGTCATAACAGACAAAATTCCGGTGACACTACTATCCGGAGCCTAACTGCCCTCCGAAGGCATAGACAGCCAGGGCATCAGCCTGATTTTAGTATCCGGTCCCCGTTTTGGATCTGCAGAAGAGAGATAGCGTTACCTGAGTCCGTATAAATTCAGACCGGGGGTAAGGATGTCTAAACGACATTAGTAGGTATTCTTTTGCCGGATCCTATGGGTTGATAATCAGGCAGTGTTCTTTTTGGTTTTTCGCCGGTATAAGAATAGTTATCCGGAATAAAGGATCTTCCTGATAAAGTCACTCTTTTCCATTGTATACCTTTCACGGTCGTAATAATACTCTTCTGCCAGTTTTAATTTTAGATCTGCATATGCTCCGGCCATATCAGGATTTGTTCTTAATAGATCCCTAAACTTTAATCCCTGCCATATCCGGTGCTGTTTTGTTGCAAGATGGAAGTGATGTGTCCTGATCCTGGTTTTTTCATCTCTTTTAATAAGAACATAATGCCCCCTGTACCACCAGAGTTCCAAGTTCTTTGTCCGGCTGATAACCGGCAATAAAAGAGTTATTGCTTTTAAAAGCGATTTAACCTCAACCAGGAGATCAATCACGGGTTTTGCAGGCATTCCCGGAATTGATGTACTTCCGTAATGCTCCACCCTGTTTATTGTATCACCACATAGATCCATTATATACCTGCCGGCAAGTTCTGCATCAACGGGCCATGATGGATTATATGAAACAAGTTTAATCAGGTCTACATCAGTATCTTGTGAATACCACCATAACATCGCTCCCAGATAAAGCACCAATCCCTTATCAGTAACACATCTGACAGGTGTATTATCCGGTCCGGATATTTGAGTATCATTTAAAAGAAACTGCTCTTTGAGACTGTTATTAGTTTTTATCTCTATCTTTTCAGAGGAGATTGTCATCAAATCCTGAAATCCAGGTTCCTGACCTGACGGGATATTGTCGGTCCCGATAAAAATTGCCTCAGGGGATGATCTATTGATGAGGTCATATCTGATTATTCTTGTTTCATTCTTATACCCGGAATTATTTATGGTACTAAAAAATGTTTGATGCACCCTGACGCATGGATCGTACGGATCACTTTCATGGCCGAAAACCTCCCATATTCCAGTTATACTGGTAAAAAAATTGCCTGTCTTCCCCATAATATCACCTGAAATTAATCGCTTTTTTGAATGATCCGTTCCAGGTCAAAATCCTGGATCCCAGGGTATAAATCATTTCAAAATTGATAAAATTTTTATTATTTCCATTATAAGTATACTAACCTTAAGATTTAAGATGATCATATGGTGAATGAAAATAACCCGGATAATAACCTGGATTCTTCTTGTTGTAATGAATTTTCGTTTTTGGCAGATAAAGCACTTGAACTTGGTGCAGCTGAAGCAAAAGTCATACCTGCAACCCAGGTATTTGTAGAAGATCGTGTCACTCTTAAATGCAAAAGCGGGTGTATCTCTTATGGCAAAAAACTGACCTGTCCGCCATATGTACCAACACCTGACGAATTCAGAAAGATCCTGAAGGAGTACAAAAACGTTCTCATTGTAAAATTTATCTCTCCGGCTATTGCAGAACCTGATGTTATCTGTTCTATCTACCGCTACTGGCTTGATCCAAAAGCTCCTGAAGATAAGAAACAGAAAGCAGAATATTTCTGGAAAGAACATTTTAACGGGACAAAAGATTTCTCCCCGATCATGCTGGAACTGGAGAGAGAGGCTTTTAATGCCGGTTATACTTTCGCTCTTGCATTAATGAACGGTTCATGCAGGTTATGTGAAAAGTGCAATATTAAGGAAGGGATCTGCATACATCCTACTCAGGCCAGGATGACTGAACATGCGGTTGGAATAAATATGAAAAAAACGGCTGAAACTGCGGGAATGCCGATAAAATTTCCGGTAAGCGGGCATCCTGAACTTATGGCGTTATTACTGATAGATTAGTCTTAACCATATACTTCTTTACTTTTGTTCGGGAGAAAACTGTAATTATTCATTTGTACAAGTAAAACATATCCGGGTCATAGTTACACGGACGGCATCCTTTGCTGAAAACAAGAATTCAGGTAAGAATATAAGACCCGGTTTGTATTCTCCGGTCCCATGAGATACTGTCTGTTTTTTCGTTAACAAACTTCAGCATTAAACAGGAGTTAACCCACTTCCTGAATATATCAAATGAGAAAAAAGATAATAAATCAGGCTTCCATGGATAATTGAACACCTGAAACGGGGGCACACTCTATAATCCCTTATTTATTTTATCATCTGCATAAGTCACTCCGGATTTTGCTTTTTTATTTTCAGGATCAATAACCAGCACTCTCTTATATAACTCCTTTCCTTCATTATATCTGCCCAGTTTAATCAAAGTCAAGGCTTTATCATCCATAATATCCACATTGGTCGGCTGAATTAAAAGTGCTCTATCAAATGCCTGAAGGGCTTCGCTATACTTGCCGAGTTCAACTAAAGAACCTCCTTTAAGATACCAGCTGTAGTAATTATCCTTATCTAAATCTGTTGCTTTCTCGAAATCCTTTAAAGACCCCTGGTAATCCTTAATGTATAAATAATTTATAGTACCCTTGTCTAACCAGAGATCAATATTATTAGGATTAATATCTATTGCCTGTTCTAATAATTCTATACTCTCCTGATATTTACCTAATTGGGATAATGCCATTGCTTTTCCACTTAAGGCTTTAATATTACTAGGCTCTAAAACAAGTGCCTGGTCAAAGGCTTTTACTGCATCCTGATAATTAGCCCCTTTAGATAATGCAAAACCCTTATCCAGCCATTCAGCTGCAGACTCTGCATTTACTGCGGTTCCTATCATTAATAACAATACCAAAAAGGAGATAAGGAGTAGAATAACCCTTCTCATAAATTATTCTTATTACAGTAAGTATAAAATAATTTTTATCAAACTGTTGAAATATTATTAAGATTCTCCAATAACTTTTCTGACCTGAAACCGAGGTTGTTACATTCTACCAATTTGAATATACAACAAATACTCTTTATTTCAAAATTCATAAGTTGATCATGGCTTTTTGTTTAGTGAAAATGCCTATGCAACACGAAGTTTCCATCTTAAAGGTTTTTATTATAATCAACCATTTACGACTTTTACAAACAACTTTGTTAGTAGTGTTCCATTACTTTTTCATTCATGTATTTGAAGACATATCGACGGTAACAGATGCTCTGAATCAGGAGATGAAGCGATTCACGTTTAGAAACCAGTAGAGACGAAAATTTCGATTTTTCAGTAATATGACCGGATTTACTCAGTAAATTTATTAAGAGTCCATCCATATTTATCTCCCATGCAACTCCAGAAATCAGGTATCAGAGTACTTGGAATTGCAGAGAGTTGTGCATCAAGACAACGATCCTATCTTTGTGGAATCGTGATGCGTCGGGATCTGCATATCGACGGATGTGTCTTCGGGACCGTAACGGTGGGAGGTGATGATGCAACAGCAGAAATACTCCGGATTATCAAAGAGTTAAACCGCCGTGATCTGAATATTATCATGATCAGCGGGTGTGTCATCGCCTGGTACAACATCATCAACCCGGAAGAGATACATGCAATTACCGCTCTCCCGGTCATCTGTGTCTCTTACGAAGAGTCGGAAGGGCTCGAGGAACATATCAGGCACCATTTTCCTGATGACCAGGAGAAGATCTCGCAGTACCGGAACCTTGGAGAACGAACAGAAGTCATCCTTCCAACCGGATACTCACTTTATGCACGGGGATGGGGCATCACGGACAGAGAAATGATCAAGGTCTGTACAATATTCACACATCATGGAAAGATCCCTGAACCTCTCAGGGTTGCACGGATTACTGCCAGAAGTATGATGTACTATATCCAGTAAAAACCTGTGATATCTTCGGAGAGGAGTGTCTAAAGGAAGATATCCACGATTCGGTACTGTCAGGTAAAACATGATGAATGAAGCTAGGGAGTACAGGCAGATATTAGAGAATACGGGTAGATTTTGCTAAACCAGAGCCTGATGAGTTTTTCTATTTATTTGTAAGATATTCTTTTTATACAGTTCCTTAAATTCAGGCATGGGTTGTATGGCAGGGCTTTGTGTCGGTTTCATATCCTCTGATTTTCATCCGGCTTCTGGTTATCATCACCGGTCAGGTCTCTACCGGGATATCATAAGGAAAATTACCTGTGTTGTAATAAAAAATATTTCGGATATCCGTAAGATTGATATTATTACGGATATACTTAATATATAGACAATGGACCCTGCCTCACACCTGAGATTATCACTTGGATTTTTATCCAGCGTAATATGTATGCTCTTTGGAACAGATCGGGGCAGGAAAAACCCTTTAAGTCCCGGGGCCATCGAGATAATCTATACATCCTACTTTTCAAGTGTGAGTATGGGTGACATTGCCGGAATGCTTGGGATAACACCAAGTTCTGCTACTGACCTTGTAAATTACCTCGAAAGGGAGGGATATGTTAACAGGGTCCAGGATCCGGATAACAGAAGAAGGTTGCTTGTAAGTACCACCGAGAAAGGAGAACTCTGGCTGCTTGAGACTGAAGAGAAGATCTTCGGATTTCTGGAGAGACATCTATCAAATCTTACGCCAGAGGAGCAGGTCACATTTGCAGAACTCTGTGCCAGGTTTTCAGGAGTATATGACGAAGCCTCATTCATCACCTCTGTTGCCTCGTTTAAAAAGAACCGTGGGGCAGATAAAATTCCGCTTGTCAAAAGGGAAGACGGTAAGCTATTTAGACTTGAAGAGGTGGTTGACGGACGATACATGACATATATGGTCCCATATAAACCAAAGGAAGAGAAAAATATGTTTGAAACAAGAATACCAGAGACTTGTGATGGAATCCAGGATGATATTACAGTTAAACATTATGACCTGATGCAACGGGCTTTACGAGACCGGGGAAATCTTCCTGTAAAGGATCTCGTCGGCAACACAAAGAAAGGGGACAAGGGAGTTGAGATAGGACCTGGTCCTGGCTATTACGGGCTTGAATGGCTTAAACAAACAGATGAAACAGAACTTACCGGACTTGAGATAAGTCCTGCGATGATTGCACTGGCAGAGAAGAATGCAGAGCAGTATAATTTACAGGACCGGGTATCTTACGAGGAAGGGAATGCATTAAAAATGCCTTTTCCTGATGCATTCTTTGATATCGCCTTCTCCAATAGTTCACTCCATGAATGGGAGGATCCCGGTAAGGTCATATCAGAGATCTGCCGGATTTTAAAGCCCGGAGGAAGAATGATGATAACTGATCTAAGAAGGGACCTCTCACCAGAAATATTCAACTTTATGAAGGATTACTGCGAATCTGAAGAGATAAAAGCCGGATTTGTGACCTCTGTAATGGCAGCATACAAGAAAGAAGAACTAGAGACGATCCTTTCAGGAATTAATTTCTCGATGAGCCGGATTATTACTCATCCGTACGGTCTTGTTGTTATTGCAGAAAAATAAAGGGATAGTAAATTTTCCTGGAAATATTCTCTTATTTCAGGTTAACTCTGAATTTTGCCATCTCTTTTGAGACCAAATCCACTATCTCATTCATACGGGTTACTATTCCGCCAATCTGTTCTATAGCAAGAGATGTCTCTTTTGCCACATCTTCGACATTTCCTGCATCTTTTGTAGTGCTCTGCATAAGGCTGCTGACCTCATTGATACTTGCTGTCACCTCCTCCACTGACGCTGCCTGTTCCTCGGATGAGGATGCCACATCGGTTGCGTTACGTGTTATATCTTCAATTGATGTAGCAATCTGGTTAAATACTCCAAGTGTCTCGGAAAGGGCAGCACTTCCTGTCTCTACGGTAGAACTGGAATGTTCCATTGCTTCATTTGCCTTTTTTGCATTATTCTGGAGTGCAGAGATCATGTCGGTTATGTTTTCAGCAGACCTCCTGGAATCCAGGGCCAGGGATTTTACCTCTGAAGCTACTACGGCAAAACCCCTGCCTGCTTCACCTGCCCTTGCAGCCTCTATAGCAGCATTAAGGGCCAGCAGGTTGGTCTGGTTAGCAATATCAGAGATAAGACGAACGATCTTTCCAATCTCGTCCATTTGGTGATTTATGTCCCTGACGATCTCTCCGGCTTCAATGGAAGACTTTTTAATCTCACTCATTGCAGATTCGGATTTCTGTGCCAGTTCAACCCCGGTCTTTGCATATTCATTGGCTTTCGTGGCAGTTACAGATACCTCCTCCGCTCTTCTTGAGACTTCTGCAACGGTGACATTGAGATCTTCCATTGCTTTAAGAACCTGAATGATTCCATCTTCTCCTATTGTTGAATTATTGCTTACTTCTCCGGCGTTCTTGGTTATCTGTTGTGTTCCTTGTGTTACTTCTTCTATGCTGACCGCGGCTTTTTCTGCATTTAAAGCCAGTTCAAGGAGATTATTATTTATCAGGCCGACTAAATTTGAGATCTGTATACCGATGTTATTCAGGGCATCTCTGAATGTCATCCAGTCTCCTGAAAAATTCAGGGTTTCGTCAACTCTGGAAGCAAAATTATAGTTTGCGTATTCTCCGGATACTTTTCGTGCTTCGTTAACCGGGATAATCACACTGTCAAGAATATTATTTATCCCTTCAACTATCTTCTTAAACTCTCCCTGATGTCTTGAAACATCAGCCTTTGTATCAAGTTTACCATTTATGACGGCTTTTGAAAGAGAAATGGCATCAGAAGTCATGAGAGAGAGGGCGTCAGAAGCCTGTTTCATACTGGTGTTAATTAGTTTAAAAAGCCCTGATACTTCCTTGGTATGTTCATCACCCTCTGTCGTGGTATAGTCAAGGTCCAGGTTGCCTGCAGCTAGTTTTTCAAGATTAGATGCTGTTTTTGTGATCTCCGAATGAAGATAATTATTTACCTTAATGATCCCTGTCTGATCTGTGACTATCTCGACATGACCAATCTTTTCCCCGGTCCTGGTCGTGATATAAGATACATCAGTCCTGAAATTCCCTCCTCCCTGTTCAAAAAGACTAAAATTTACTCCTTTACGAAGAAGATGAATCCCGCAATTGCTGGTATTACAGATATTCGCACCCCAGTTGCTGCAATGCTTCCCCATAATATCCGCTCTTGAAAGATTGAGCATGTTTTCAGTGGAGCGGTTGATAAATGTCCAGTTCATGTTCATATCTGTAACTGACATTGGGAAAGGAATAGCATCAAGAACGGCTTCGTACCACTCATTTTTTCTTACAAGATCCTGAATGGTTGTTCTTACTGCCTCTGCAAGTTCCTTTTCAGTTCCGCTGAAAGATTCCGGATCAATAAATGCATTCATTGATCCTTTCCTTATAGCATCCAGGTAGTCAATTAGTTTATTAAGGGTCATATGATCTCTCATAGGATTGTTCAGAATAAGTAGTTGTACAAAAAAATAGTAAACAAATTACAGTTTTTTCAAATTTTGGGTGCATAATGGTATATCCTTATTACTATAGATAATAAACTTATCCTGTTTCAGGCATAGAAAAAGTAATTGACATTATCATGCCTATAAATGGTTTTCTTATCTCCGGATATTAATCCGTATTTTTATTTTATTGATAGATAGATTGTAACTATTCAGGGGGTCTGAGCGCTCTCTTTAACCTCCCTATATTATCTCAATAAATATCGCCAGTTTTGTTCAAAAAATCAATTTTCACCGAAAGATCTTTTAATAATGAGCAATAACGTC
>Ga0074198_1000992_pt1 | contig 22421 bp, 16 predicted proteins | sample EPASupsiteSAE323_FD_64527 | JGI IMG/M metagenome (GOLD analysis project Ga0074198, IMG submission 64527) | Bioremediated contaminated groundwater from EPA Superfund site, New Mexico - Sample SAE3-23 | ecosystem: Environmental > Aquatic > Deep subsurface > Groundwater > Contaminated ...
GTGTGAAAGAAGAAGCCAGGGGGAAGCACCAAGCGGTTGGGTTTGGGCAATCGGCGCACAAGTACCCTTCTGAACTCTCAGGAGGGATGCAGCAACGTCTCTCTATCGCTCAGGCTTTGGTGAAAAAGCCGAAAATATTGTTGCTGGATGAGCCGTTCGGCGCACTTGATCCGGGAAGCCGATCCGATATGCAGGAACTGGTCCACGGATTATGGCAGACCTACGGGCTGACCGCATTTATGGTAACGCACGACGTCAAAGAGGCTTTTGAACTCGGGACCAGACTGCTGGTGTTTGATAAAGTCCGTAACGATCCGCATGCACCGAATGCCTACGGCGCTACGGTCGTCAATGATATAAAACTTGATAAAAATAAACGAAAAAATAAAGGAGAAGAGCATGTCGACCATGATGAAACCATTATCGCCTGAGACTATCCTCTTTGATGAGGTACTGCCGGGCGGAGGACGCTGGAGCAAAATCATTCGCAAAGGACAGGTGCTTCGAATCCTAAATACCGAAGCGACAAGCGGCCTTTCGGCCCTTTTTTATAACGTCCATGAACGTACGGAACGCTATAACGCAGCCGATACGGTCAAGATTCAATATAACGCGTATCTAAAGCAAGGTAAAGCGCTCTATTCGGACATGGGCCGTATTTTGATGTCGATTATTGCAGACAGCTGTGAGACGCACGATACGGTATGCGGTTATACCATGGCTGCCGATGTCGAAAAACTGTGCGGACTCGGAAACTATCAGGCCAAGCGTAACTGCTATTACAAAAACGATTTTGATAATTTCCTCGTGGAAGTCGGAAAATACGGGATGGGACGCTGCGATATCATGCCGTGTCTCAACCTTTTCGCCGATGCGAAGATAGGGGAACGCGGAGAACTGATTTTCCGAGAGGACACTGTGCCTGCAGGGAGTTTTATCGAACTGCGTGCCGAGATGGATGTCCTCGTAATCCTGTCAAATACCGTGCATGTACTCAGCAGCAAGGATACATACGATGTCAAACCGGTGAGTCTGACCGTCTATCAGGGAGACGCCGTGGCAGACGATGATATATGTGTGATCGATTCGGAGCGAAGCGAGCGCGCATTTGTCAACACCAGAAATTATATGAAACAGTTTACTCAAGGAGGCGGAAATGTCTGAGATGATTACGGTCGATTTGACTTTGAACGAACCTATCTATGATGAGACGATACCTGCCGGAGAGCCTTGGTACCATGTTGTGAAAGCGGGCGAAGTGCTGCGGATCGTCGATTTGGAAGGGTGCCAGGCTGTGGATACCCTTTTTTACAATGCCAATGACGTCACAGAACGCTACAGCGCTCCTCAAACCATCGTACGACAAAAGAATATCTTTGTCGAAACGGGTACCGAGCTCGTTTCCAATCTGGGTAATACGATGATGAAAGTGATCAGCGATACCTGCGGGCGCCACGATACACTGGGCGGTGCGTGCAGCGCCGAGAGCAATACGGTCCGCTATGCGCTGGATAAACTCGATATGCATTCGTGCCGGGATAACTATCTTTTGGCATTGGGTCAGATGGGAATGGACAAGCGCGATTTGGTGAGCAATATCAATTTTTTCATGAATGTTCCGGTGGAAGCGGACGGGACACTGGCCATCATAGACGGAATTTCCACCCCCGGCAGTACGATCGAATTGATCGCATTGATGGATACCCTGGTATTGATCTCGAACTGTCCGCAGCTTAATAACCCGTGCAATGCGTTCAATCCTACACCGGTAAGACTGAGTATCTATAAACCTTTTTAATAACAGATTTCTGCCTCGATGAGGCAAGCTTTAATGCCATAGGCCAGCGTAGCATATCGGGGTTCATGCGTCCTTTAGGGTGTTGCTCCGATTGCGTTCAAAATTTATGTATAGATTATGATGTGAGGAAAAAAAATGTTTGCTAAAGTACTGATAGCTAACCGTGGAGAGATAGCGTGCCGTATTATCCGTACTCTCAAGAAAATGAAGATCGCTTCTGTCGCGGTCTATTCGCATGCCGATGCCGGATCACTTCATGTGATGATGGCGGATGAAGCGATATGTTTGGGGGAGCCGCCTGCAAAAGAGAGTTATCTGGATGTAGAGAAAATTATCCAAGCGGCGAAAGAGACGGGTGCCGATGCGATTCATCCCGGATACGGTTTTTTGAGTGAAAACGCAGCATTCTCACGTCGATGTGCGCAAGAGGGGATTGTGTTTATCGGACCGACACCGAAGCATATGGAAGATTTTGGACTGAAACATACCGCCCGTTCTATGGCAAAAGCTCAAAATGTTCCGCTTTTACCGGGTACCGAGCTGCTTGAAAATGTGCAGGAGGCATTGCGTGCCGCTCAAGAGATCGGCTATCCGGTCATGCTCAAAAGTACGGCCGGTGGCGGGGGAATCGGAATGCAGCTGTGCTACGGTGCGGAAGATCTTGAAAACGGTTTTGAATCGGTCGGCCGTCTCAGCAAGAGCAATTTTTCGCAAGGGGGGATTTACCTCGAAAAATTCGTAGCTCACGCACGCCATATCGAGGTACAGATATTCGGTGACGGAAAAGGGGATGTGATCGCATTGGGTGAGCGGGACTGCTCGCTTCAGCGCCGTAACCAAAAAGTGATCGAAGAGACACCGGCACCGGGCTTATCCGAAGAGGTTCGCGATGCATTGCGCAGTGCTGCGGTCAATTTGACCAGCGCGGCATCGTACAAATCGGCGGGAACGGTCGAGTTTGTCTACGATACGACAGAAGAGAAATTCTATTTTCTCGAAGTCAATACGCGTCTGCAGGTCGAACACGGGGTAACCGAAGAGATATTCGGAGTAGATTTGGTCGAGTGGATGATACTCGAAGCTGCCGGAGAACTGGGTGATATACTGAAAAAGAGTTATACGCCGAGCGGACACTCGATTCAGGTGAGGGTTTATGCGGAAGATCCGTTGAAAAACTTTCAACCGAGTTCGGGGATATTGAGTGAGGTTGTTTTTCCGGAAAATATCCGATGCGAGACATGGATCGAGCGCGGGAGTGCCATTTCACCGTATTATGATCCGATGATTGCCAAATTGATCGTACACTCTTCCAGCCGTGACGAAGCGATCGAAGCGATGAAGAGCGCATTGAGCGAGACGACACTGTATGGGATCGTTACCAATATCGGATATTTAAAAAGTGTTTTGGGCGAAGAGGTATTTGCAAAAGGGGAACAGACTACGAAATATCTGGGGACGCTCAATTATTCCCCTGCTATTGTCGAAGTGATCAAGCCGGGGACCCATACGACGGTTCAATCCGCACCGGGACGGATCGGTTACTGGGATATCGGTGTTCCGCCCTCGGGTCCTATGGATTCACTCTCGTTTCGTCTGGGGAACCGACTGCTAGGGAACGATGAAAAAGCACCCGGTTTGGAAATGACGGTGACGGGTTCGACGCTGAAGTTTCATTTTCCGACACGGATCGTGCTGACAGGAGCCGCGATGAAAGCTCAGCTCAACGGAGCGGAAGCGGCTTACTGGGAGACCATCGATATTTCTGCAGGCGATATTCTGAAAATGGGGATTATTGAAGGCTCGGGCGCCCGTACCTATCTGCTTATTGACGGCGGATTTGACGTGCCCGAATATCTGGGAAGCACGGCGACATTTACGCTGGGTGAATTCGGCGGACATGCAGGGAGAATCCTGCAGATCGGCGATCAGCTCAGTACCCACCGATCCGATGAGAAAAAACTTCCGGCAGTCCTCGACGCCGCATTACGCCCGCAAATGGCCAAAGAGTGGACGATCGGGGTGATCTACGGACCTCACGGGGCTCCGGATTTTTTCAAAGAGGAGTACATCGAGACGTTTTTTGCCACCGATTGGGAAGTGCACTATAACTCTAACCGCACAGGGGTCCGTCTGATCGGCCCTAAACCGCTTTGGGCGCGTGAGGACGGAGGAGAGGCGGGGCTGCACCCCTCCAATCTGCATGATAACGCCTATGCGATCGGAACGGTCGATTTTACCGGGGATATGCCGGTTATTTTGGGACCTGACGGCCCCAGTCTGGGAGGATTCGTCTGTCCGGTAACGATCATTGGTGCGGAACTGTGGAAAATGGGGCAGTTAGGACCCAAAGACAGAGTCCGTTTCGTTCCGATGAGCTATGAGGATGCGGTTTTAATGGAACGTGATCTGGAAGAGAAGATCGCAGGACTTGAGGGGGCATTGCCATCTCTGCCGGCTCCGACCGTCACGAATCCGGTGGTAGCGGAAATCGCTGCCAATGATCGTCATGACGCGGTGAAAATACGGCTGTCGGGCGATCATTATATCCTGATCGAGTTCGGTCCGATGGAACTTGATCTGACATTGCGGTTTCAAGTTCATGAACTGATGCGTCGGCTCAAAGCGGATAATGATGCTCGTTTGATCGATCTCACCCCGGGGATCCGCTCATTGCAGATCCATTATGAGAGTCAGAAACTCTCTTTGAATGAACTTTTAGAAAAAGTTGCGGGAGAACTTTCACGAATGCCGGCGACGCGGGATATTATCGTCCCGAGCCGTACGGTGTATCTTCCGTTGTCTTGGGATGACCCCTCAACGAAGCTGGCAATCGAGAAATATATGCAGTCGGTACGTGACGATGCACCGTGGTGCCCGAGCAACATCGAATTCATCCGACGGATGAACGGTTTGAATGGCATCGAGGATGTACAGAATATCCTTTTTGAAGCGGAATATCTGATCATGGGTCTCGGGGATGTTTATCTGGGTGCTCCGGTCGCGGTTCCCGTCGATCCGCGTCACCGTCTTGTGACGACCAAATACAATCCAGCCCGTACGTGGACACCGGAAAATGCGGTAGGAATCGGCGGAACGTATATGTGTGTTTACGGTATGGAGGGACCCGGCGGATATCAGTTCGTCGGACGGACGGTACAGATGTGGAACCGGTATAAATCGACAACCGATTTTAAACCGGGCAAGCCGTGGCTTTTGGAGTTTTTTGACCGTATCCGGTTCTATCCGGTTTCGCAGGATGAATTGGCGCAAATGCGAAAAGATTTCATCAACGGGACGTTTTCATTGCGGATCGAAGAGGGAGAATTCTCCTTGGCAGAGTATCTTGAGTTTTTAGAGACGAACAGAGAATCGATCGATGCGTTCAAAACGATTCAGCAAACATCGTTCAAAGAGGAACGCGAGCGATGGGAAGCTTCGGGGATTTCGGCCTATGTCAGCGAAACACTCGAAACGGACGATGAGAGCGATTTCGCGGAAATTCCTGAGGGGTGCGAAGCGGTTTCGAGTTTTCTTTCCGGAAATGTCTGGGAAATTTCGGTCAAAGCAGGGGATATCGTTCGTGAGGGGGATACGCTTGTGATTATCGAAGCGATGAAATCGGAAGTGATGATCGAGTCACCTGTTACAGGGGAAGTGGTCGAAGTATTATGTGTACAGGGCGATACCGTTCATACGGGTCATACTCTTGTCATCATTAAAACAGAGGGTGTGTGATGAACAGCTGGATTTTACTGGCCCTGGCAATTTTATTAGAAGTTGCCGGGACGACGTCTATGAAACTTTCAGACGGAATGCAAAAGATATTTCCTACGGTGATGATTTTCATCTTTTATGCGATGGCGTTTGTACTGATGCCGTTTGTGATGAAAAAAATTGAGATGAGTACGGTTTATGCGATCTGGACGGGTGCGGGAACGGTAATGGTGACACTGATCGGGATTGCCTATTTTAGTGAATCTTCCAATCCGATCAAACTGGCCAGTATTGCATTGATCGCGTTTGGAGTTGTAGGGCTGCATTTTGCCGAGCGCAGTTCGCAAGGAGGGTTAGGATGAGAGCGTTGAAAACGATAGGTGATTATCTGTATCAGTATCGAGTAGAGGGGCGTTGCGTCAGAGATGTGATTCAGAATTGTCTCGATGAATCGAGTGCGTTTGACGACAAAAACATTTGGATTGCCAAAGCGGATGCCTCATTTCTGGAACCGTATTTCCTCCGTTTGGAAGAGTATGATCCTGCCTCATTGCCTTTATACGGAGTCCCGTTTGCGGTAAAAGACAACATCGATGTCGCAGGGATGAACACAACGGCCGGTTGTGCGGAATTTTCCTACCTTCCGAACGAACATGCGTTCGTGGTCAAACAGCTGATTGAAGCCGGCGCGATTCCGATCGGAAAGACCAATCTGGACCAGTTCGCGTCAGGGCTTGTCGGGACACGAAGCCCTTATGGAGAGGGGATTAATCTATTTAATCCCGATTACGTCTCCGGAGGGTCGAGTTCAGGGTCAGCATTGGCCGTGACCGCGGGGATCGTCCCTTTTTCGCTGGGGACCGATACGGCAGGGTCGGGCCGCGTTCCTGCCGCGTTCGGAAACATCGTGGGATTAAAACCGACGCGGGGGGCATTGAGTATCCGAGGGGTTGTCCCCGCGTGCAAAAGTCTCGATTGTGTCGCCATTTTTGCCCAAAACTGCGAAGATGCCGGGCGTGTTTATGACCTGTGCGGCATCGTTGATGATGAGGACTCGTTTTCACGTTCGAGAAGTTGCATCACTCCATTCGGAGGGACGTTTCGTTTCGGGGTACCGAGAGAGGACCAACTGGAATTTTTCGGAAACAGTGCGTACGAATCCCTGTTTTGGGAGAGTGTTAAAAAACTCGAGTCGTTAGGGGGGATCCGATGCGAGATTGATTTTTCCCCTTTTATGGAGACGGCGAAACTACTCTACCACGGACCGTGGATTGCCGAACGCTATTGCGGGATTAAATCGTTTGCCGATACTCAAAGCGACGCAATGCTGGATGTGACCCGAGGGATTATCCTCTCCGGTGCCAAACCGAGCGCGATGGATGCGTTTGAAGGATTTTACCGCCTCTCTGAGCTCAAAAAAATCAGCGACCGGATTATGGATTCGGTCGATATGATCATGACGCCTACGGCCGGAACAATCTACCGTCGTGATGAAATTCGTGAACAGCCGCTTGCTTTGAATACGAATCTCGGCTATTACACCAATTTTATGAATCTGCTTGATCTGAGCGCATGCGCCGTTCCTGCCGGATTTACCTCTGAGGGGCTGCCGTTTGGGGTGACCCTTGCCGCACCGGCCTGGTATGAACATTCTCTTTTAAATGTCGGAGAAAAATTGCATGCTGCATCAGGGTATGCAAGCGGTCTTATCGAACCGCACCAACCGCAAACGGTTGTTTTAGCCGTTTGCGGGGCGCATATGTCAGGCCTTCCCCTGAACCATGAATTAACCGGCAGAGGGGCACGGCTGGTTGAAAAATCTTCAACCGCCCCGCAGTACCGCTTTTTTGCATTGGAAAACTTTACCCCTCCGCGTCCGGGGCTTGTCCAGGTGAATGAAGGCGGCGGCACAATTGAAGTTGAACTATGGGAGATTCCTAGCGAAGAGTTCGGATCGTTTTTTAACGGAGTTCCCTCACCATTGGCACTGGGGAGCCTGATATTGGCCGATGGCAAAGTGGTTAAAGGATTTCTTTGCGAGAGTTACGCAGTTGAGGGGGCAAAAGAGATCACTGCCTTAGGCGGATGGAGAAATTATTTACAATAAAGAATTCACCCTAAACCCTCATCAGCAGGTTTGACTATTGAGCCTGCTGCAGCTGGAATAAATCCCACTATTCACCGCTATTTCAATCATTTACATATATTTTTAAAGGGCAGGCTTCTTGCAAAATGGATAGGAGACGAAAGATAAAAATGGCCGCCGAAGCGGCCTAAAGAGGATCCATTAAAATTTATACGTTAGATAAACTTGGATGTTATTGTAATATTTGGCATCGTTATAATCATTGGCTTTAGAGTAGACGTAAGCGAGGCTTGTGTCGAGCGAACCGAAAGATTTAGCAGCGGTTAGGGTATATTCGCGCATATCGTTATCGCCGTTTGCCGCACGCTGATCTACATCCGTATAAAAGAATCCAAGATCTACGATTTCAGGAACACTATAAAGAGCGGTGACATTATAGGCGGTCGTACCCGCTTTGCCGACATATCCGAAATTCCACCATGCTTCGGTGTAGAGTTTTGATTGCGCTCCGCCGCTCCCGCCGGTAGCTAAATTAGCGATTTGAAAGTTTGCCGATCCGTCTTTATCCGTTTGGGAAACAGCGGCGCTTAACGTGAGGTTTTCAATCGCGGTGTATCCGATTTTAGCTGCATAAGCTTTAGAATTGTCAGACGAATCAAGCGTATTATCCAAATTCAATACTGCCGCCTGAGCTCCGAACGTTATTCCGGAATATTCTGTGTCGCCCTGAATCCAGTACGCTTTAGCCGTATTTTTTAGTTCATAGAACCATGCTTGCAGTTCTGTGCCGCCGAACGATTTGTTTTTCGCCCCTGCGACATAGGCCCCTTCATAAAACTTCTTGAACGGATTTTTTAATTTTCCTGAATCCGCAATAGCCGGATTGACCGTTGCAAATCCGTTAACGCCGTTGCCTTTGTCGATATAGGCTCCGATAAGTGTCGTATCCGACAAATCGGTGTTTTCAACTAAAACAGCATCAAAAGTATTAGCCGCGATATTCCAAAGTTCGGTAAAAGCAAAAGGGGTGTCAAGGCTCTGGCGACCAAGGGTTACGGCTGTTTTATCCAATACGTTTTTATTTAAATAAACTTCGCTTAGCCAGACCTGGCTTCCCATCATCCCGGTCGCCCACGGTGCATTGACGATATTGCCGCCCATATTGGCAGTGGCTAATCCTGTCCCGGCAATTTTTCCTTTGAATCCGGCTCCCAGATCGGCAGCGATGCCCATATCAATTCCGAATTGAGCGAATGCCCCTACTTTGTTAAAAAGGTTAGGACGGCTAGTCCCATCAGGCGATCCATCGACAGTGCCGTAAAAGAATTTGCCAGCACCTGAAACTTCTATGTTGTCGACAGCAAAAGATGACGTACATAATAACAATGACGCCAATAAACTGATTTTTGTAACTCTCATAATGACTCCTAAACGGTTTTTGAGAAAAAACTGGGAGAAATATCTCTCTCTCCCGGGCTTTTATCCCTCCGTGTAGCCGCTTACGAGGCCGGATGCTCTCGGACCAGCACTTTGCAGTCGGAACCCTAGTATCCATTTATTGACAATATTGGGAGATATATTCCCCCCGAATTTTCTACATGAAATAATTATAATATAATTGATTAAACTGTGATCATGTAATGTGATTAATTTATAATCAACTCAAGAGCGGATTTTAGTATAAATAATATTAATGATTATGAGGATAGGAGGAGAATCGCTATATGGGTAAATCTCGTAAAGATGTAATTAATGGATTTTTTGTTAAAGAAAGTATACCGAAGCCCATAAAAATAGGGGTTTTTCGATGGTGCGGATGAAAGGACTTGAACCTTCACACCGTTAGGCACCAGATCCTAAGTCTGTTTTTTAGCATTTTTCATACTTTCTTAAATTATTTCAAATCTTTTCAAAATCCCTATAATTAGGGATGCAATAGGCTTTTTTGTCTTTCACTATTTTACATTGCTTTGCATTGTTTTTCAAATTTTGTAGTAAAAATTGTAGTAAAAAAACAATACATTCAAAAAATTATTCGCTATACTTTTCCAATAGAAAAAGGTGTTCCATTGGGTAGTAAAAATCGAATTCTTTTAGCAATACTGTCTCCATTGATATTGCATAAGCTACGCAATATATTCCATTCTGAAGAGCTATTTGTCTCAAAATCAAAACTGAAAAAAATTGAAACCAAGCATCCCATAGAGAGCAGCTTTTTGTATCATGGATATTTTCAGCAAATTATCGACAACACCATTGGTACATGTGCATACAAGCATGAAGACACCATTATAAACTTTGTATCGATTGTGGATGGAAGTATTTATCTATTTTCGGTATCAACCTCAAACTACCATGTATTTTTGGGAACTTTTTTTAAATCGGACAAGCGTAAAATTTTAAAACAATGCAATGAAAAGATAAACTTTTTGAGTGAAAGTAAGAGAAAAGTATTTGAAGAATTTGTATAAAATGAAAGGAGGGAGGACAACGCCCCTCATTTATCCTGCACTGGTAACGCCCCATACTAGAGTGCAAGGCTCGTGGATGCCCGTATTTCCACCTCTTTCATTTTCTGCATACAATTATACATTAAATCTCATATAGATGTAAAGAACGGGTATAAAGATGGCACTTAAATCAGTGGGTGGAAGATATGAAGGAGTTTGGGTCAACGAGTTAAAAAATGGCGATATCTCCTATTATATTAATTATCGTGATGAAAATGGTAAGCCTGTAAAAGTACTTGTAGGGAAAAAAACAAAAATATCGGATTTCACCGTGAAGGATGCCTACGCCAAATTGATCGAAATGAAATATAAACTTCAGCACGATGAAGAACCGACGATCAAAGCAGGGAGAACATCAAAAGTAAAATTTGATGCTCTATGGGAAGAATTTTATAGCTATGCCAAGGCAAACAAAAAATCCTATCTTATGGATGAGAAGAATTATAAGAAACATATAAAACCTGATTTCGGGCATAAGCATGTGAAAGATTTGACCTCTTTGGATTTTGAGAAATTTAAGCAGGATCTCACAGCCAAGGGATTGGAACCGCAAACCGTCAAACATCAGTTGACACTCATCCGAACAATCATCAATTATGCGATTAAACATAATATTCTTAAAAACTTTACCAACCCAATGGGTGATGGAAAAGTTAAAATGCCCGATATCGATAATAAACGCCAAGGATATTTGACGAAAGATCAAGCAAAAAAAATATTAGATATTTTAAAATCGATCCATCAGCCGACGTATCATTTAACAGTATTATTGCTTTTTACTGGCGCACGGTTCAGTGAAATTACAGGTGCATCTTCTCAAAAAAATAAAACGGGTATCGATACTCGTCTGAAATGGTCTGATGTCAATTTTGACAATAATTCGATTTATTTTAAAAAGACAAAAAATGGAAATGATCGACATATAGCTATGAACAGCATACTCCGCGAAACAATTAATTACCTTTATGATAATAAAGTGAATGAAAATGTTATCAACAACAGCGATGGCGGTATCATTTTAAGAATGCCGGATTATTTTGCAACTGCTATAGAAAGTGTTGTTCCGGGAAACAATGCACGAGATATTAAATATAAAATCACCGCTCATTCACTCCGACATACTCATGCGAGCTGGCTTGCAGAAGGTGGGTTAGATATTTTGCAAATTAAAGAGCAACTGGGACATAAACATATCGAAATGACCATGCGATATGCTCATTTAATTCCGAATATTAGGCATAGTATGACAATGAAATTATTGATATAAATGTCCCTAAATGTTAAACAAAAGCAAACAAGGTTAATATACGTTATAAGAATTCAACAAATATGCAACTTTCATTAAGTAGCATATTCGGTGAATTGAAAAAATCATAAAGGAAAATCAATTATGAAAAAAGTGCTTATAAGCGCAATAATCATGACGGCAGCGATTACGAATTTAATGGCAGATGAAGACACAAAAATAAAAGAGATAGCGGTGCCTGTAAATAAATGTGAAGCACCTGTACTATCAATTGCTATCAGTAATATTGAGTGCAAAGCACAATCATGCCAGGATTCTGGTGTCCCAAATAGTGGTATTGCTGCTTTGGCGGCATTGGCAAGTGGTCAGGGCAATGTTAAAGGGATTGGGAATGGCGTTAAAAGTATGATGACCAATGCCATTAAAGAGACAAAATGTTTTAAAATTGTTGATCTTGAACAGTTTGAAAAAGTCAAGAAGATGATGGAGGCTACAGGGCAGGAAGTAAAACCGCCGAAAATTGATCTTATTTTAAGCGGAACGATCTCATCGATTGATGTAAGTAAAGAAGGGGGAGCTGTTGCAGGTGGCATGATTCCGATTGTCGGGCTGTTTAGCAAGAATACATCGAAAGCGAGTATTGGCGTTGAATTTACGGCGATGAACCCTACAACACTCGAAATGAGTGATTCAAAAAGTTTCCAAGCTGATAGCGAAAAAAGTTCATGGGGATTCCTTGGATTTGGTGGAGCCGTTGGCGGAGGTTGGAGTGTAACTAAGAACGTTGCACTTGATAATGTTATTCGTGACGTTGTATTCAGTGCAACAAACTACTATACTGAAATGTATGCTAAAGATAAAATTATAGAACGGCCAAACCCTACTATTGCTTCAAAATAATCTTCAATAATTCCTCCTCATAAATAGGAGGAATTCATTCGCTTTGATAGTTTTCTACCCAACACAAAAAACAAATAAAATTGATTTCCGAATTTTTTAATCAAGGCAATATAATTGAAAGCAACAACTTTAATATAAAAAACAATAAACAGGCTTTAAAGTTATTTAGATACATTACTTAATAAATTTAAAATATATCTAATTCTTATCTAGAATTTATGTAAAGTGAATGTTGAATGATCAAACGAGTTATTTTATTTCTAAAGAATCTTACATTTTGGTTGCCCAAAGAAGCTGAGGAGTTAGCATTAGCTATTAAGCAAATTGCTTTTGTAATTTGGTTCATTACGGCATTTTCTATGTTTGTACTAAGTGTTTTGTTTGCAGAATTAAATTTAATTAGATTACCAGTTGCATTGACGATAACAGTGGGTGCAAGTTTATTGCTATATTTAGCAGTAAAGTTCAAAAGTCGAGTAATCGCATTGTTTATTACTTGTATGTTGCTTTATGCGTTCGATCCCAATATTTTATTAAATATGTCTCATCAACTTTCAGATTCGGATGGTGAATTTTATTTAGCAGTAATAGATACTTTTTTTGAGACAATTTTACGGATTCTTTTGTCTATTAAACTAACTTACGCTTTGTTTAGTTTTCACAAACGCTATCCAGAATTAATACAGCAAAAAAAGATTGCTAATCTATTCAACAGAATACGTGTTGCTGCAGCTGATGGACCAAAGCCATTTATCATTATAGGAATAGTTATAATCTCAATTATTGCTTACTATAAACTTGATCAAAGATATGAAATTAATCATGCTCTTGGTGATACACAAGTGAATACATATAACATCAAAGATACATTGTCACATGATGGATATAATGATTATTTAATATCTGGGACTATGCAAGATGGCTCACCTTTTGAAGCATACCTTCAATATTCAAATCATAGTACAGGTCGACAGATTCGCATAGATGGTACAAGTTATTGTTCAGGGAACTTTTACAATCCTAAAATGGATTTTTGTGAAGAATCTTATTGACGAACCAAGAAAAGGAAAATTATGCAACCACGACTGGTAATTTCATTTATGTTTTTTTCGATAGCATTGTTGGCGCAAGATATCGCTCCCAATCCTTTGTTTGTCGGAAAAACCTTTGCTTTTACCTATGAAAACGGCAAGTCGCCTAAGGAATATGACAGCCTTGCTTATGATGTCTTTAACAAAATGGTAGAAAATAAAGAGATTACCTCTTTACGGCACATCCCCGAGGGCGAGAAATACGGAGGCTTTTATGAAGTTTATGTCAATGATGACGATAGTAATCTTGCCGCGACCGAGCGCAATAGGATGGCATATGACGCTGGGGAGCGGTTTAAATCGCTCAACCTTCCCATAACCCATACATTTTATGCGTTTCCGAAAAACCGTTTCTTTGGCGACAAGAGGATCACTTATGTCGTACCACGTTATGAATCGTGCTTATATGAGCCTTACTTTACCAAAAGCATTGAGCTTTTGGGCGGAAAACTTGTCAAGCCGGATGAGAATCCTGATGTAACCATTACAGTTGGTATCGATGCATGTATGAGCGCTTACGAGCTTAACGAAATTGTATACCCAAAACACAAGGTGTATCTTGATATCAACTCTATCAATAATATTGCCGGAATCCCTGCGTCTGTAAATGATAAACAAGAGGATAAGTCCGAGAAAGTCGAATCCAATAGTGCGTCAGTTCATATGCTTGGAAATGATTTGCTGCGAAGCGGATCTAGTATAAGCCTAAATACACCGAATTCAGGAAATATTGGATTGGTCGTTATGGGTGCAGGGCTTGCATTGGACTTAGTGTCAGGAATGTCTTCAAGCAAATCATCGAGTCCTGAGCGCGCTGACGCTGTGATTAAGCCACCATATGGGCAAGAAGTTGATTTTATCCGCTACCATGTGACTTTTGATGGGAAAAATATGCAGAAGTTGTCATATTATCAAAATCAGACAGGGAAGACAGCCCACACAATTGCTCATGTATTATCTAATGACGCCTATATTTACTCTACTAATATATTGTGGCTCAATTTTTCAAACTGGATTAAAAATGATGTTGCAACATCCGCATCAATGAAGCCGTACAATAAAGAGCCAGACATGTATAAATCTATACAAATGATGCTTCAGGGCGACGCTTATGTCGATACCGAGAAAAAGCAGGAATCGGATGCTGTGCAGTCCAAAGGCATAGGCGTAGCTAAACCTATACTAGCATCTTCTGCAACAAAACCAAAAAAAAACACAATACAGACAATAAAGAAATAGCAATGTACAAAAAAAAATCATTCTATTGTATTTCAACATACTTTATTCGAAAATCCATAAAAAATGGCTGTTGCTTTTATTGATTACTATGTTCCAGTGTCAGAATATGATAAAGCATACAGTGATCGCTAAATAAAATTACCAAGTTTTAATGTATAGAAGAAAAGTCAAAATCTCACATAAAGTGAGATTCACAAGATAGATAAAAATGAAAAATCATCCACTATTTTTCATTTCATTGTGAAGATGGCGAAGTAAGTTTTTTTGAAAAAATTATCTGGGAGATGATTTTTTTAAAAGAGCGCAACGGAGACTGGGCGCGTCGTGGAGCCTAAAAATAGCGTTAGATTTTGTAAAAATCTGAGCGTAAATTTTTAGTGTCGCCAGACCCCGATGGGACAAATCATTCAGTTTAGATAGTAAGTTGCGGGGAGGCGCAAGTTGTAGATAAACTTGATGATGCTCAGGTGTTGATGAGATAAAAATGTTAACACTAGATGGTGTGTTAATTTTTTTGTGTCAACAAACGCCGGATGGCACATTGGGGTCGGGAGTTTACTCCAGACGCGCCCATAAGGTGCAAACAACCGACCATACGAGGTTTGAGCACCGCATTACTTATTTAAAAGTCTGTTTACGAGTTGAACAGACTTTTAAATAGCATCTCAAATAGGGGTTTCAAACAAACTCACCTCCTGTGAGTGCGGTTTGATTTGCCCTGTTTGATCAATGTTTTTTATCAAATCATCAATGCCGATAAAAAAGAGTTTATGCCATTTTGGCATAATGGTAGCGTATGATCTTATTTTAGTGGCACTGTCTAAAATATAGATGATCGCGTCCACATTGTCTTTGCTGACATCCTTCATGATGTCGGCGTAGCGTGGAGCTGATTTTTTGGTCAGCTCCACTTCGATATTGATTTTATTGCCGTGCTCGTTAATAAAAATAAAATCAGGGACATGATGAAGCTTGTTACTATGCGTAGCAACAGTTGCCCGCTCGACCGTGCCAATTCTTCCAAGGTGATAATCGGCAATTTGTTCGATAATGGTATGATGGATTGTAGTGCGATTGAGCTTCACCGATTTGGCAATCATCTCATGCTCAGATTCGAGCAGCATCTTTGAATCGTTAGAGAGGACAATTGCTCTTCGCGGTTTCATCAATCCTGTATTCCAATAACTGATCAAGTTTTGCTTCGCAAGTGTATTGATGCGATTACGGGCAACTTGTTCATTGGTGAAAAATGTTTTAGCAAGTACCTCGATATAACTCTTGCCGTATCGATTAATGAATTTGAAGATTTCTATGTCTCTATCGGTAATCATTCATTATCCTATAAAACCAGCTCTTTAGAAGCGGTTGCGGATAGTTCAGCCACATCTATCAAGGCAAGATCAACTGCGAATACTTTTTTGAGTTCAAATTTTGGAATTTGGATTTGTTTTGCATTGAGTTGTGTCCATTCGAACTTTTGCTTAACGGGTATTGGCGAAGTTTGAAAAATCTTCATTTCATTGAGATTCTCTTCAATCAAGATCGCTACGCTTGAACGTGGTAATGCACGAAGGCGTGTGATGTTCATGTGCTCTTCTTGCATCTGTCTAATAGTGGTCTCATGCCCTTTTTTTGTGACTTGTGAAACCAGCTCTAAGCCGCTTAGAAGCTCTATGTATTTCAGTGTTTTATCATCGGAGGTTTTGTAGTAAATTTTTGTTTGGCAGTTGTCTTTGATGGCAACACGCAAACTTTCATCCCGCATTTGTGCTTCACTTTGATAAGATAAGATAAATTTCACGCCAAATCCTGCTGCCGTCGCAAGTCCAGCAGATAATATCTGTGTTGGATAGAATGAAAGCTCATCCAGTATCACTAAGCAATTGGTTTGGTTTTTCAGCTTTTTGGATTGCTGAATAATATCTGCAATGACCAGTTTTAAAAACTTGAGGGCTGTTTCATCGAGCATATCGCTTTTGATATAAAGCACCTTGCCCTCGGAAAGAGCAGCAGCAAGCTGAAATTTGTTATAGATGACAACGTGTTCAAATTCGGAAATGGAAAACTGTAATGATTCAAGTGTTGTGATCTGTGAAGGGTTTAAATCTATTTTTGAAAAAAGCTCTGGATCGAAATAGCGTTTCGAGAGCTTTTCGAGTTTGTCAAAATTTGGCTTGCTTTTTTCCTGTTCTTTAGCAAATTCACTAACGGCATTAAGATCGGCATTGACGTACTTTAAAAACTGCGATAAGCTAGATAGTGAACGATTTAATTTAATATCCAAAAGCTTTTCGGCATTGAAAAAAATATTCATGATTTTTGAGAGCATTATGCGCTCACTTTTTCGATAATGGCTTGCCCCTAATTCTGTATCGTTTTCGATTAGATTGAGCATGATGGTCATCTTTTTGGTTGCTTCTTCGATGGAATCAGTGGGTGAAAATACGGTATATCCAAAGTCGTTTGGCCAGTTGAGTATGTATAGATCATCAGGTCGTCGCTGTCTTTCAAGCTCTTCGAGTATCACTTGTGGCAAAAAATCATCCTCTTTAGGATCGACGACAATCAAACCGCGGTTTTCACGCAGAGCTTCCACTGCTTTGATCCCGATAAATACACCTTTCCCTGAGCGAGTAGGTGCAACGATCTGAGTATGAATTGACTCTTGATTATAGAGGGGTTGTGCACTACTTGAATGATCCAATCCCAAAAAATATCGGTTCTTTTCTAGATACTGAAGCGGGTTGAAACGCTTTGGCTGACGATACAATTCATCCTTTGCGGATTGTGTAGAGGTGATACCTCGTCCATACGCGCTATGTTGCGCGTATTCATTTTTGGAAGGCACAGGTTCTTCTCGCGTTGGAGTTTTAAAAAACATTATTTGCTCCACTTCTCGTAGATTTTCAATAACATCAAGATCATGATCGAAACCACATTGAAGTATGCAAAAAGCTCGTAATTCAAGTGAAACGGAGACGGTTTTGAGAGGATAGAGAGCAATTTTTGTATCTTTTCAAAACTCATGTCTTTTGCTAAGTAGATATTTGTCGAAACAAATGAACTGGCAAAGCTTATAAACATGAAAATGCCGGTAAAAATAGCAGTAGTGCTTGTTTTTAGCTGCTTGTAAAAGATTTTGTCTTTGATATTAGTGATTTGCTTGTGTGTTAGCTCATGGTCATTTAGCAAATACGTTAATAGCACCTGTTGAGACAAGCCTTCTCGCACTATAAACACACCCAATATCCCGAAAACTGCAAGTTTTGTATAAAATGATAGGATAAAGGTCAAAATCAAAATCGATATTGAAAATGATATAAACTGAGTATCCCAATATCGTTTGAAATAGCGCACAACAGCGGCTTTATCCGATGAATCAAGCTTCCAGTTATCTAAATTGTTTGCTAGGGCGTTTTGATAATCTCTGACAATGCGATCCAAAGCTTGCTCTGCTGCCATTTTATAAGAGTGTTTTTTACGATCAGCGTCAAGTTGGCGTTGGTAATCGTTATTGTTTTGGCTTGAATTGTAAGATGGAGTATTCATTTTTTGCCTTCCTTATATTCTGTATTTAGCAGCCATGCAGCGATATCGTTAATTTTCCACATTCGCCTTCCACCATATTCGATCCATGGAGGGATGATTTGCTGGTCTAAAATCATTTTTTCCGATAACGCATTTGCACCACCGAATAATTTCGAAACATACGAGTAGCTACTACCCCATTCGATTGCTGCTTCTTCCATCGATAAAACCCATTTTTGATGTTTTTGGTACATTAATTTTGCCATGCCGTCTTTATCCATTTGAATCCTTTTGTTTTTTATATACAATATGCAGGGGAAGATCAAAAATTGCATCGTCGTGAGGAAAAAGTTTCATTTTTTTTCAAAACTTTATATTTCACATAGTTTTTTCATACTTTTATTACTTCAGAAGAATGAATATTATTTTTATTTCTATTCAGAAAAATCTTTTCAATTTTCTTCATGATAAAACGGAAATAGATTGAAGAGAAGGTTATGTATTTTATATTGGTACTAAAAAATGCGGGAATGTTTTTTTTATTGAGTTAAACACTGATTCCAGAGTGAGAAGAAAGGAGAAACTAGCAGTTAGGGCTTCAAAGCTCCCAAAATTTTGGGCATACTTCTCCGCGCTTGAAATTTCACTTACTATATTTACGTTATAATTCCGTCGTTTCGATTGATCGTCGAATAGCCTCTTCGCCTTTTTCACGCTCGGCAAGAGCATACCATCAACTGTCGGTTGTGCTGTACAGTTTGTTCCATGTCCATTATGTGAGAGTCTTGGATTTAGGTCGGTATGAGAAGGTGCAGAGTGCATAGTATCTACCACAGCGCCACTTTTCGCGTGTGATCGATCCCCCTTTTGGTTTCCCTGTGAGAGCCGGCCGCAGCCGCATCAATTTCTACTCTTTTTTCTATATTTCAGGTACTGCATTATGGGCAGAGACTATGATAGCCACAAACAAAATATATACTTCACCAGACGCTTGATGATACGCCTTTCTTATATGGAACAATGGAAATGGGATTTATGAGTAAGGAACAGGTACCAAGTGTTCCGATTGAATTACTCAACGGGAAGCCGAGAGACTTCCATCACTTGGGAGTGATAAAACACTTGGTACCCCATTGAATAATCGCAACGGAGGAATCATAGTTGAAAAGCCAAACTATGTTAATAAATTTTCATAGGCTGTCAAAGCATATCAAAACGTTTCATATGGTGACGATTTTTTGCATAAAAGGGAGGACAAGGGAAGCTTTGTTGAAAAAATAAAATTATTTGGCAGTAAAAAGTTTGAGCTAATAATAGAGCTTGTAGTAAAAATGTAGTAAAAAAAGATTTTTTTGAATTCTTAAAAAATGAAGAAAAAGCTTTGAAAGTGCCTGTTTAAGGCATGGTGCGGATGAAAGGACTTGAACCTTCACACCGTTAGGCACCAGATCCTAAGTCTGGCGTGTCTACCAATTTCACCACATCCGCATAAAAAAAAGTCTAAGGTGGTACGCCCTAGAGGATTCGAACCTCTGACCGATGCCTTAGAAGGGCATTGCTCTATCCAGCTGAGCTAAGGACGCGAGAGTATATATGGTGCGCCCGATAGGGTTCGAACCTATAACCTACGGATCCGAAGTCCGTTACTCTATCCAGTTGAGCTACGAACGCACATCCTTCTAAAACATCGCGTATCAGAAGAGTTTCAAACCAGAAACAAATGGGGTGGAATATGGGAATCGAACCCACGACCCTCAGAACCACAACCTGATGCTCTAACCGACTGAGCTAATTCCACCATATGTAAAAGATTCTGTTTGAAATGATACATTAAATAAAAAAAACATGGTCGGGGCGAGAGGACTCGAACCTCCGGCCCCTTGGTCCCAAACCAAGTACTCTAACCATACTGAGCTACGCCCCGACCTTCATCTAATTTTACTCAGGTGAGCTAAATTAGTGAGGCGAAATTATAATTTAAAATTCATCGGATGTCAATAGTATTTGCGATTTTGCTATAATCTATTCAGTTCTTTGGATAAAAGGAATCGATTTTGCTAGTAATTTAGCAGTGTAGAGATGAAGGAAGAAGATGAAAATAGCGCAGTTTAGCCGATTTGGGTTTATGATTTCTGCCGTGGGTGCGGCTGTGGGATTGGGGAATATTTGGAAGTTCCCCTATATAACAGGGGAGTACGGAGGGGGTGCCTTTGTCCTTGTATACCTGATTACCGTCATGCTGGTCGGTTTTTCAGTCATGATCGCCGAGATGCTGATCGGTTATTTGGGACGCCGGGATTGTAATACCAATTTTGAGCATCTCGCTCCCCGTCACAAAAAACTTTGGAAGCATGCAGGATGGATGGCCGTAACGAGTACATTAGTCATGATGTACTATTCAGTCGTTATCGGATGGATTCTTAACTATATCGTAGTTGCTTCTACACATCTTCCGGCATCGATCGCGGAAGCCGAAACAACCTTTAATGCTATGTTGAAGCAAGGTGCGGGGACGCAAATTTTCTACCATACGATCGCTTTTTTGATTACGACGGTTGTCGTTGCAAAAGGGATTAAGGGGGGGATAGAAAAATTCAATATGGTTTTGATGCCGCTGTTGATTGTCATTTTGAGTATTATGTTCGCTTACGCCATGACGATGGACAGTTTTTCTCAGGCAGCTTCCTATATGTTCGCCGCCGATTGGAGCAAGCTTAATTCCGAAGCCTTCGCCGTAGCGGTCGGGCATGCCTTTTTTACCCTCTCTTTGGGGTACGGTTCCATTATGATCTACTCGGCGTCGCTCCCAAAAGGGGGGAATATCGTTCACAGTACCTTGTTCGTTATTGCCGGAGATACGCTGATCGCCTTGATGGCCGGTATGGTGCTTTTTACCTTTTTATTTCAATACGGTGCTGAACCGGCGAAAGGGCCTGGCCTTGTATTTATCTCTTTACCGGCCGTTTTTTATGCCATGGGGACGATCGGCAGTATTTTTGCCGTCCTTTTCTTTATTGCATTGGCGTTTGCGGGGTTGACATCGGCAGTATCGCTTGTTGAACCGATGGTTCAATATCTGATTGATAAATACGATATGACACGCGTGAAGGCTGCGGTTATTATCGGATTGGTCTTTTATCTTTTCGGAATTGTCGCTATTTTGTCGCAAATCGAATGGAGTGCAGCTTATCTGACGTGGGGCGGCAAAAACTTTTTTGATTGGATGGATTATCTGACCTCTTCAGTATTGCTTCCGATTGCCGGATTGATTATGGCGATTTTCGTGGGATACGTTATTGAGAAAGAACGGGTCGCATCTGCTCTTAAACACCAGCTGGGACGTTTTTTTGAGTTATGGTATTTCAGTATCCGTTATATCGCACCGGTGGCCCTGGTTTTGGTCATGCTTAATTTAACAGGAATTATTACGTTTTAAAGGGATTAAATGGTTGAATCACGGCTTTCAATTATACGGCAGGTTTTGACACTGCCCGTTATCGTCATCGCGATGGGATATTTTGTCGATATCTATGATCTGATCTTGTTTGGAGTTGTTAGGGTAGAGAGTCTGACCGAACTGGGGTTGGACAAAGACGGTATTACATTATGGGGTTCCATGATCCTTAATGCTCAGATGGCGGGAATGCTGATCGGAGGGATTTTATGGGGCATTTTGGGAGACAAGCGGGGACGTCTGTCGGTGCTGTTTGCTTCGATCATCCTCTATTCCGTTGCCAATTTGCTGAATGCCTTTGTTACCAATGTAGAGCAATATGCGATTTTGCGTTTTATCGCGGGGATCGGTCTTGCGGGAGAATTGGGTGCCGGAGTAACATTGGTCGCCGAAATTCTTCCTAAAGAGCTGCGCGGATACGGTGTAATGACCATTGCGGCATTCGGGGTATTGGGCGTTGTGGCGGCCAAGGGCGTTGCCGGATATTTTGAGTGGCGCAATGCCTATATTATCGGAGGGGTATTGGGATTTATGCTCCTTGCACTGCGCTTTCGGGTTCGTGAGTCGGCGATGTTTGAGCATAATTTGAGCGATGATATCAAACGGGGACAGTTTTTTGCCCTTTTTACCCATAAAAAGCTTTTCACCAAATACATCAAGGCAATAGTCATCGGGATGCCGTTGTGGTATGTCGTCGGTATTTTGGTGATGTTTTCTCCCGAGTTTGCGACCGCGCTTTCTATTCAGGGAGAAGTAACGGCGGGATCGGCGTTGATGTACACCTATATAGGTCTCTCGGGCGGTGGTTTGGCTAGAGGGTATTTTTTTCAGGACATTGGAAACCGTCAGAAAAAG
>Ga0074198_1000993_pt1 | contig 22416 bp, 24 predicted proteins | sample EPASupsiteSAE323_FD_64527 | JGI IMG/M metagenome (GOLD analysis project Ga0074198, IMG submission 64527) | Bioremediated contaminated groundwater from EPA Superfund site, New Mexico - Sample SAE3-23 | ecosystem: Environmental > Aquatic > Deep subsurface > Groundwater > Contaminated ...
ACAACAGATGCACAGGAAGGGCAACAGCCCGCTTGCAATCGCATCGGAGCTTGGCAAGCATATGGAGACAAAAGTTCCGGAGGACTTCGTAAGAAAACACATCGATTTCACTGGAGACTCCAAAAGGTTCACCCAAAATGAAAGAGGCGTCAAGATAAGATACGAACTCACGCCAAAGCTTGGGCTGCTCCTGGAGGAGCATCGCGAGGCATTGGGGCGCAAGGGCCTTGCAAGGCATTTCGGAATCCCCATCAGGATGGTGGATGAGCACCTGCAAAAGGCCAGAAAAGGCTAAAAAGTGGAAACAAATGACTGGCGAAACCTTTTCGCAGAGTGTTTTTGCGGCAGTATGCAAAATCCCCAGAGGAAAAGTTTCTACTTACTTCGCTATTGCAAGGGCAATCGGAAAACCCGGCGCGGCAAGGGCCGTTGGAAACGCCTTGCGCAACAACCCGCACCCCATAACCGTGCCCTGCCACCGCGTGGTGCGCTCGGACGGGAGCGTGGGCGGGTATTGCGGCAAGAAGGATTCCGCAAGAAAGGTTCGCCTGCTGAAGGCCGAAGGAGTGCTAATCAAGAAAGGCAAAGTGGACCGAACGCGTGTTTCCACTAGGCAGAAATATACTTAATCTCTCCTGCAGTTAGGGTATTCCAGGTAAAATCACCGAGGCTTTCGCACCCAAATGGAAACTGACCGCCTTAGTTGATACAAACCGGCTTTGATTGGCATGGAAAAGCACGACAAGAAAAACTACCTCCTTGAAACGGTGGAGGACACCGCGATACTCCAGCTGTATGCGGATGATTTTGCGAAGTTAAGCAAGCCAGACCGGCTGAAGGCATACCACCTCATCCGGGCAGCTCTTGCAGGACGGGACATCTACTTCGACCAGAACCACCGCAACGCGCTTGGGATACGCAGGATCCTTGAGGAAATACTCGCACACAAAAACGGCATCGACCCGTTGCTTGTTGGAAAGATTGAAAGCTACGCAAAACTTTTCTGGGTGAACAGCTGCCAGTACAACGAGCGCACGAAAAAGAAGTTCGTGCCCAAATTTACCTTTGAGGAGCTGTGCCTGGCTACCAGGAAGGCAAGCGGAAACGGCGCGGAACTGCCAGCTGAAAGGGGCAGGAAATCGGTCCAGGAATACCTAAAAAAGTACGAAAAAGCCATCTTCGACCCTGACTTTGAGCCGCTGAACACCAACAAGAACCCGCAGGGAAAAGACGACGTGATTACAGGGAGCGCAAACAATTTCTACCTGGGCGTGACTGCTGCCGACCTTGAGGGCTTTGACGAAAAGTACGCGCTTAATTCAAGGATTACAAAGGAAAACAACAAGGTCATCGAGCAGGTCTACCGGGCGGGGAGCGAGAAGAAAAAAATTGGCGCAGGGCTGTACGCAAAGCAGCTTGCGAAAATGAACAGACACCTGCAGAAGGCGCTTCCTTACGCCAACAAGGCCCAGAAGGAAGCAATCACCCACCTGGTTGAATACTTTGAAACCGGCGACGCGTTGGAATTCGACAAGTACAACATCGCCTGGGTTGCGGACGACTCGCAGGTGGACGCCATACTCGGGTTCATCGAAGTCTACAAGGACCCACGCGGAGCGAAGGCGTCGTTTGAAGGGATTGTATACTGCGTCGACCAAAAGACCACGCAGTTGATGAAGAAGATTTCACAGAACGCCCAGCTTTTCGAGGACCGCGCGCCGTGGGAAGACAAATACAAGAAAAAGCACGTCACCTGCCCGACTGCACTTGCAATCACCGTGCTCCTCGGAACAGGGGACGGCGGCCCGACGATGCCGCTTGGAATAAACCTGCCAAACTCGAACGCACTCAGGCAGGAGTACGGCTCAAAGAGCGTGCTCTTGACCAACGTGCTTGCTGCCACCAACGGGGTGCTGGACCGGAAGCTTACTGAGGAATTTGCCTGCAAGGAGGCGAAAGCCCTGCTTGCAAAGCACTCGGAAGAGGCTGAGAACCTGCACGTGGCCCTACACGAGGTGCTTGGCCACGGCTCAGGGAAGTCAAATCCCACGCTCAAGCACGACCCAGCGTTCTACATCAAGGAATACTATTCCACGCTTGAGGAGGCGCGTGCTGACCTTGTCGCGCTTTACAACATGTTCGACCCCAAGCTTGTTGAGCTGGGAATAATGTCAAGCCTAGAAGCGGGCTGCGCGGAATACTGGAGATATGCAACTGCCGACCTTACGATGCTGCGCAGGATAAAGACCGACAGGATTGAGGACGACCACATGAGGGCGACCCACCTGATTGTGGCGTACATAATGGACAAGTTCAAAGCAATAGAGGCAGTCCAGGAGGACGGCAAGGTGTTTTACAAAGTAAGCAGTGTGGAAAAGATGCACGAAGGCATCGGGAACCTTCTTGCCGAGCTGATGAGGATAAAGGCAGAAGGGGATTACGAGGCTGCGAAAAAGCTCATCACCAAATACGCAATCACGTTCAACAAGGAGTGGCGCGACCAGGTAATCCTCAGGGCGGACAAGATAGGTCTTCCGGAGTATTTTGCGTTCGCGATGCCGACCTACACGCCAGTTTGGAATGCGAAGGACGAAATCACCGACGTCAAGATAAGCCACGACCGCGACTTCAAGGCGCAGATGCTGAAGTACGCACACAGGCTATGAAGGGATTTAAGCTCAAGCGGTGAAACCAACTAATGGACATTAAACAGAGCGCAAGGCACATCCTCAAGGAAAGCTTTCGGATAAAAGCAGGAGAAACCGTGCTCATAGTCACTGACAATAAGATGCCAAACTCAATTCCGGACGCTTTGTTTGATGCCGCAATTGAGGAAAAAGCCATACCGGCAATCCTGAAGATAAAGGCGGGAAAGGTCCCAAGCGAGGAGCCACCCAAGGCGATTGCTGACGCGATGCTTGGCTTTGACATCATAATCGCTCCGACCACGAAGTCGCTTTCGCACACGCAAGCAAGGCTTGCTGCCTCGGAGAATGGCGCAAGGATTGCCACGCTCCCGGGAATTACCGAAAAGATGATGACAACAGGCGGAATCCTTGCGGATTACCGTGAGGTAGAAAGGCAGACGAACAAGTTCCAGGCACTACTCAAAAAAGTCAGGACTGTTCGCGTGACCTCGAAGCTTGGAACGGACATCACGTTCAAGGTCAACCCGCAAAAGTGGCACACTGACACCGGCATATGCGCCAAGGGAGAGTTCATCAACCTGCCCGGAGGAGAGATGTTCATCGCGCCAGACGACGCCAACGGCACTTACGTAGTCGACGGCTCGATGGGCGACTTCGGGCTCCTTGAAAAGCCAATCAAAGTAGAGGTCAAGGACAGGCAAGCAGTCTCGATAACAGGCGGAAGGGCTGACGAACTTGCTGCAATGCTTGATGCGAAGGGAAAGCCTGGAAGAAACATTGCTGAGCTTGGAATCGGGATGAACCCAAACTCCAAAATAATCGGCAACACGCTTGAGGACGAGAAGGTCAAGGGCACGATACACGTCGCCCTTGGGGACAACAGCACCTTTGGCGGCAACGTCAAGGCCGGAATCCACATCGACGGCATCATCAGGGACGTCACAGTTTATCTTGACGGAAGAAAAATTGAGCTTGAAACATTCGAGTTCGCAGACTGAATTACAAGAGGCCAAACACTCAAATGAACCAACTTACTGCAGGAGCAAAGACAATAGTCAACACCTGCATGAGAATAAAAAAGGGCGAAGAAGTGCTCATCATCACCGATGAGGAGCGCCACGACATCACAAAGGCGGTTTCGGAAGTTGCCAAAAAGAAAGGGGCAAAGGTAACGCAAATCGTGCTCTATGACGAAATCAGGCCAGTAACTGCGGTCAACAAGGTGACCGAGGCAGCGCTCAAGAAGGCCGACGTCGTGCTCACAATAATGGATGGCATCCCGCACGAAACTCCCTTTCGGCTCGCAGCAATCGACCACGCGGTAAAGGGCAGAGCGAGGCTCGGCCACATGCCCGGAGTAGAACGCCGGATGCTCATCGACGGAGGACTGCGGGCGGATTACAACAAAGTAAAGAAGACCGCGGACGGCCTGTTGAAAAAACTCAATGGCAAAAAGAAGCTGCACGTGACCGCGCCCGGAGGCACCGACTTGCACATCAAGCTGGGGAGCCGCAAATGGCACGAAGACTCCGGGCTTTACCACAAGCCGGGAGTGTGGGGCAACCTTCCTGGTGGCGAAATATTCATCGCGCCACTTGAAAACGGTGTTGACGGAGTGCTCGTGGTTGACGGCTCAACAGGGTTTTTCGGCCTGCCAACGCACCCGATTACGATTCAAATTCAGAAGGGAAAAATCAAGGCCATTGCCTGCAAGGACAAGGCGATGCAGAAGCGCCTTGCTGACCTGATTTTCAAGGAATCGGACGCAAACGCATGCACAGTAGGCGAGCTAGGCATCGGCACGAACAATTTTGCAAAGCTCACTGGCAACTTGCTGGAAGACGAGAAGGTCTTCGGCACCGCGCACATCGCATTTGGAGACAACCAGAACATGGGCGGCAGGAACAAGAGCAAGATTCACATTGACATGATTTTCAAAAAACCTGAATTCGAATAGGCTTTTGCATCTGCTTTTTCCTTCCGCATCGCTAATTATTTGCCGGCCTTGTCAAGCAAATACTGCGTGCACAGTCGCACTCCGGCTCCAGTCGGGCCCCAGCAATAGTAATTGCGCACTACTTGCGTGGTCTGCCAGCCGGTTCCTGCGATGTCAACGTACGCCCAAGGCCACTTGCCTGCGAATCTCTTCAGAAAGAATGCTGCAGTAATAGTGCCCGCCTCGCCGGACGGGTCGCTTGTGTTGCGCAAGTCAGCCTGCTTTCCTTCAACATTGCCTGCATACTCAGGAAACATCGGAAGCCGCCAGACGCGTTCCCCTGACTTGTAGCTTGCCTGCTCCAAGTCTTTTGCAAGGCCATCGTCAGGAGTAAGCAAGCCAGATGCAACTGAGCCCAGTGCAACCACGCAAGCTCCGGAAATGGAGGCAACGGTCACAACTGAACGCGCGTCCGGGAACTTCTCTTTGGTATAGGAAAGCGCGTCGGCAACAACAAGCCTGCCCTCGGCGTGGGTTGTGATTATCTCGATTGATTTTCCGCCAGTTTTGAGGATGTCACCAGGACGGAACGCCGAACCAGAAGGCATGCTCTCGGCAAGCGCAAGGATACCGATAACACGGGCATTTGGCTTGAGCTCCGCTGCTGCCTTCATTACGCCCATTACCGCGCACGCGCCGGCCTTGTCCCATTTCATCAGCTCCAGGCCGTGGACTTGCTTTATCGAGATGCCGCCGGAGTCGAAGGTGATTCCCTTTCCAATGAAAACAAACGGGTCCTTGGCGTGGGCTTTTGCAGCTGGCGCGTATTCCAAAACGACCATTCGGCCGGGCACGTTGGAACCCGCGGCCACGTACTCAATCCCATGCAGGCCCAGCTTGGCAAGCTCGGTTGTGTTGATTACCTTGCAGGAAAGGCCGTGCTTTTTTGCAAGCTCGATTGCCTTGTGCGCCATATACTCTGGGTTTGCTATGTTTCCTGGCTCGTTGTTCAGGTCGCGCGCGTAATTTGCTGCCTGCGCCATCACCGTCCCGATGCGAACGCCATCCTCGGCGCGCGGGGCTGACTTTGCAGGTTTGAGCAGGATTTCCTTTCCTTCAAGCGAGGCTTTGTCGTCTGCCTTCTTTTCTTTGTACTTGGCGAATTCGTAGGAAGCAAGGATGGCGCCTTCGGCAAAGTTGCGGCTTGCAACAAAGTCGTCGAATTTCTCGAAAACGGGAAGTTGAACTACAAAGGTTTTTGCCGAAGTTTTCTTGGTAGCGTGGACAAGCGCTGCCGCGGCCTGCCTGATTTTCTCTTCATAAAAGTCAGCAATCTTTCCAAGGCCAACCAGGATAGAAACGCCATCCTTTCGGATGATGCAGGTCTCGCCTGCTTTTGCGGAGAAGTCCTCCTTGGAGAACTGGATTCCGTAGGCTTTTTCGTCCTCGAAAAGCAGGTGGACGCTGGCTGCGCCGGGCTTGGATTGCTGCTTGAGTACGCTGATTTCCATTAAGCATTACCTCAAAAAAATGAACAAGAGCCTGTAGGGATTCAGGCTTTTTCTTCCAACCGGTCGTAGCCTGCAAGCCAGTAGCAGAATATCAGCACGGTCGCGTAACCGAGAGCGAGCTGGCCGAACTCGGGGGTCGTCGGAAGCCCTGCTGCGGTGGTGTACGCCCAGACCCCAAGGAAAGTGCCGGACACTTCAAGCACAAGGCCGATTATGGAGCCGAATGCAAAGAACATCGAAGGCAAGATTGCGGATGCGCGGGTGTAGACGTACGGCCCTGCTGCTGCAAAGAGCAGGGTCACGCTCCAGAAGTTGTACTGGAATGCGACAATAAGCAACGCTATTGCGTTCAGGCCTATTGCCAGCCACTCCGGCACCTTCTTGAAAATCGGAATCAGCGACACGATGTACCAGCCAAGCACCGCCCAGCCCATCGCAACCCACATCGGAAGGCTCGGGTGGCCGACGTAGTGGTAGAAGCCGGATGCAACGTTGGCGGTCTCGAATGCGAATGCGAAAGTGGAGAGTATTACCATCAGCCGCCTGCCGCGCATGTCCGCTTTGTACAAAAACACCCAGGCAAAGATGCCGCCGATGAACAGGTTTGTGATGTCGTGGCCGTAGGGGATGACGAAGATGAAAGTAGCAGGTATGAGAAGAAGCGGGACTAGGAACTTTATCAAATCAGAAGTCAAACTTGATTCCTTGGTAGCCAAATGCAATTCCCCCCTTAAACCTGTTTGATTGGACCGAAATACTAAAAATGGAAAAAAGAAAAACGAAAAGAGCTTCTGCCAAACTAGGCAAAAAGCATCTTCAGGTAGAACATCGGCGAAGCGTAGTCCTTCCTCGCTTCCTCGCTTACGAAAGAACCGGCAATCATCTCGCGGATTTCCGGGCTCCTTGCGGCCTTTCCGATGACGAGATTGAGCAGGAAAGTGTGCTTTCCGTAGCGCTGCATGTTGTAGCTGATGTCGACTTCGTGGCCAAGCTCCTCCCAGAGGCGGTCGTAATACTGCTTGAGGAACTTTTCGGAAAAGTCGTTTGCAGCAAATGCCTCGTTGATTACCTGCGCGGCGTAAAAGCCGCTCGTGAGCGCGTTGCCCATGCCTTCTCCGGTGAACGGGTCGATGAGGCTCGATGCATCGCCTACCAGGACATAGCCGTCGCCGTAGTTTTTCTTGCGCTGGCTTGCAAGCGGCAGGTTCCAGCCCTTGATTGGAGTGACGCGCTTGGCGTCCTTGAAGCGTTCAGCAAAGAGCGGGTCGTTTGCGATGATGTCCTCCATCAATGTCGAGAGGTTTATCTTGTGCTTGCGCACGTCGCTTACAAGCATTCCAAGTCCCACGTTGGCCTTGCCGTCGTCTGACGGGAACACCCAGAAGTATCCGGGAAGGACTTTCTTGTTGAAGTGAAGCTCGATTGCGTCCTCGACGTCCTTGACGCCGGTGTAGTATGCGCGAACTGCCAGGCACCAGTGCCTAGGGTCGTTTTCAGGAACGCCCACCTTGCGGGCGATTAAGCTGTTTGCACCGTCAGCGCCCACGACTACCTTTGCGTAGAACTCCTGCTGCTTGCCGTCGGCTGACTTTGCAATCACGCCTATGACGGACGTCCCGTCCTCGCCAAAAATCAGGTCAACTACTTCGGTGTTCTCCATAGTAGTGACGTTGGGCTTGGACTTTGCGTTCTGGAAGTAGATGTTGTCGGAAATCTCGCGGCGGCATACGAATCCTGCCTCCTTGGTGCCGTCCGCCTTTGGAGGCACGTCGATGCGCACGTACGCGCCGTTGGGAGAGGAAAAGCCGATTGCGTTGACAACCGCGTTGGGTGTCTTGGAGATTTTCTCGTAAAGCCCGAGCTTCTTGATGATGTGCATCGACTTTCCGGAGATTGCGTCGCCACAGGTCTTGTCGCGCGGGAAAGTGACCTTCTCAAGGAAAAGGACCTTCTTGCCAAAATCAGAAAGGAAGGCCGCAGTAGACGAGCCGCCCGGTCCGCCACCGCAGACTATGACGTCAAACTCGCTTGTAAAAGCCTTACCTTCAACCATTGCCAATGCACCCTCATCTGAAAAGTGGAAAGAATATCCAAAAACTTTGTGCTATTACTTTCGAAAAGGCCATTTAACCTTTTTTCGATGGCCCCCAAAAACCGGCCAAACCCGGAAATAAAAAAATGAAAAAGAAAGGAAAGGAAGCGTTCAAAAGCGGCTGGGCCTACTTCTTGCCAGCTGCCTTCTTCGCATCCGAGCCCGCTGCTGCCTTGGCGTCGCCTTCCGCCGGCGCTGCTGTTGCTCCGGCTGCTGCAGTCGTTGCTGCTGCCGCGGCTTCCTCGGCCTTCTTCTTCTCCTCTGCGGTCTCCTTCTTCTTGAACACCACTGCCGCAGTCTTGCTCTTCATCAGGTTGACCGGGTCCTTGGTGATGTCCTTTATGTCAAGCGTGTAGACTCCCGAGAGCTTGCGCATCGCCATGTCGAACGCCTTCTTCACTGCGGGAAGGCCCTTTGCCGCTACGCGTGCGCGCAACAGCCGCTCGCCGACGTGCACGTGCACAAGGCGGCCCTTGGGCGAGCCGAATGCCTGCTTCATTCCCTTGGAGATACGGTCTGCACCTGCGACTCCGAGCGCAGTGTGCTCGCGCACAACTACGTGCGGGTACTTGAGCACAGTAAGGTAATAGTTGGTGGACATGAGCATCTTTTCCAGACGCTTGTTGGCGGCCTGCCTGGCTGCCTCGATTGCGTTGTCGCGCAGCGCCAGGTTGCGTCCGCAAATCAAGTCCACTTCGAGCTCGTAGTACTTGTCGGCACCCATGTGGTACTGGCGGATCTTGGGCCGCGGGGCTCCCTTGATGTAGCTCTTGCGCGGCTTTTTCTGCGAAAGCCTGGTCCAAATCTGCTTCGACTTGAGGTCGCGAACTGTCCTTGATGGTCTTACGCCCATGAAAATTCACCTGTGTTGAAACGCCAAAAACGCAAATTTCGCGGTAAGAATACGGTGCCTTCTATAAAGAGCCCCAAATAACCCGCTATTGCCATGTGGCAGAGAACAGTAATAGTATCAACCAACGTTTTTATTGATTGCTTTGCCACCGGATTGACCAAAAACCGCAGCCGCAGAGCCGGACTGCCGATTTTACATCTCCGCAACACTAATTTAAGCTTAGGCGCAAGTTACTAATCATATGGCACTTCTTGATTTCCTCAAAAAGCCCGAGCCAACAGTGCCGCAGGCCTCTGCGGAAAAGACGGTTTATCGGCACAGGATAGAGGAGCTGCGGACTTATTTTGCGCACACCAAGCTGCCGCAGAACGAAATCGACAAGCAGACCTACGAGTTTTTGCGCGAGTTTTTCAAGAAGTTCCTCGGCATGGACGCAAAGAACCCGATGGAAGCAATTGCCCAGATACAGGCATCTGCCGCAAGCGAGGACGCCAAGACCAAGGCAATCGAGCTATACAAGCAGTACTCGCAATTTGAGCGCATGAAGATTACCGCAGGCAACGCCCAACTGAACAAGTTCCTTCTTGCCTGCAACGACATACTGGACTCGCTCTGAAGAAGCCGCGACTATTTCGAAACTATTTCTTTAGGAACGCCAAGACCTGGCAAGCCCTGCAGATTTTCCTTGAGCACTTGCCCCCGCATTTTTCGCATTTGCCTGAAGTCTGTTTTTTCCCGCCCGAATTCACATCCAACTGAGTTCTCAGATTAAGATAGGACTTGAGCACGTTGAACTTTAACCCCGGATATTTTACCTCGGAGTCGTTCAAAAAGTCCTTGACCAGGCCGCGGAACGCCTCGGTTGCATACGGGCATTCTCCGAGGTGGTAGGAGAGTCCTTTCAGCTCGCAGTAGTATGCGCACTCGCGTTCGGGAAGGTAAATCAGCGGTTTGATGCGCGGTACAGTAAGGCCGTCCTCGCCGTTTTCCGAGACGGGGCCAAAGCGAGACACTCCATCCGGGTCCGCCCGAAGCAGGTTCATCAAAAAGGTCTGGCCGATGTCGTCTGCATTGTGGCCGATTGCGACCTTGTTTGCCGAAAGCTTGAGCGCGGCCTTGTTGAGCAGGTACTTGCGGAGGGTGCCGCAGATTGCGCACGCGCCCATCGTCTTGAACTGCGGGTCCTCGGATTTTCCTCGAAGCTTGATTATTTGGTCGAGTGAATGATTGGAAAGCCCGGCAAAAGAATAGACCGTCAACTTGTAGCCATGCGCCTTGCACAATGCTTCGGCCTTCTTTTTCGCCTTTTCCCTATACCCTTTGATTCCCTCGTCAACAAGCACGGGAATAAGAGTGATGTTTCCAATCTTGCGGCACAGCTTGTCCAGCACGTGCAGCATAGCAGCGCTGTCCTTGCCACCTGAAACCCCGACTAGGATGCGGTCTCCCCTGCGAAGCATCGCAAACTCGCGGTTTGCCTTGCGCACGCGGCGCTCGAAGAGTTCGCAAAAGCACTGGCTGCACAAGTCAAGTCCTGAGTAATCAAGGCTAATCACGGCCTCTCGCTTCTGGCAGCAGTTGCAGGTTACTGAGGAACTCATTTTTTCTTCCTGCTCTTGTACTCGCCCCAGACTTCATAGGCTACGGGAAGCAGGGACACGAAGATTATTGCAATCACGATTACGGTAAGCGCCTCGCCTGATGAGGGAAGCACGTTCCCAAGGGCATAACCCGCGCCAAGGAACAGGCACGACCACACGATTCCGCCGATTGCGTTGTATAGCGTGAAAGTCGCGTAGTCCATCTTTGCGGTTCCGGCAAAGATGGGTGCAAATGTGCGGACAACGGGCACGAAGCGCGCAAGAACAATCGCCTTCTTGCCGTGCTTGTCGTAGAACGCCTGCGCCTTCTCGATGTACTTGGGGTTGCGGAAGAACGAGCCTTGCTTGGAAAAGAACGACGGACCGAACTTCTTGCCGGTCCAGTAGCCGACCTGGTCGCCTACGAACGCGCACACGATTACTCCCGCAAGAACGAACCAGATGTCAAAGAACCCTTTGGATGCAAAGATTCCTGCGGTAAAGAGGAGCGAGTCCCCGGGAAGGAAGAAGCCGAAGAACAATCCTGACTCTGCAAACACGAAGCCGAAGAGGGCGATCATGCCGAAAGTCGAAAGGACGTATTCAGCTGAGAGGAATTCAAACATAGGGAAGACACCAAAAACTACTTTCTTTTCTTTGTCTTTCTCTTTGAGCAATTAATAACCTGTTCAGCAAGCAGCAACCCCGTGACTGCGCGCGCTTCGGAAATCTTCCCCGATTTTGCCATCGCAACCGCTTTTGAAAGCGGCACCAACACCACTTCCAGCGGCTCCACTTCATCGCCTTTTCTGGGGTTCTTTGGCTTGGATAATCCGGTTGCAAGATAGATGAACGACTCCTGGTCGGAGTATCCTGGAGAGAGGTAAAAACGGCCTAGCAGCTTGAACTTCCTTGCAACGTAGCCAGCTTCTTCCTCAAGCTCGCGCTTGGCAGTCTGCAAAGCGGATTCGCCGGGGTCAATCCGTCCTTTTGGGACGCACAGCCGAGTCTTGTTTATGCCGGCAAAATACTCGTTGACAAGAACAACTTGCTGTTTGTAGTCAATTGCAACAATCATTGCGTTGTTTGAGCCGCCCCGGCCCTGCATCACTTCGTATGAGAATTCCTTTCCATTGTCGTGCCTGACCAGGACGTCCTTGATGCAGAAGATGCGGCCTTGGAATTTCGTCTTTTCGGAAATTTTAGTTGGCACGTTTAATTTTCAACCGCCGTAGATTATACCAATTAGTTCGACCGTGTCGGCCTGCGAAAGCTTTGCCCTGCTGTGGGCAATCTTTCCGTTCAACTTCACTATAATCGTCTGCTCGTTTGCGTCAACGGCGTCGATTGCGGTCTTGATTGTCGCGCCTGCTGGGAGTTTGACTTTCGTTTTCTTTCCCGCAACTAAAACAGAAACATCCATTTTGACCCAATCACTGGCCTGCGTTGTTCAAAGGGTATTTATTGGTGCGGCTTGCTTAATTATTCCTCTTACGCCACAGAGGATGTGGGGACTCGCGGTCCCTGAACTGTTTCGGCTATTATTGTCGGTGGCATAAAACGGAGAGTGTGAAAAATGAGTGCAACTAAATACATTCGCGAATCGTTCCGCAAAACTATGGCCGAGCGCGCGCCAGCATACAAGGCACGGCTCATCAAGTGGCACAAGCAGAGCCCAGTAGTCCGCTTGGACGGCCCGACCAACATACCCCGCGCAAGGGGGCTTGGGTACAAGGCAACCAAGGACATCATCGTGGTTCGCGTGCGCATCTCAAAGGGTAAGCGCGTCCGCCGCAGGGCTGACCTTGGCCGCAAGCCTGGCAAGAACCGCAAGGAAGTGAACCCCGGCGCACCGTTGTCATATTACGCTGTAATCAAGGCCGCAATTCGCTTTACCAACCTCTCACCACTCGGAGTTTACCTTGCAGGAGAGACGGGCACGGACAAGTACTTCGAAGTAATCATGAAGAACAACTGCCCGCAGACGCCCCAGAAGCCGGTCAAGCAGGTAGCGCCAGTTGCCGCCAAGCCGGCAGCTGCAAAGCCAGCAAAGAAGGCGTAACGGTAAATACAGATGGACTTTGTTGACTTGAACGTCGCAAAGCCGGAACTGTCCGCGCTTCTTTCCAAGCTCGGCTTTTCCCAATCTTTTTCTTTACAGCCAATAGCGATTAACTCGCAGGCGGACATCCAGAAGAAGCTCAACAAGCCCTCGGCAGTGGAATCTACAAACGTCGAGCTTTTGATGGCTGCCTGCCGCAACCAGAATGCAATCCTAATCAACCCCTTTCTTGCCAAGGGCTTTGAGCGCGAGCAGAAGCTCTTCCGCAAGATTGCCGAGGAAGGAAAGTTCCTGGAAATCCCGCTAACGCTATTTTTGGACTGCTCAGGGGCGCGGCGCGCCGGAAGGCTGCACGTCGCAACCAAGGCAGCAAGGCTTGCCCTCAAGCACAAGGCGCGAATAGTGATTACAAGCAGGGCAACCTCTGCAGAAGGATGCAAGTCGCCCCACGAGATATGCAGCCTGGCCGAGTCGTTCCTTTCCATGAGCCCCTCCGCTGGCCGGGATGCCATCTCCAAAAACCCCCTGGCGGCTGCAGCAGAAAACGGGCTTTCCCCGCTCTAGACGGGTTTTCCCAGTCTAGCCGGACGCGGCTTTGCCCCTGACAAGGGCTTTTTATCCGGCCGGGCAATTACGCGGGGTTTATATAATTAATCCAGAATAGAATTACTCATCAGTAGTAACATATTTTGATGGTGGGTTCATAATGTCTAAGGGCCAGGTCGACGGCGTTATCATCGCAGTCTCATTTCTTACTCTTGCGCTTATCGGGATTATAATCGCAAGCCCCTCCAGCATGAGCGGGTTCTTCACCGCAGGCTCCCAGACGGACACTACTCCAACTGCCAATCCCACAGTGACATTCGTCCCGTCGCCCACGACCCAGCCCACATATACGGGAATACCCGTAATCGACCAGTCATATTATCCCGTCCCGACCATCCAGGTCTCGCCTACCCCGTCATACTACAACCCATATTACAACGGCAACTACAACCCATACTACCAGAACCAGTATAGCCCGTACAGCAATTACAACAGCTACCAGCAATACGCGCCATCATACTACCCCAACGGGACCCCGTACTATCCGCCCGGGTACCAGAACTACTTCAACACATACCCTAACGGCACGCCATACTACGGTTCCTACACGCAGTACGCATACTGCTACTCGAACTACACAGGAGCAAATCCGACCAGCGTCAACGTAATCTCGGGCAGGTCGCCGGTCAACGTCTTCATCGACGGAACTTACTGCGGCACCATCACCACCAACGGCAGCTCGTTCATGGCATTCGGCCTTTCGCCGGGATACCACTCGATATACGTGTCAGGCAACAACTGCTACAAGGTTGACTCGGTCTACACCACCTACCAGTACCAGACCAACGTGCAGGTGTGTACCGACGGCTCTTCAACAGGCGGACGCACGTTCACAGGCGACGGCACGTATTACCTTTACCAGGGCGACCAGGTCACCTCAACCAGCGGCGCCAAGTTCGTCTATACAAGCTATTCAACTTGGGAAGCCAGCCAGTCCGCGCTCCCGATGGCATCGTTTACCGTGACTCCCAGTAGCGGAAGCTCGCAGTCAGTAAGCATGACAGTGGGCTCGGAATTCTACTACTCAGGCGGCTCGATACGCCTCAACGGCGCGGTTGAGACATCGTCAGGCAAGCTCTTCGGAGTTACCATCTCCTCAACAGGCAACCTGCAGCCCGCACCAATAGGCACGCGCACGCTCTCAGGACGCCTGATTGACCAGAACGGCACCGGGATTTCCAACGCCGCAATAATGGTGGTCAACGCCTACGACGCGCAGGTTTACATGAACACCAAGATTGCCGGAACCGACGGCTATTACACGATGCCGTACGTGCCCGACGGGATGTACAACGTCACAGTCAGCGCGGCAAACCACTACAGGCGCACCTGGACGTTCGTGCAGGTATCAGCTGACAAGTACGCAAACTACGACATCGCGTCAACAACCGCAACTGTAACCCCGACACCCAGCCCGTCGCCCTCGCCGAGCCCGACCCCGGCACCCACTTCAACTCACTACATATCGGTACAGTCATACCTGTTCTCGGTGCCGCTCGTCAACCCGACGGTCGCGTCAAACACCTGCGCAAACAGCACGGTGAACCGCTTCAACCCTTTCAACCAGAGCTGGTACCAGATACCGATGGCAAGCATGAACGGCAATGAGACCTACTGGCTTAACGTCACTTCACCGTGCACGCTCCTGTTCAACGGGACCTCGCAGTACAACACGACCAATTACTACAACGCACTCTACCCGGGCTGGAACGCAATCAGCGCACCGTACAACGGCGCAACGTTTGCACAGCTTACGGGCAACTGCAACATAACCGCCTACTCGCGGCTCAACAATGCGGGAGTGTTCGAGACCTACAACTCGACTTCGGACATCCCCGGCACGCAGTTCAGCATGACTGCCGGAGTGGGATACCTTGCGTACTCGAGCAACGCCACGCTGTGCTCGATGTACTACAGGACGTAAGCCGACACTGCCGGAAAAACTAGCCTTCTTTCTTATTTATTTTCCCGCGCGCTTGCTGGATGAATTCAACCATCTCGCGCATCACCACGGGCTTTTTCCAATCCTGAAGCGACGCGCGTTCCGCAGCATCCTGCAAAAGCCTGCGATTGAACACCCCCTCAGGGACAAGGTTCCGCTTTGAATTGGCGATCATCCGCGTGACGTACAGTTTGCGCAACCGTTCCGCCTCAACTGCATTCTCGCCCGTAAGGTCCAGTTCAATCACGGGAATATCCGTGCCTGCCGCATATTCTTTTGGCTTCAAATGCAACCCCACTGCCTGGTCAACGTAAAGGCTTGCATTCTCAAACACTTTCCGGTAAGTGACTGGCACCCTCTCCTTTAGACGGGATGACTTCATCATAAAACCACTAAAAATCAGTTTACGAGCTTTCCGAGGTCTTCCACTGGCACCAGCTTCTCCTCGCCGCTAATGAGGTTGCGCAGATTGACTTTCCTCTCCGCAGCCTCCTTGTCGCCGATGATTGCGGCAAAGGGGATTCCCTGCTTTCCGCAGTAGTCGAGGTTCTTGGTGACGTTGCGTCCAAGAAGGTCGATTGCGACGTTTATGCCCTGCGCCCTGAGCGCCTGGGCCGCCTCGAATGCGAAAGGCCGGTCCTTTATCGGGATTATGAACACCTCGACCGAGGTCTTCCGGACTCCGTTGATTTTCCCGCCATTTGCGGCCTTTTCCTTGAGAAGCTCGCATATTGACTCGAACCCGAATGCGACTCCGGTTGCTGGGACCTTGCCCTTTCCGGAGAACCTTCCGACCATCTCGTCGTAGCGTCCGCCACCGCAGATGCTGGACTTGATGATGCTTCCGGGGACGTAGCCTTCGATTACAGTGCTGCTGTAGTAGGACAGGCCTCGTGCGAGGCTGGTCTTGATTTCGTAAAAGTCATCGCTGATTCCGTAGAGCTTGACGTAGCCAACTAGCTGCTGGAGTTCTGCAAGGCCTTCCGCGCCGGTGCCTGACTTGAGGACTTTCTCAAGCCGCGCCATCAGCTTGTCATTGTCAAGCTTGTCCAGCTCGTCGAACAACTCGAGGACCTTCTTTGCACTTGTTGCGGAGACTCCCTTTTCCTCCATCTCCTTCTGCACTTCCTTTGCGCCGATTTTTTCGAGCTTGTCTATTGAGAGTATGACCGGAGTCGCCTGCTCCGCGGACACCCCGCAGGATTCCAGGAGCCCGTCGAGCACCTTGCGGTTGTTTATCTTGAGCTTGCAGTTGATTCCAAGGGCGTCAAATCCTGCCTTGAGAACTGCCACGATTTCAGCCTCAGCGGCCTGCGAGGCCACGCCGAAGGTGTCGATGTCGCACTGGTAGAACTCGCGGTATCGCCCGAGCTTAATCGGACCGTCGCGCCAAACTGGAGCGATTGAATAGCGCTTGAAGGGCATTGCCAGGCGCGGGTTTGCTGCAAGAACGCGGCAAGTGGGCACAGTCTGGTCGTAACGCAAGCCAAGCTCGCGCTTTCCCTGGTCTGTAAGCTTGTAGGTTTCCTTGAGGATTTCCGCGCCTCCCGCATACTTGGAGGAAAGGACTTCCCAATTTTCGATTGCCGGAGTCTCAATGGGGTTGAAGCCGAAGCGCTCGAATACCGCCTTGAGCTTGGCGATGGCCCAGTCCCGGAGGAGCTTTTCTTCAACTAGGAAATCGCGCGAGCCGCGCACGGGAGCAAGGTCCATTGGAACACCTTTTGATAAGCGTTTTATCGTAAGGAATATTGTTTCCGGTTCTCTTTTTAAGCAAGGGGATTATGTGAAATAATGCGGGTTTTGGACCCGTCGCCAATTCGACAGTCCGCGGCGATTTTGTCACTTTTGGCTGGGAAATAAAATAAAGAGCAATCAACAAAAGTAGTTCATAGAAAAGAGGTAGCAAAAACAAGCCTATGGATGAAAAAAAGACTAAAGCCCCTTCAACTACAGCAGATGTCCTCACCCAAAAAATAATGCCCTACGCCAGTGGCCACAAGGGTAAAACCTTCGTCATCAAGTACGGCGGCAACGCGATGAAAAGCGACGACCTCAAGAAGTCGGTGATGAAAGACATCGCACTTCTTGCAAGCAACGGCATCAAGGTCGTTGTAGTGCACGGCGGCGGGCCGGACATCACCGAGCGGATGAAGAAAGCCGGAGTGGAGCCGACATTCGTGAACGGGCTGCGCGTGACCGACGAGGCCACGCTGAAGATAGTCAAGGAAGCATCGGCTGAGATTAACGCGGAGATTTGCGAATTGCTCAAGGCCAATGGAATCCCTGCGCAGAACGTGCAGGGTACGGTCATTGCTACCCAGAAGAACGCCGAGCTAGGGCTAGTTGGAAAAGTCACGGCAGTAAAGGCAGATGCAATAAAAAAAATAATCGAATCAGGAATCGTGCCGGTCATTTCGCCTCTTGGAATTTCTGAAGACAACAAGACATACTACAATGTGAATGCAGACACCGTCGCAGTCAAGGTCGCAATCGCGCTTGGAGCTGAAAAGCTCCTTTTGCTTACTGACGTGGACGGGGTTCTTGAGGATGGGAAAGTATTGCCCAAATTGACCGCATCGGACGTAAAAGAAAAGACCGCTTCCGGAGTCATAACCAAAGGGATGATTCCAAAGACCGAGGCCTGCGTCGAGGCGGTTCAGGCAGGCTGTGGGGAGGCAGTGCTTCTGAACGGCACCACTGCGCACGCGCTCTTATTTGACGTTTTAAAACAGGAAATTGGAACGGAGATAGTGAAGTGAATGGACGCTAACAAGGTCAAGGAAATCGAGAAGGCGCACGTGATGCAGACCTACGGACGGTTCGACCTGGTCATCGACCACGGAAAGGGCGCGTACGTGTACGACAAGGACGGCAAGAAGTACCTCGACTTCATCGGCGGAATCGCCTGCACCGCAGTTGGCCACGGCAACAAGGAAGTCGCCAAGGCGGTTTACAACCAGATGAACACTCTTGGCTGGGTCAGCAATCTCTACTATACTGAGCCACAGGCAATGCTTGCGCAGAAGCTCTCGCAGCTTTCAGGGCTTTCCAAGGTCTTTTTTGCAAACTCAGGAGCCGAGGCAAACGAGGCCGCAATCAAGCTTGCAAAGCGCACAACTGGCAAGGGGGAATTTATCGCCTGCGAGCACGCGTTCCACGGCCGCACGCACGCAACCCTCTCAGCAACCTGGAAGGAAAAGTACAAGACGCCATTCAAGCCATTGGTTGACGGGTTCTCGTTTGTCCCTTACAATGATGTAGGCGCAATCGAGGCCGCAATTACCGACAAGACTGCCGCAGTCATAGTCGAGCCAATACAAGGAGAAGCGGGAGTGCTTGTGCCTTCTGCAGACTACCTGGAAAAAGTCAAGCAAATCTGCAAGAGCAAGGGAATCCTACTCATACTTGACGAGGTGCAGACCGGAGTCGGACGCACTGGCAAGTTCTTTGCCTACCAGCACACCGCAATCAAGCCGGACATAGTCACAACTGCCAAGGGCCTTGCCAATGGAATCCCAATCGGCGTTTGCATTTCAGACATCGAGTTCGGACGGGCAGAACACGCATCCACTTTCGGAGGCAACTGCGTATCCTCGGCTGCTGCGCTTGCGACTATTGATTACATTGAAAAGAACAACCTGATGGAAAATGCGGTCAAGGTCGGCGAGCATTTCAAGGAGTCGCTTTCCAAGCTCAAAAAAGTCAAGGCAGTGCGCGGAAAGGGACTAATCATTGGAGTGGACATCGACGCGGACGCGAAGTTTGTTGCTGACGAGTGCCTTAAGGAAGGACTTCTCCTCAACAATGCGGCAGAACACACACTCCGCTTTTTGCCACCGTTGACAATCACGGCCAAAGAGGCAGACAAAGCAGTCAAGATACTCAAGAAGGTGCTGAACAAGAAAAATGGCTGAGCAACACAAGCACAAGATACGCGCAGGAATCATCGGCGCAACCGGCTACACGGGCTTCGAGCTAATCAAGATTCTTTCAAAGCACCCGCACGTTGACCTGGTGGTGCGCAACAGCGAAAGCAATGCTGGCAAGAAAGTCAGCGAGCTTTACCCGGACTTTAAGGGCGACTTGAAATATACTGGCCACTCGATTGACGAAATCAACTCGCTGAAACTGGATGTGGTGTTTCTTGCGCTCCCGCACACCGTTGCGATGGACTGGGCACCCAAGCTCCACTGCAAAGTCATTGACCTGTCCGCAGACTACCGGTTCAGAGAAACCGCGGAGTACGAACGCGTTTACAAGCTTGCACACAAGGACCCGAAGGCAAAGGCAGTTTACGGCCTGCCTGAACTCTTCTTGGAGCAAATCAAGACTGCCAAGCTGCTTGCAAACCCGGGCTGCTACGCAACTGGAATGATTCTTTCCGGCTACCCGGTCAAGGACAACGCCGAGTATATGATATTCGACTGCAAGTCCGGCTGGAGCGGAGCTGGCAAGAGCTCGAAGTACGCCAAGGACTCCTCGATTTCAAAGGACAACCTAGTTTCCTACAGCCTTACCGGGCACCGGCACAAGTACGAAGTCCAGCAGTTCCTCGGAAAGCACATAAGCTTCACACCCCACGTCATCGACACGTTCCGGGGAATGATGATTACCGCGCACATCCTGCTCAAGAAACCCGCAGATGCGCAGGAAATCAAGAAGAAGTACAAGGAGTTTTACGCAGATGCGAAATTCACCAAGGTAATCGACGAAGTGCCTGACTTGCATATGGTGCAGAACACCAACAAGCTGGTAATCGGCGGCTTTGAAGTTGACGAGAACAACCAGCTTGTCGTGGTGACCGTGCTTGACAACCTGCTCAAGGGAGCTTCGGGCCAGGCTGTGCAGAACATGAACATAATGTTCGGCTTCGACCAGACCGAAGGCCTGGAATAGGCAATTCGTAATAATATTTTTCAAAAAAAGGAGTGAGCTTAAGAAAATATGGAAATCATCGACGCAGACGTTACAAAGGTAAACGGTTTTACGGCACTTGGAAAGAACGTGGGCATAAAGAAGGGAAAGCCCGACTTTGCAGTCATTTACTCGGACACAGTGTGCAACGCAGCAGCCACTTACACCAAGAACCTGGTCAAGGGCGCGCCTCTTGTAATCACCAAGGAGCACCTTGCGGATGGAAAGCTGCAGGCAGTAGTGGTAAACTCAGGGGTTGCAAACGTGTGCACCGGGGAAAAGGGCCTTGCGGATGCCAAGGAGATGGCAGCACTTGTTGCAAAGGAGCTTGGAATCAGCGAAAAGAACGTCGCAGTCGCCTCAACTGGAGTAATCGGCAAGTACCTTCCGATGGAAAAAATCCGGGTTGGGATGAAGGGAATCAAGGCCGAATTGTCTAAGGACAGCAACGTCGCACAAGCCATAATGACTACTGACTTGGTGCAGAAGCAAATCTGTGTCAAGGAAGACAACTTTACAATCGGAGCGATTGCCAAGGGCTCCGGGATGATTCACCCGAACATGGCAACGATGCTTGCATTCATCTGCACTGACGCGCAAATCGAAAGCCCGAAGCTTGATGCGATGCTCAAAAAGATTGTCTCCGACTCGTTCAACATGATGACAGTTGACATGGACACCTCGACTTCGGACATGTGCCTGGTTCTTGCCAATGGGAAGGCAGGAAAGGTTGACGAGGCAAAGTTCGAGACCGCACTTGGCTTTGTGTGCAAGGAACTTGCGCGAAAAATCGCAGCTGACGGCGAGGGCGCAACCAAGCTTCTCGAAGTCACGGTCAAGGGCGCAACGGACACCCAGACTGCAAAGACGCTTGCCAAGTCCATAGTAAGCTCGAACCTGGTCAAGTGCGCCGCTTACGGCAACGACCCGAACTGGGGGCGGATTTTGTGCGCAATGGGAAACTCAGGCGCACAGTTTGACCCGCTGAAAGTGGACGTCTGGTTCGGCGATGAGAAAAACAAGATAAAAATCGTTGAGGCAGGAGTAACCACGGACTTTGATTATGTTAAAGTCAAAGCGGTTATGGCAAAAAACACCCTACCAATCTCAATTGACCTGAAGTCTGGATCTGCACAGGCAACTGCGTTTGGATGTGACATGACCGAGCAGTACATCGAGATTAACGCGCATTACACGACGTAATACTCAGGTAGCCGCGTCTTGATTGTGTTTTAAAAACAGCGATAGCCATCAGTAAGTTGGTGAACCTGCCTTGAACGAGATAGGAAAGAAGCAGCTTTCTCTAGTGATAAGCAACCACGTGCTCCCGAAGCTGGGTTTCCAAAAAATCGAAAAACCGGTTTGGGACGCGCCGCAGAACAACTCATTCAAGCCGCACACCTCGGACGGCGTCGAGGGCATAAAACACCAGGTAATCATAGTCAAAGAGATTGACCACCCTGACTTCCACTCCGCGACCAACGTGGCGCAGATGGCTTCCGCGCTTGAGCGGCACCTGCGGAAGGTGACGAAATGCGAGGAGGTTTCGGTTGAAAAAGTCGGCGCGAGCTACTTCATCAAGCACCCGCGAATCAGCATACAGTATGGGGCGCAATAGTTGTCATGAGAAAAATCGCTAGAATAGTGAATTGTATTATTGGGATAACCCTGATAGGAATCCTATTCAATATCATCCCAAACGAACCAATCTGCGATGCCGCCGCAAGCCACGGCTTGATTCCGGCTATCGTCTATCCAGTCATCAATATTGATGCGGTTCAACCTGCGGATAACCAGCCGTACTTGGTCACTACTGCGCCATGGGTTTGCGAACCGTTTATTAACCAAATAATTGAAGGCGGCATCATCTTGATGGCCATAATATGGATAATGGCACACTTCCTTTACCCGGACACAAGCCAATGGGCATTAGGACGGAAAAAATAAGACGGAAACCCCGCACTTCAAAACCCTTAAAAACAGCAATATGCACTAAATAATTCCTCTTAGTGGGCTCGCAAGGGCATTCGGAGAGTAAGCTTCGGCTTGAGATCCGCTTAGGAATCAGCGCAGAATGCGATTAGGCAATAAGTAAATTCAATTGCCCCGCAATCAGCGTTTTCCGTTGCAGATTTCATAGACGGACAGTCATGTTTTTACTAAAAAAAGTGATTTGAATATGGATTTGGGCACTTCGATTCGCATGGCAGTCGACAACGGTAAAATCGTTTTCGGCTCGGACAAGACAAGGAAGCTCTCGCTTTCGGGC
>Ga0074198_1000995_pt1 | contig 22353 bp, 20 predicted proteins | sample EPASupsiteSAE323_FD_64527 | JGI IMG/M metagenome (GOLD analysis project Ga0074198, IMG submission 64527) | Bioremediated contaminated groundwater from EPA Superfund site, New Mexico - Sample SAE3-23 | ecosystem: Environmental > Aquatic > Deep subsurface > Groundwater > Contaminated ...
AACGGCCATTTCATCAAGAGATACACCTTGACTGATAGTTTGTCTACCATCAACAGATACAATATAAAGGTATCTGTTATCTGCAGATGTTCCAATTGCTGTTCTCGGATGCAAGCCAGTGATATTATGGGTAAATGAAGGAACTTTTCCGCTTTTCAGTAGAAGAGTATCGCCTCCGACGGCAAAGTCCTGTCCACTTAAATCTGGTGTTGTTGATATTGTTAACTGAACCTGATCTCCAACTACGAAATTATTTATTAATGATTGAGCTCCTTCTGCTCTTGCAGTTACTACATAACCATTTTGAGGAATTTCAAGAGGAGGCATCCCTGAACGAATTTCAGTTACAACGTTTTCATTAACAACCATTTCCACAATGTCTGACATGTTTGTGCTTGTTCCGATTGAGTATTTACCCCAATATTTATTATATATAATCGGAATTTTGTAGTTTGAAGAAAATTTATTAATATCAGAAGCTTTTATTTGTGTGCCGCTTGCAGAGGTAAGAGTAATACTATTAGTGACATAAGAATATAAAAAGCTTTTCAAGCTATCCATCGAAAAGGTTGCAAAAATGTTTTTATTGTAATGAGCTGAACTAACATATTCACCTGATTTCATTGCAAAGCCTATTGGATAACCGCTGGTTGTCTTGCTTGGCAGGGAAACTTTATCAAAAAAGTCCGCATTTACTGCTGCAACTGATTTTGATGATTCTGCCATTACCTTAACGTTTTCCAATGTGCCTATTCCTTCTGGAGAAGTAAGCAAATCCAGCTTAACATAAGGATTAGCAAGGTCTACGGTTATTACATTGATATTTAACCAGCCAGAAGTCAGAAACCTTTTTATATTTTCACGGGTTACTCCAGTTGAAATTTTTTCAGAAGTTTTTTCTTCATATATTAGTTCACCCTGAGCATAAGTAAAACTTATTATTGGTTGAACATACGAAGTAAATATAAATAAAACAGTCAGTATAATTGAAATTCTTTTAATGTTGTTCTTTTTCATGCTTGTTTTCTTCCTTTCGGTTTATTTAAAGCGTCAAATTGGCTTTGGTCTTTAGTTTCTTGGTTTAGCCAGGAACTTTTAATTGTTAACTATTAGCTTTTTCGTTCCATTCTGGAAAATTTCTTTTTATTGCACCAAATACCCTGGTTTTTATTATAGGGTCTTGTGCACATAGATTCTTTATAAGGTCTTTGATATACTGCCTGCTTGTCTGACAATTTGCAGGGCATGGATTTTTAACAATTGGTATATTATTTTTCCGCACAAAACTCTTAATCTCAACTTCTGGAACATAGACCAAAGGTCTTATTACATGCAGGTTCTTTCTGCCAAGATATGTTACTGGTGAAAAGGTATGGATTCTTCCTTCATAAAGCAAACTGAGGAAGAAAGTATCTATGACGTCATCGTAATGATGTCCAAGAGCAACCTTATTACAGCCTAATTCGATGGCAGCATTATTTAGGGCTCCTCTTCTCATATTGGCACACAAAGAGCATGGATTTGTTTCCTTCCTGACATCAAATACGATAGTCCCAATATGAGTATCTTCTCTTACAAAGTCAATCTCGTTATTATTGCACAGCTTTTCAAGTGGTTCGGTGTCATACCCATCAAATCCAAGTGAAAGGCAAACTGCAACAATTTCGAATTTCTGAGGAAAGAAGCTTCTAAGCTTGTTTAATGCGAGTAATAGCATTATGCTATCTTTTCCTCCAGAAAGACCGACTGCAATTTTGTCACCAGGTTCAATCATATTGTAATCGGAAATTGCCCGTCTCATGCGGGCTAGAATTTTTTTCATATGCTCATTATATTTCAATTTGCTGTAATGGACAAGGCAAATAGGAAGTTGTAACAAATTTTTAAATATTAAAGAAATAATTTGTTTTATATAAAGAAAAAACGAATTTGCTTCAATAAATTCAAATAGCATCGCTGAATATTTCTGAGGTCCCTTCTATAAAGCAACTCTCGAAATATCCAGATCAGATGCATTCCTTTGTGGTCGTGAATTTATATCACAAATTGTTTTTTCTTTTAAGATACTCTTTTGATTATTTCACTTAATGGAAGCTTCTGTTGTTCTCCGGTAAACATATTTTTGAGAGAAATTTCACCGGTTTTTATTTCATCTTCCCCGATTATTGCAACAAATTGAATTCCCAATTTGTTTGCATAAGTTAGTTTCCCTTTAATTCCTTTATTATTGTAGTATATTTCTGTGTTTATGCCGTTGCTCCGCAATTCAGTTGCCAGCTTGAGAGGAAAACTCATGTCTTCAATCATCGAAATAATCAAAACCTTAGCTGTTGAGGAGTTTGCGGTTTTAATTATTTCTGCTTCCAGTAATTTATAGAACAATCTGGTAAGCCCTATTGAAATACCTACGCCAGGCAGATTTTTTTCAGTATAGTATTCAGCAAGGTTGTCATATCTGCCACCGGAGCAAACACTTCCAATTTGAGGGTAATCGTTGAGGATTGTTTCATATACTGTTCCAGTATAGTAATCAAGTCCGCGTGCGATAGTAAGGTCAACAGTGAAATTCTTTTCTGGCACTTCGAAGCATCCGATATAGTAGATTACGTCTTTGAGTTCTTGTATACCCTGCAGATAGACAGGATTATCAATATTCATGCTTTCCAAAGCTGATATTACATTGCTGTTAGAGCCTTTTATGCTAAGAAACTGTATTATTGAATCAACTGAAGCTTGGTTTATTCCTATATTTGAAAGTTCGATACGTACGCTGTCTTCACCAATTTTATCTATTTTATCTATTGTGCGCAGTACATCTGAAGCTCTATCTCTTAAACCAAGCGCTTCAAAGAATCCATTAAGTATTTTGCGGTTGTTTATCCTTATTGTAAAATTCTCAAACCCCATACGTTTAAATGTCTGATAAATAATACTTGGAATTTCGGCATCATTCATTATACTAAGCTCACCATCACCTATGATGTCTATATCACATTGATAAAATTCTCTAAACCTTCCTTTTTGAGGTCTTTCACCACGAAAAACCTTGCCTATTTGATATCGGCGAAAAGGAAAGGTTAAAGAATGATAGTATTGAGAAACATATTTTGCCAAAGGAACAGTTAAATCAAAGCGCAGAGCAAGCTCGTTATCGCCTTTGTCGAACTTGTAAATTTGTTTTTCGGTTTCACCACCAGCTTTCGCCAGAAGAATTTCTGCAAATTCAATGATTGGTGTGTCAAGAGGGATAAAACCAAATGTTTCATAAGTAGTTCGGATTGTATCAAGCATTTTGTTAAATAATACCTGCTCTGCTGGAAGGAGTTCCATGAATCCTGGCAGTGTACGTGGTGTAACAAAATTCTTTTTTTTATCTTTTGCAGGATTGTTTGTTTTTTCTGCTTTTTCATCAGATTTCATAATGTAACCTCCTAAAAAAATATAAAAGCCGTACAGATTTGTACCTGCACGGCTTTTGTCATCATTCGCAGGTACAAACACCTAAGGCACTTGTACCTGAAGTAAACTAAATCAGTTACAAGTGTTCTTCAAATGATGATGAAGATGTAAAGAGAAATATATCATTAGAAAAACTCCTTTGCTAAAACTTGATAGTAGTATAACACCAAATATTTCTACATTCAAGTACTTTAGTGTAACAAAAAACAATAAAGTCATGAATAAAAGACTTGAAATTTTTTTGATTTGCTGTTACTATATATAAGCAACTTGAAATCGGGGTGTAGCGCAGTTGGTAGCGTACGTGGTTTGGGACCATGGGGTCGCAGGTTCGAACCCTGTCACCCCGACCAGAAGTTGCAAGGGCTCTAGGGTTTATACCCTGGAGCTTTTTTATTTGTATTCTGGAGGGGTTGGACAATATTAATGAGAAATTAAGGTCGAGTTGTGTTGACGGATTTTCATGAAATATATAGAATGTTAGAAAAAGGAAAAAGAGGAAAGTGGAAATAGTAAAATAATGTTGGGAAAATGAACGTTTTAGAATTTAATCTAACACCAAGTCGTAGAGTGGGGGACGTTATGTGAAATTGGACGCAAGAGAGATTGTTTGTGCCAATGGCAAAAATCCGAGGGGTAAGAAGAGAATAATTATTTATGGAGGAATATAAATGAATAAGATAACAAATTGGCTATTATCTATATCGTCGATAATAATTGCAATATGCTTCATAATCTTTTTGACCAAGATTAATATTATTTCTATATCATTTTCAGAGCCGGACAATGTAGTCATTGCAATTATCGGTTCGGCTACAGCAATAATAACTATACTTGGTTCTATTTTAGTGGCACAACTTAGTAGCAATGCAAATGCAAAGCAACAACGTGAGGCAGAATCAAGGAAAATAAAGCAGGACTATTATAATAGGTTTATTGAAGCTCTTACAACAAAACTTGCTTACATTAAGGATTCCACATGCACTGAAGCAATTGAGTCAAATCAGAAATTTTGCCTTGAAGCAAATAGATTACCTTTATATGCTTCTCAAAAAGTTGTCAAATTTGTCAATGATATATCAGAAGGTAAAAAAGCTAGTTTTAGTGAACTATTTACATTAATAAGAGAAGATTTGTGCAGTAATGATTATGAAAAATTTGAAGAGTCATTAAAATTTAATATCCAAATACCACAATTACCAGTAAGAAATACTAAATAATTACTGCGACCAACATTATCTAACAATGCACTCTCGCAAGGTCGCAGCTTTTTCAAGTTTACAGTTGACAGTTTACAGTTAAAATTAAAAACGAGTTAAACAATAGTTAAGTTGCCGTCGCTCCGCATCCCAATCGCTGGGCGACAAGCACCGCCGAAGAAGAAGGGCTTTGTTGGTCCAGCTCTGTGATGCCGAAAATGCGAGACATTAAGTGACATTGGTCTCAAATTATGAAGGGAGGCGATAACAATTAAGGTAAATATCAAGAATTTATTGCGAACGATAGGTATTATTTTGATTCTTTTTGTATTTTCGTTATATTGCGTATTGACAGTGTACGTTTACTTTAATCAGGAAAGTATGATATTCTTTCCACGACCGTTATTACAAGAAGTGTTTAATCAACTTGAAGATAGAACTATTGAAAATATAGATATTAAAACAAAAGACAGCATTAAAATTAAAGGTTGGTTTGTAAAAAATTCTAAGGCACAGAAATCTCCTCTTATTATATATTTTGGTGGAAATGCAGAAGAGGTTTCAAATCTTATTGAAAAAGCAGATAAATTCAACGAATGGTCTCTTTCACTTATTAATTATAGGGGATATGGTCAAAGCGAAGGTAAACCAAACGAAAAAAGTTTGTTTGAAGATGCAATTTCTATTTATGATTACTTTTCAAAACGTAATGATATTGATACTAATAGAATTATTTTAATGGGACGAAGCTTAGGCTCGGGTGTTGCTGTTTATCTTGCTCAAAATCGACCTGTTAACGCCCTGATACTTGTAACTCCTTATGATAGCATGACGAGTGTAGCCCAAGAAAAGGTACCTATTCTCCCAGTTCCGTTAATTTTAAAAAACAGATTTGATTCTTTATCTCGGGTTACTTCCATAAAAATTCCTATGCTAGCCTTAGTTGCCGAAAAAGATAGTACTATTCCTCCAAACCATGCTAAACGATTAGTTGAGAAGTGGGGCGGAAAATATATATTAAAAATTATTGAGGGAGAGGATCATAATTCAATTAGTTCTAATGATGAATATTGGAAAAACATTAAAGAGTTTTTATCTCAATTTTAAACATAGTGAAGTAATGAGCCCAAAGTTACTTAAACCAGCTAAGTGCAGACAAGTATAAATGATTTAATCATAGAATCTATAAATCTAATTCTCTGAAAATTATTACTAGTAATACCTGAAAACCCTAGTATCAAGCTCATCATCTATTATTGCAAATAAGTATTATTTCCCCGGTAATACTTCGATGAAAAAGCTAAAACAAAGCCAGGAGAAGTATTGCTTTTCAAGACTCCAGTAATACAGCAAATTAAGAAAGCCCCATATCAAGCCGTTCCATAGTAATACTTGGTATTACCTCAAAGAGAAAAATCCCCATTTCAAAGGCATAATCGGTATTACTCCTCAAGACAACCCTTTTCAGTCTAAAAGACGTATTTATGTGTGGGTAGTAAACAAAATATTCCTTATTCGTAAACTCATAGGAGTAATTTGCTGCCTATCGACCAACTCCGAAGCAGGGCACATAAACAGGATTCTTGAATTTAGGTGGAATTTCTACCCATCTAAACCTTAGAGTCCGTTATCCAGGGACGTAGCTCCGCTTATGACCTACTTGAAGTGATGAAAACTTAGCGGAGATAGTCATCGGATAAAAACGTTTTTCTTGCTCTGTAAGCAATTTTAAGCATTTTATAAAGCTTGAATCTCAACGAACCTTTTACCCCTTTTAACAAAGTGTAAGGTAGAAATAAAGGGAGTATTACTACTACTCCAAAATCCATTCATTTCAATCTTCCCAAGTATTACTCCCAATTTTAGCAGTAATACTAACCTTAAAATTTACATAAAGTTTCTGATTTCAGGCATATTGAACAATTTTAAAGCATAAAATGTATTAGAGAAGAATAAAGATAATAGCTTGGAGTATTAAAATATAGCCAGGCATTCAGATAGATTTAAAGTAGTTATTTAGTGCAAAAAGTGAATACACATAAACAAAGGATATAAGTTGGCTCTAAATGCAATGCTGTAAAAATGAGCGAAAGTGAGCGATAATAAGCGAAAGGTGAGCAGAAATGAGACGAAATGAAATAGAAACGTAGCTTGACCTTCTAGAAGATAGAATATAAATAAGATATGGAAAAATAGTAATAGTTAATATAAAATCTATACAGAGGATGAATTGAGGTTTACATACCCACGTAGAAGGAAGGTTATGAAATGACGATAGCTGACTTGAAATTGAAGATAGATGAATTTAGAGCTTTACCTAAAGAAACCGAATGGATAGAGTTTAAAGAAGCCAAAAACGATTTTCATTTTAATGAAATTGGGGAATATTTTTCAGCTTTAAGTAATGAAGCTAATTTAAAAAACAAAGAATATGGATGGCTAATTTTTGGTATAGAGGATAAAACAAGGAAAGTTGTCGGTAGCCAGTACCGCTCGAATAGAGCAAATTTAGATAGTTTAAAGTATGAGATAGCTAATAAAACTACTAACCGAATTACATTTGTTGAAATACATGAGCTAAATCTACCTGAAGGACGTGTAATCATGTTTCAGATTCCAGCAGCACCTCAAGGTATTCCAGTAGCATGGGAAGGACACTATTATGGAAGAGAAAGTGAATCTCTCAGCCCTTTAAACATTCAAGAAATTGAACAGATCAGAAACCAGGTAAAGCGATACGATTGGTCTGCGCAAATCTGTGATGGTGCTGAAATTAAGGATTTAGATCCAAAAGCAATTGAAAAAGCAAGGGCAGAGTACAAAAAGAAGCATGATAAGATTGCAAATGAAGTAGATGAGTGGGATGATGTTACTTTTCTAAATAAAGCAAAAGTGACAATTCAAGGTAAAATTACGCATACTGCCATAATACTTTTAGGGAAAGAGGAATCTGAGCATTTTCTTAGTCCATACATAGCAAAAATTAGTTGGATTTTAAAAGACGATAATAATGTTGAAAAAGATTATGAGCATTTTGGACCACCATTTATTATCAATACAGATGAGGTTTTTTCTAAAATAAGAAACTTAAAGTATCGTTATTTAACCGAAAATACGCTTTTCCCTACCGAAATAACCCAATATGAGCCTTATGTAATTCGCGAAGCTCTACATAATTGTATTGCTCATCAAGATTATGAGCTTAGGGGTAGAATTAACGTAGTAGAAAAACCGGAAGAATTGATCTTTACAAATATGGGAAGCTTTATTCCAAAAACTGTTGAAGCTGTTATAGAACAAAATGCCCCCCAGGAATATTACAGAAATAATTTTTTAGCGACTGCTATGGTAGAATTAAATATGATAGATACAATAGGAAGCGGAATAAAGAAAATGTTTACTTTGCAACGTAAACGTTTTTTTCCAATGCCCGACTATGACTTGAGCGAACCTGATAAAGTAAAGGTTACAATACTAGGAAAGGTGATAGATATTAACTATACTAAAGCCCTTATTAATAATACAATGTTAGACCTTAAAACGGTAATTAACTTAGATAAAGTACAGAAAAAGGAAAAACTGACGTTAGATGAATATAAAGCATTGAAAATACAGAAACTGGTTGAAGGTAGATCCCCTAATATATTCGTATCTGCTAGTGTTGCTGATATTACGGGGGATAGGTCAAGTTATATTAGAAATAGAGCATTTGATGATGACCATTATAAAAAAATGATAATTGCATTTATCAAGAAATATAAATCAGCTAGCAGAAGAGATATTGATGACTTGTTAATAGATAAACTCTCTGATGCTTTAAACGAGAAGCAGAAGAAAAATAAAATTAGAAATTTAATATATGAAATGTCTAAAAAAGATAAAAGTATAGAAAATATTAGCTCGGCCGTTAAGCCAAAATGGATTTTAACTAGCACACAACTTTAGATAAGTTTTAGATAAACTTTAGATAAGTTTTAGATGAATTCAGCCTCTAATCATGTGCAAAACCAACATTTTTATGTTGAATTCTGCAGAATTCTTAAGATGAGTTTAAGGAGAGTAATAGAAATATATATTCAAGTTTATTAAAAAGTAAAACTATATATGTTTTCTGAAACAACAGTACCAAGGGATACGGGATAAATATTTTGACAACAATTTTGACAACAACCACAATAAAACATAATGGAAACAATGGTATTGGATAATATTGACAGAACCCTGTAAGCCTTGAAAAATGGACATAATAGTACATAATAATGTTGAACAGTATGCCCCAAGAGTGGTTTGGGATCATGGGGTCGCAGGTTCGAACCCTGTCACCCCGACCAGAAGTTGCAAGGGCTCTAGGGTTTTTACCCTGGAGCTTTTTTATTTGTATTCTGGAGGGGTTGCACAATATTAATGAGAAATTAAGGTCAGATTTTGTTGACGGATTTTCATGAAATATATAGAATGTTAGAAAAAGGAAAAAGAGGAAAGTGGAAATAGTAAAATAATGCTGGTGAAATAAATGTTTTAGAATTTAATCCGACACCGAGTCGTGAAAGAAGTAGTTATACGATATGAGGTGTGATATTTATTTGCAACTCACGGTAGCATTATATTTGGCTAGGTTCACAAGTAATATTTTGGGGAGGGATTAAGATGAGAAAGTACTTTTTTGTTACAGGTGTAATTGCATTTATTAGCTTTTTGATTTCATTAATATTTTTGACAAAATTACATATCCCATATTATGTTTATTCGATTGATCTAACTTTTCTAAATTATGTTTATTTAATTGAGCTTATTTTTACGATTTGTTTCTTATTATATTACTTTTATGTGAATAGAATTTCAAATAGAATATTAAAGGGATTTTTAAGTTTTGTTTTATTCATTTCATCAATTCCTATTAACTTATGCTTTATTGCGGCAATAGTATTAATAACAGTGAATATTAATTTTAAACCATTAAAAGAAGAAGTAGTGCACTTGAAAATTGGCACAAAACAGCAAGAGGAAAATTACCATAAAATAAATAAAATATTGGATTCATTTAATAATCAAATAGCTAAGTATTCTGGAAATGAATCTTTGCATGAAAAACTTAATTCTTTTGATTATAATAATGCTAATATAAAAAAGGCTCTTGCTGCTACAAAAAACCAAAGAAATGAACTTATGGAGTTTTTAAGTAATAATACAATATCTGTTCCTAACTCTTTTGAAAATAGCGAATCTAAAGATGGTAAGTTACCTGAATATTATTTGCATATTAGTCCACTAAATACTTTTATAAAATTAGAATTAGTAGATATTAAGAGAATGATTAATGATAATAATTACAGAGAAGGTATAAATAGATATTTATCTCTATGGAGAGTAGTTGATAAACTTTATGATACTAAAAATATAGCGGCTATAGAATGTACAGCACTAAATAGTATACTAAATAGAATGATAGATTTCCATTCCAGTAATCAAGCCCAGATTAACCCAAGCGATATTAGAGGCTTATCCCATACAATGATGAGTATTGATAAAAAGATAGACGAGTTGTATGTAACCGCATATTCTAAAGAATTTCTTTATAGAAAAGATGCGTTGTTACGTCAAGATAGTAAGGAATATATTTGGCCATTATTTGATTATAAAAGAACACTTAATATGGAGTATGACGTTTATAATTATCAAATTGGGGAGATTAATAAGCCGTTTTATAATAGAGAAAACATTTATGAAAGTATAAAGTCTTATCCAGAGTTAGAAAAGTTAATAAAGCCAAGAAATATGTTGGAAAATAATATTATTAATCCTATTGGTAAATTTTTTGTGAGTCTTTCAGTAGTTGGGAACTCTTTTGTAGATCCCATATCTATGAAAGAAATTATTAAAAGTAAGTTAAAGGCTTTATCCTACATCTTGGAGAGAAGAAATGAAATTGCTATTCCAATAGATAATCTTACAGGGAAAAAATTTATAGTTAAGGAATTCAAGGACTTTTATGAGATTTCTACAGAATATAAAAATGGAGGTAAGCCTGCTTTTGTATACAAAGTAAAAAATAATAATTAAGTTCATTAATCAAAAGTGACATCACACCTCACATCGTATAACAATGCACTCTCGTATAGGTTTGCTGGCACTATTTTAAGACGCAACTTCAAAGACGTCACGAGCATGAACGGGAAGCCAGCACCGCATCCCAATCGCTGGGCGGACGAGCCGCCGCTAAGAAGAAGGGCTTTGTAAGTCCAGCTCTGTGGCGTCGGGAGTGCGAGACGTTCTACGAAATGAAGGGCAAAAGATGGTGCATCCTTGCGTCGATTGTGAAAGAAGGGATTTGAAGCATATGTTTAATGTATATTTGTTTGATATTGCGTCATAGATATTAATAGATGGAAAAAGTTTTCTAGTCCTATTTGTCATTTGGATAAAGCAATTATTTAGTATGATTTTCGAAAGGATGTGAGTGAAATGCCGATGCCTAATTTTCGTCTTCAATTTCCGGAAAGACTTGGGCTTCTTGGTCTTTTGGGACTTTTGGGGGTTATAGGTTATGTGACAGATTGGTGTGTTCTTCAACCATGGATAGCTGCGTTTGCCGCTTTTAGTCTAATAAGTCTACGATTCTTCCATGAGCGGAATCTACGGTTCCCAGCAAGGATAGGACTACTTAGCTTTATGGGGTTTCTTGGATTTTTAGGTTTTATTCCTGGATTTGAATCTATCAAGTGCCTTTTTGTGTTCTTCGGATTTGGGTTTTTCTTTGCTTTCTTGGGTAGGTCACAGCCGCCAAGTCAATGAATTTCTTCTTTTTGTGAAAAAACCATGTGTAGTTTTATTATAAGGTGTAATAACTGATAGAGAAGTGAATTTGAAAATTAACTCGTGGAGTCGCCGTACGTGGCGGCTTTGGTTTCGCGGGGCCCTTCACATCGTAGAACAAAGCACTCTCGCAAGGTCGCGGTGAGATTGGACAAGGGAGAAGATTCAGCTCCGCACCCCAATCGCGGATGCAAGCACCGCCAAGAAGAAGGGCTTTGTTGGTCTAGCTCTGTGGCGTCGAGAGTGTGAGACGTTAACTGACATTTGACGCAAAAAAGACGCGCATCCTTGCGCTATTACAAGAAAATGGCTGGAGTGGGGGCAAGAGTATGCAAGAATTGAGATTGATTAAGCCAAATGTAGAATTGCAGCAACAATACATAGAAATGCTTGAAGAATGGAAGAAAAAAGATGGGGAAAATACCCCATGGTTTATAAATTTTGATATAAGTAACTTCTCAGAAATGGTAAATAAGCTTGAAGGATTTAGTAAAGGTATAGGTGTAGAGGACGGATTTGTTGAGAATTCTACTTTATGGCTGATAGATAATACTAAAAGGATAATTGGAGCAGTTAATATTAGGCATAGACTAAATAATTATTTTCAGAATTTTGGTGGACAAATTGGATATGGCATTAGACCAGATGAGAGAAGAAAAGGATATGCAAAAGAGATTCTACGATTAGCATTAGAAGTTTTAAAAGAAATGGGATATCATAAAACTCTTTTATGTTGTTATAAGGACAATATTGCTTCTGTAAAGACGATTGTTGGAAATGGAGGAGTTCTTGATTCGGAAGGATTGAAAGATGGAATTGTATTCCAGAGGTATTGGATTGATATAAAATAAAGATATATGTATTATTAATTGGCAATTAGATAGAATTTTTATTCCAAACAATGAAAAACAAAAAATAGATGGTATTTTCCAAATATCATTAGATGATAAAGGTTTATGTAATTATTTCAAACAATGGCGATATACACGTGTGTTCCGTTCCTCTCAATTTCCTAGGCATTGCATATAGATTGTATATAATAAATTTCAATGTAGCTTTTTACCTAAAACTTATTAAAAACAATTATATTATCAAATGTTTTTCTTTGACATCTATTTTTCTATCTTCTAAATTAACTTCAAAATAAACACCATCTGGGATACCATCATTATTTATATTTTCTGTCATTGAACCCAAAATATAATAAGTTATACCATCTTCTGTAATCGTTTTAGTCCAATGTTGATGACCAGAAAAAACAGCTAATAAATTTCTATCATTTTTTAATATTTCTTTTAATTCTTTACGGTTTCCAAGTAATGCATATTCTGGGCATTTTTCAAACCACCAATTATCTTTCATATCATCTTCAGCAATTCCAAAATGGTTTAATACTATGCAAGGCAGTATATTTTGTTCTAAATCTTTTTTTAACCATTTCATATCCTCATATGAAATAAATTGTGTCTTTAAAATTCCACCTTCTGCATCTCCAATATTAGTATTAACATTTAAACCTAAGAATACAAAATGATAACCCTTAATATCTATAGAATATGTAGAATGTTTATAACTCATAATATTCTCAACCTCTTCTCTTGATTCCATTGACCGTAAGTCATGGTTTCCTGCCAACGAATAAAAAGGAACTTTAATATCTTTGAATATATTCCAAATAAAATTTAAATTTTCAATATCTTTATCATGGTCATTAAAATCTTCTACTAAATCACCTAAATTTATTGTAATATCTGGCTTAATTGTATCGTTTATTTTATAAATAATTTGATTTAAAAGTGGAATAGCATACTCCATTAATTTTCTTTCTATTTTAGAACCATTGTTAATAGGTTTTTCTGGTGCATAATGCAAATCTGAAAAAATAACTATTTTACATTTTGTTTTTTCTTTCATACTTCCTCACTCCTGCAAATTACTATTTTTAAAATTATATCAAACATGTTTAATCTTTTCTACTTTTTTGGGGAAGGATCAGTTTTAAGGAATATAATAAAAAGGAATGAGCCCTGTAAAATACAGAACTCATTCGCTAAAAATTACTTAATGAAATTTTGGTTTGATTCTTTATGCTTTTCAGGCTTTCTTCTTCGCACGGATTTGGCCAATGACGCCCTGCGGGGAATCCTCCCAGCAAGTTATATCAATCCGGGAACCAGGGTATATCTCGTTTAGCTGGTCTGAAATTTGTGCTGATGCACCACAAGTGATTCCAGAATCAAGGAAGGTTGCTTCAAGCTGGGATTTCTCCAAGGGTTGTCCTGTTATATCTCTTATTATTTGCAATACCTTTTCTTCGACATCTTGTCCGTCTTTGATTTGTTTTTTTGCCATTACTATCCCTCCATTTAATTAATCATGGAATAAACCGTTAACGACGTAAAAAGAAACCTCCTTTCACATAATTCTTTCCAGATACTCGAATTATCAAGGCATATAGCAGTAGGAAAAGATATAATTATTTAATAAACATATTTTAAATATTACTACGAATTATTTTTAAAAGTCAAGAGCAAAGTTTAGAAACAACTACCATAAAACATAATGGAAATACGGTAGTGATAATATTAACAAAACCCTGTAAGCTTTGAAATATGGATATTAATAGTACATAATAATGTTGAACAATATGCAATTATTTTTGCTTTCAACATATTATGAAGTAAACGTAATATGTTAGGGGAATTTATGAACTTCTTAAAGGATACAGGTAATTTCTGGCAGATTAAGGCTCTTACGGGTCTTTTTATAACTCTTTTTTCTCCTGTTCAATTTTCTTTCATCGTACTCCTTACATTGATTCTTATTGATACGTTTACAGGTACTGCACAGGCATGTAAATTTAAGAGATTTAGCAGTAATGGTTTAAGGAAAGCAGTAAATAAGATTGTTATGTATAGCCTTTCCATAGTTACAGCAAGATTATTGGAAATGGGCATTCTATATTTTTTTGAAACCTTTTTGTTTTCACAGTTTATTATTGGCTTTTTAATTTTAACCGAAGTAATAAGTATTATTGAGAACCTTATTTTATTAGGAGTTCCAATACCAAAAAATTTTATAAGCATTCTATTACAAAATATTAAAATACTGGGGCTTGAGAATATTGTCAGGCAGAGTATGGACGATTATTCGGAATCAAAAGAGATTGAAGAAATAATTAATTATCAGCTTCCGGCTATTAAGAATCAACAAATGAGAAAGCTTTTGGAGATTGAATTTGAAGGATGGTCCAAGGTGATTTTATTTATTAAGAGAAGTGTTGAAGATGAAAGAGAGGCATCAAATGATGTAGTGTATTATAAAACTATGGCTTTTATTGAGACAGTTAATAAGGAATGTGATGAAAAAGGAAGAGAAACGAACATATCAAAGGATTGTTTAGAAGAATTTGATAAATGGCATATGAAGAGGAAAGATTTATTTTTGCAAAACATCAAGAATATCTGCTATGCTATAAAAGAATCAAAAGATAAGAAGCAGGAACTTGTAGATAGGATTATGATACTCATATATCAGACTGTTCTAGATGCACATAAGAGTGAAAGCCAATTTAAATGTTAATAATTAGAGTATTTAATTATTTTAACCAAAGAGGAATGAGGAAGATAAGTGCTTAAATTTAAAAAGATTAAGGTTGGGGTAAGAAAATTTTTTCTTCTTATAGGGTTTATCTTGCTGATAGGGCTAACCCTTTATTACTGGAGAGATTATTTCGTTATTATTACCCATAAGGACAAGCTTGAGAGCTGGGTAAACAGCTTCGGGATATGGCGATATATCGTTTTTATCTTTATACAAATTATACAGGTTGTAATATTCGTAATACCGGGTGAGGTTGTGCATGCGGCTGGAGGGTATTTGTTCGGAGGGATTCTTGGTTCGCTTCTATCAGTTATTGGAATAACCTTGGGTTCATTAGCCTGCTTTGCTGTAGCCAGAATAATAGGACAGCCTGTAGTAGAAGTCTTCATGCATAAAAAGGATATTGATGACCTTAAAAGGAAAATTAACAACCGAAGACTATCTATTTCGCTTTTCTTGATATTTATTATTCCAGGGCTTCCAGGGAAGGATGCTTTTTCATATATTGCTGGCCTCACACCTATGAAGTTTTTTGATTTCTTTATAGTAACGCTTATTGCCAGGTCTCCGTGGATAATAGCTGCATCTTTTTGGGGTTCAAGTCTGGAAAAAGGAAACTATGAAGCAGTTATAATCATTTCTGTAGTATCGGTTGCAGTTTTCCTTGTTGGTGTTCTAAAAGGAGAAAAATTGTTAAATTTTCTTGAGGAGAGAAGAAAGAACTAACGACAAAACATAAGAACCTAATTATTTCATCGGGGGTCTTATTGATACTTCTCCAGAATCTACTTCGATTTCTTCACCTGTTTCGTCAACGAATACAACCAGATGACCTTCTCCTGTAATGCGAAGAGCGGTTCCTGTAATTGTGCGATTGTCAAAAACTACAGAGACATTCTGACCTAGAGTTGTTGAATATGATTCCCAAAGCCTTAATATCTTTTCTCTATCGAATAAAAAGGATTTATATGCCTTATTCAGCTCTAAAAGTAAAAGCCTTAACACCTCTTCAGTTTCAAAATTTATCCCCGTTTCGGAAATGACTGTTGAAGCAAGGTTTTTAATTTCTTCTGGAAGATTGGAGTTGTCGAAATTGAGATTCAATCCAATTCCAAGTATGGCGTAATCAAGACCGTCAGGTCCTATGCTCCCTTCTGTGAGTATCCCGCATATTTTTTTTCCGTTAAGAATAATGTCGTTTGGCCACTTTAAACAAGGATAAACATTATATAGTTGTTCAATAACCGTGCAAACCGCAGTTGCGGCAGCAAGCGTTATTAGAGAAACTTCTTCGGGTGTGATATTTGGATATAGAATGATAGACATCCAGATACCGCCTTTGGGAGATATCCAATTTCTGCCCAAACGTCCTCGTCCATTAGTTTGTATTTCAGCAATTACTGTGGTACCTTCCTCAGATTTAGACTTGACAAGGTTTTTTGCTTCAGTCATGGTTGATTCCAGGGTTTCATGAAAATATATTTTGCAGCCAATAATGCTTTTTTGGCGGGTTATTTCTTCGCAAATTTTTATGAGCTTATTATTATTCATAATCTTCTTTTATACCTCCTTTATTTTAATGTTGATATATGTGATATTATTATTATAAAATATAAACAATCTAGACTACAAGTAATTAACTGATAGTAAAACAGATACTAAGTGAAAGAGGATAAAGGATGAAAAGATATATTGTTGCAGCGGTTATACTTTGTACAGCTTTTTTAACAGGTTGCTTTCAATTTAAGACCATATCTTTTACTGACGAAACTAATATTGATGGTGGTATTAAATCTGATATTACAGAAAATACAACCGAAGATCAGGATGATGAAGGATTTATTTTTAATGCAGGGAAAATCAGTTTCACGAATGGCAAAAAAACTGGGGCGAGTCCTTCAAAGATTACGAGTGAAGATAAAAATAGTGGGGAAACAAAATACCAGTCAATTCTGGACTTTTATTACTATGTGGAGGGTATCAAAGAAGAATCTGATAAATCCATGGAAATATTTGAGATTCCAGGCTATACAAAAAAAGAAATATCCGAAGCTATTGTTAAAAATAGACTAGTCTTGGAAGAAGCACGAAAAATCATTATTCCAGATGAATTGTTTAAAACATCGGAAGGACGTTATTATGCAGTCAAATATGCAAACAATTATTTAGAAACACTTGTGTCATTTAGAATAAAGCTTCTTGAAAATATGTCAGCAGATATAAAAAAGAAATCTGAAGATATCCAAAGAGAAATCAGCACACTAAAAAATGCTATAATTCCAAATAAGGAAGCAGCTTTAAAGTTTGCCGGAGTAAGCATGATGGAAGAAGAGGGATATTCATGGAGTGATACTTTAAATAAATTTCAGATAAAAGACAATAAATTGAACAATAATTAAAGTGGAAGTGTGCAGGTGATATGTACAGCTTAGGTTTGTTTTTAATTCAGATTTTAATAATTGCAGTTTTTGTTATACTTTTTTTGTTGATAAAATATAACAAAATAAATATGGTTAGTGCATTTGTATTATTGGTGCTTTCGATTACTACGTTTGTTTTCTTGCCTAGTGTAAACTCAAAATGGGGATTTGTACCTACGGTCATAATACTAATATTATTTGTATTATTCGGAATGGAGCTGGTAATAATGCTTGAGGAAAGGAAATTCACAAATTTAAAGTTTGAGAATGTTACTGGATTTTTTAATTTGGGAAAACTAATGAAAAAGTTTGATTTTTCACAAAGGTTTAGATTTATTGATAGCATTATGAGTTTTAAAAAAGTTGATGAAATAAAAAAAACAAAGGAAGATAATACTTTGGTATTTGAGAAGCAGGAGAAGACAAGAACGTTTGAACAAGAACAAGACATTTATAACTCCCTTATTAGTAATGAAACTATTAGTTACGTTGATTTTGAGAAAAAAGGTGAACAGCACGGAGATGTATTCTCAAAATTCATTAGAGGAGAAATCCCTGCAAGTGAAGTTCGAGAAAGAATAAGTCGGAAAACAATTGAAGAGGTGGAAAAGTCAATAGTGCAGCCTGTAAAGGAAAAAGAATTCAAGAATGAGGTTAAAAAATCTCCAAAGAAAAGTAAAAAAAAGAATGCGAAAGGTATTGGTGAAATTGAAACAGTAGAGGGAAGTGAAAAGGGGATGACGGTGGAACAATGTATAGATTCTGCATTTGCAGCTAAAACAGAGGGAAAATATGTTGAAGCAATTGAATACTATATTCAAGCTTTGGAAAAGAAACCGGAGGAACAGCTGATACTATGGATTATTATAGATGTTTGTTCACTTTATAGAGAGCTTGGGCAGGAAAGTCTTGCAAAAGAAATGATACAAAGTTATATTGAAACTGCAGGAAATAGCATAAGTCAAGAAATTAAAGATGATTTGACAAAGAATTTCGGCATATAGATATTTAAAAGGAGGAAGCTAGCGTGAAAAAGACTCTGGAAATTATAGGCCTTCCAGTGATAGATTTATCAACAGGAAGCCAGCTTGGTATGATTTATGATTTAATAATTAATGAAGAAAAAGGTTCGGTTGATTATTTTGTTGTGGATGATGGTTTAATCCTTCTTGGGGCAAAGGTTATAGATGCGAGAGATGTTAAGGGTATAGGTGAATATGCACTTACTGTGGCAAAAAAGGAATCAATAAAGGATATTATAAGGGTTGATTTAGCAATTAATCTATATAAAAAGAAGATTAAAGTAAAAAATACCAGAGTTATTACTCAAAATGGTAAACTGATTGGAGAAACCGGGGACATATATATTAATGAAAAAGATTGCTTGATTTCTGCAGTTGAATTTATTCCTTTTGACAAGAAAGCAAAAGCCAGAATAATTCCACGCAAAGGTATCGTTACTTTTGGCGAAAATCTTGTGGTTGTAATTGATGTCGCTAATGAAATATCTGGTGCGGAAGTGTCTAAAGATACTGTAGACGTAGAGGCTATTGAAGATGAAAAGTCAAAACTATTACATCAGTATGAAGTAAATGATGAAGAAATTATGTACAAAGAACCGGTAGAAGCAAAAAATGTTGATATTACACGCGCTCCTGTCAAACAGTCTGAGGTGAAGAATACATCAAAGAAGGAGCAAGTTGAAAAAAAAGTTGCTGCTTCAGTAGTTCAGGAAAAGGAAGCTCAACCTATTTCTTCAAAAGCAAAAATTACTAAAAAGGAAGAGGTTGAAGAAGTTGCTGTTAAAGATTCTGAAGAAAATGCAAAGGAAATGGGCGACTCATCTTTTGAAGAAGGATTATCAGCCAAAAATGTTTACTACAGACCTGGTGTAAAACAGTATGAAATTCATAAAAAACAGGTAGCAGAGAATCTAAAAAAAGAACAGCCCAAATCATCAGAATTATTTGAATTAAAACAAAGGGAGTATCTGCTTGGAAGAAAGGTGACTAAAGAAATACGTGATAAAATGGGTAACAGCATACTTAATACAGGAGAACTGATTACTGAGGATGCTATGAATAAGGCAAAGGAAACAGGAAGATTTATAGAATTGGTAATGAATAATAGACCATAAAAAAAGTGGCTTTGCCACTTTTTTTATGGTCTAAAATAGTCATTTATTACTTCAATTGCATTGTATTCAATCATTTTTATACCGTATTCATTGAGGAAACCGTCAACAAAAGCGGTATTTGTTACTTTCGAACCGTATTCGCTCATTAATGAATCAAAATAATTAGGATTTGTATTAGCTATTGTTGTATTTGTTATCATAAGATAATATGTTTGATTATATTTGTAAAGAGTACTTTCTCCAGAATATAATTCGGAGATTTTTCCGACAACCTTGCACAAATCTTCAAATTCATCAAAGGAGTAAAGAAAAACTCCAGATGATACTTTTTTGCTTTTCTTTTTTGTTTTTAGCTCTGAGCGTTTGAAACGATTGCGTATATATTTTTGTATTGATTCAAAGTCGCCATCTTCTTCAACCTTCGTAAGTGTTATCACGAGGTTATCGCCTGAACCAGGAGTGGCTTCTATAAATAGCTGAGCATCAGATGCAGAAAAACCGAATTCCACTTCGGCTTGATGGAGCATATCCCAGAATAGAACTTGAGCTTGAGGAGAATTATATGTCAATGCAGAAAAGTCCAAATTGCGTTCGCGCAAATCAGATGTCGAAAGTGTCACTTTTATTTTATTATCGCTAACCTTTTCAATTTTCATATTAATCACCAAGCTTTGAGATTTATTAACTCATTTTTATTATACATTTTATATATATATATGCAAAGTATAAAATAATGGTTTTTTGCTCATTAACTCGAACCAATTATATATTACTTAACTCAGGTCAGTATTATTCCTCATATTATGCAATATCATAAGTGTTTATTAACAATTGCTAATATTAGTTGAAATGGTTATTATATAAAGGTATAATATGTATAAAAAGTTAGAATGAATAGTGAGGGATTTTATAGATGGTATACAAAGAGAAAAACCCCTTGATTCTAATAGCTCTTCTGGTAGCTGGATTGGTTATTGGAGGAGTTCTGGGAGATTACCTAGGTGCTAATAGGGATTTTGAAGTACTAAAAAGAGGGTTTGAACTAGGAATTTCACAACCTTTCCGTTTGAATCTGGGAATACTTGATTTCAGTTTTGGATTCATGCTTAGAGTAAATATTGCAAGTGCTTTAGGGATAATTGCTGGAATATTCATATACAAAAAAATCTAGGAGAGACGTTTATGCTTGAAATTATTTTAGCTTCTTCATCTCCTAGAAGGAAAGAACTGCTTGAACAACTGGGGTTAAGCTTCAAGATAATTTCCAGTAATGTTGATGAAATTGCTGAAGAAGAAAATGCACATCTATTGGTAGAAAAACTTGCGGAAACAAAAGCACGTGAAGTTGCCTGGAAATGTCAGCCTGGGTATTTAATTATTGGTGCTGATACGATAGTATGTTTGGAATCCGAAATTCTAGGGAAGCCAAAGGATGAAGCTGAAGCATTTGAAATGCTGAAGAAGCTTTCTGGAAAAACACATAAAGTAATTACTGGCATAGCTTTGATTGAAGCACCTTGTGGTCGCAGTATTATTTCACATGAAGAAACACTGGTTAAATTCAGGGACCTTGAGGATGAAGAAATTAAGGCATATATCAGATCTGGTGAACCTATGGACAAGGCTGGAGCTTACGGAATACAAAAAATAGGAGCTATTCTTGTTGAAAGAATAGATGGGTGTTATTTTAATATAGTAGGACTTCCATTAACACGATTAACTAAAATGCTTAAAGAATTTAATATAAGTATTCTATAGAGAAGACCGCAGCCCTCTTGGGGATAAAGGTGAATTATTGGGATCGCAAATAATTCAGCGGGAAGTGTATATTTTATGGTTGTTGAAAGACTCAGAATCAAAGATATTCCTGAGGATGAAAGACCTTATGAAAGACTTGAAAAATATGGAGCACAGGTATTATCAAATGCCGAATTATTGGCAATAATTATAAAAACAGGTACTAAAGAAGAAACGTCTCTAGGGGTTGCTCAAAGGATTCTGAAATTAGATGAAGAAGGTAAAGGTCTTGCTTTTCTAAATGATATTTCACCTGAAGAGCTACAAAGTATAAAAGGAATTGGGAAAGTAAAGGCTATACAGATTAAGGCTATTGTAGAATTTTCAAAGAGAATATCTACGAATCGTAAAAACAGCAGGGCTACCGTCACATCGCCAGATGATGTTTCAAAACTGGTTATGCAAGAAATGAGATGCTTAAAGCAAGAAGAGCTAAGAGTTTTAGTACTAAATTCGAAAAACATTGTGCTGAAAACACATATTGCTGCATTGGGCGGACTTAATACTTCCGGGGTTGAAGCAAGAGAAGTCTTCAAGGAAGCGGTAAGAATTGGAGCAGCAGGGATAGTTCTAATACATAATCATCCCAGCGGTGATCCGCAGCCGAGCAAGGAAGATATAATGTTTACCAAAAAGATAGGAGATGGAGCAAATACTCTGGGAATTAAACTGGTTGATCATTTAATAATTGGAGATGGCGTTTTTGTCAGCCTTAAAGAGAGGAATCTGATTTAAACATAAATATAACTGTATAAGAATGCTGGAAAGGGAGATAAAATAATGGGCTTTTTTTCAAAGGATGTTGGGATTGATTTGGGTACTGCTAATACTCTAGTTCACGTAAAAAACAGGGGTATAGTTGTTAGGGAACCTTCTGTTGTTGCAATTAACAAGAGAAATATGGAGGTTCTGGCTGTTGGTCATG
>Ga0074198_1000996_pt1 | contig 22333 bp, 25 predicted proteins | sample EPASupsiteSAE323_FD_64527 | JGI IMG/M metagenome (GOLD analysis project Ga0074198, IMG submission 64527) | Bioremediated contaminated groundwater from EPA Superfund site, New Mexico - Sample SAE3-23 | ecosystem: Environmental > Aquatic > Deep subsurface > Groundwater > Contaminated ...
CCATATTTTATGCCCAAATCGTTTCTGCAAACGAAATTTGCCATAGAATTTCTATCTAATTGACCATTAACGATTAAAAGGCCCTGTTTCGCTTTCGGAAACAGGGCCTTCTTTGACAGTCTGAGGCTCGCTCCGTATAAGAGCGAGCCTTCGCTATGGTCGGGATTAAGTCATATTGAAAATTCCCAGAGCGGATGCCTTTTTATATTCCTTAATAAATACGTCATACATGCTGATGTTCAGGGTATTGCAGAGAGCGGCGGTATAGAAGAGCAGTTTACCGAGTTCGGAGGTGATGATTTCTTCGCAGGCCGGGCAAACCTGGCCTTTGACATGATTATCGAGAAAATTCTTCAGATCCTGGAAGGTATCGATATTGTCGGGGATCTGCATCTTTTCAGCCTGAATGGTGAGACAACCACATCCAGTTACCGATTTAGTAACTGACCGATTGACGCGGCAACTCGACTCGGAAAGCTTCGATAGTATATCTAAAATGCTGCGGTGTCTGATGAGGAGGTCTCCCACAACATTTTGAAACTCATCGCAAATCAAGTCTTTCATCTTTCTATTGCCCCCTTACCCATGGTATTTCCTAAATTATAGCTTTTGTCCAGAGCCTTTGTCAATGAAGGACCGGCCTGCCATGTCTTTCAGAATGGCATAGCAGCTTGAATAAATGGCTTTCCCAGGTATAATTCCGGAAAGCAAATAGAAGAATATGGATATGGGGGTGCATACAATGCATAATAAATTTAAAATATCCTGGACTCTTTTAGTGGTTGCTATTATTATGGGCATCTGGACTGGATACAGCGCCGGATACTGGTTTCGGACTGGTTGGTTATGGCAGTGCGGGTGCGGGGCTGGGGCGTCATTACTGCTCTATACGGGCGGCAGATTGCTCTTCCGGCGCGCTCAGGCAGTGCTGGGCTCAATGGATCGACGCTTGGATCATATTGCGGCTGATTCCCTGTTAGGGGGACTGGCCGGGTTGCTTTTCGGTGTAATGATCGGTGGGCTTTCCAGCTATTCTTTATCACGTCTGGAGGGTCCCTTTAGCTATGCCACTATTCTGGTATTTATCAGCGTCGTATTTTTTAGTACGCGGGTGGGGGCGCGCCGGGCTTCTGATATACTCCGGCTACTGCCGGGCGGCAACGGGGTTGCGTTGCCTGAGGTTGCGGCCGCCAGCGGCCAAAAGGTTCTGGACACCAGCGCGATTATCGACGGACGAATATATGATGTCTGCCAGAGCAATTTTCTGACGGGGCCGCTCATTGTGCCCACCTTTGTTATCGAAGAACTGCAGCATATTGCAGATTCCTCGGACCATATCCGTCGCAGCAAGGGAAGACGCGGCTTGGAACTCTTATCGAAAATGCAGAAGCATTCTGAGATAGAAATTGATATAATTGAAGCAAATATTCCCGAGGAAAAAGAGGTTGACGCCAAGCTGGTGCGGCTGTGCAAACAAATTAAGGCCAGTATCATCACCAACGATTATAATCTCAACAAGGTCTCCGAGCTGCAGGGCATCAAGGTTTTGAACATCAACCAGTTGGCCAATGCGGTGAAGGTCATGGTGTACCCCGGCGAGAACATGCATGTAAACATAATCAAGGAAGGCAAGGAGAATGGCCAGGGGGTAGGTTATCTGGAGGACGGCACCATGATAGTGGTGGAAAATGCCGGGGGAGATATCGGGGCTGAGTTGGAGGTCACGGTGACCAGTGTTTTTCAGACCGCCGCGGGTCGTATGATATTTACCCGCAAGCTGAGAGAGGAAGTAACCGGCGGTATCAATCACGTTTTTCGGGATACGCAAGAGGTGAATCTGTATGGGTAACAACCTGAGGGTTGTTATAGCGGCGGCCGGCATAGGCAGCAGGATGGGGAGCAAGATCAACAAGCAATACCTGAACCTTAATTCCCGGCCGATTCTTACTTATTCTCTGAATGTTTTTGAAGAGTACAAGGCAGTTGATGAGATAGTTATCGTAGCGCACGACCGGGATGTGGAGTATTGTGAAAAAGAAGTGGTCAAGAAATATGGCTACCGCAAGATCAGCCGGGTAATTGCCGGCGGCGAACAAAGACAGGATTCGGTGTGGGCCGGGCTGCAATGCCTGGCTCAAGACAGCGACTATGTGGCGGTGCATGATGGTGCGCGGCCGCTTTTTACTGCACATCTTTTGGAAAAGCTGCTGGAAGAGGCCCGGGAGTGGGGAGCGGCGATTCCCGGCCTGGCCGCCCGGGACACCATGAAGATGGTGGATCGGGACGGTTTTGTAACCATGACCCTGGACCGCTCCAGTGTGGTTACCATTCAAACCCCGCAGATATTCAGCTTTGCCGAACTCTATCAGGCCTATACCAGCGCCTATGAGGAGGGCTATATGAGCACTGATGACGCCGCCCTCTTTGAAAAATATATTGGCCGGGTCAAGATCGTTCCGGGCGAGTACCGGAATATCAAGATTACCACCCCGGAAGATTTACTAGTAGCCGCCAGCCTGATCGATATATAGGGGGGAATCATAATGCGGATTGGAACCGGGTACGACGTTCACCGCTTGGTGGAGGGCAGACTGCTGATCATCGGTGGGGTTAAGATTCCGTATCAGCAGGGCCTCTTGGGGCATTCCGATGCCGATGTCCTGCTGCATGCCATCTGTGACGCCCTGCTGGGCGCCGCTGCTCTGGGTGACATCGGGCTGCATTTTCCCGATAACGATGATCGCTATAAGGATATATCCAGCCTGCTACTGCTTTCGCGGGTGGGTGAAATGCTGGGCCGCCGCGATTACCGGGTTGCCAATATTGACAGCACCGTAGTGGCGCAGCAACCGCGTTTGGCGCCTTACATGCTGCAGATGCGGGAGAATATCGCCCAGGCCTTGAATATTACAGTTGAACAGGTTAATGTTAAGGCTACTACTACCGAGGGATTGGGTTTTGAGGGCAATGGCGAGGGCATATCCGCCCAGGCGGTAGTTCTGCTGGAGAGGCTCGAGCGGGCCAAGGAGGAATGGGCCCAGTGGGATCTCGCTTCGCTGGGTGATAAGCACAATGAACTAAGGGTGCCGGGATCGCCGGCCGCGATAAAAAGCAGGGGAGAAGAAAGATGAACCGCAGCAAGGTAAGATTTGCCCCCAGCCCGACCGGGCCGTTACATATAGGCGGAGCACGCTCCGCCTTGTTTAATTATCTGTTTGCCGCCCACCAGGGCGGCGATTTCGTGCTGCGCATCGAGGATACCGACCTCGATCGCTCGCGCCGGGAATACGAGGAAGAGATTATCGAATCCCTGAAATGGCTGGGCATTGTATGGAATGAAGGTATGGAGGCGGGAGGTCCTAATGGTCCCTACCGACAGACCGAAAGACTGGCCCTCTACCGGCAATACGCCGACCAACTGTTGGCGGAGGGTCACGCCTATCCCTGTTTCTGCAGCGAAGAGGAACTGCAGCATGAGCGGCAGGAGATGATGGCTCGGGGGGAAATGCCCCGTTATTCCGGGCGATGCCGGGACCTTACCCCGGCAGAGGTGGCCGAGAAGCTGGCCCGGGGGCTCAAGCCAACTATTCGCTTTAAGGTCCCGCCCCATACTCTGTATGCGGTGGACGATCTGGTGCGGGGCCAGGTCCAGTTTGACAGCGAGAATGAGGGAGATTATATCATAGTAAAATCGGATGGGATTCCCACCTATAATTTCGCGGTAGTCATTGATGACGTATTGATGGGGATTACTCATGTGATCCGGGCGGAGGAACATCTCTCCAATACCCCGCGCCAACTGATGATCTATGACGCGCTATCATTTCCTCGGCCGGTCTTTGCTCATATTTCCTTGATTCTGGGCAGTGATCGCCAGAAGATGAGCAAGCGCCATGGCGCTACCTCGCTGGTGCAGTACCGGGAAATGGGTTATTTGCCCCAGGCCCTGTTCAATTTTCTGGCTTTGCTCGGCTGGTCGCCGGACGGGGAAGAGGAAATCCTGAACCGCGAGCATTTGATAAAGGCTTTTACCCTGGAAAGGGTGGCCAAGAATCCGGCCGTATTTGACTTGGATAAGCTTAACTGGATCAACGGGCAGTATATAAAGAAAACCCCGCTCGCTGAATTGGGCGGTCTGCTGAAGCCTTTCCTGCAAAAATCCCCCTATGCGGAAAAGGTGTCTGCGCTGGATGGTTATCATTACAACCTGCTGGTGGAAGCCCTGCGGGACAGAATCGTCTGCCTGGCCGATGCCGGCAGGCAAGCCGAGGTGTTCTTTGCGGAACCGCTATATGAAGATGAAGCCCGGGAGGTTCTGGGCGGTGGGCATACCCCGGCGGTGCTGAACGCCTTCGGGGAAGGGTTGCTCGAGTTCCAGGATACTGCCGAGGTCAAACAGTACATAAAAGACCTGACCAAGCAACTGGGTCTGAAGGCCAAGGATGTCTTTATGCCCTTGCGCTGTGCCCTGACCGGACAGAGCCATGGTCCCGATCTGCCTTATCTCATTATGCTTTGGGGACGGCAGGGTACCTTGGCGCGGTTGGACCAGGCCCGGGCAATCATGCAGGCTGATTAGTACTCTGTTAACTCTAATTCTGTATATAAATCGGCGAGGAAAATTTTTGTAGGACAAGGCGTCGGAAAGAGTAATACTGGACGTATTGCGATTGACGACAACATAGTCATACGGAAATTTAACCGCCGAGAATATATAGTAATTAGGGTTAAAAGAGTACGAGGAGGAGAGCAACATGGACAAAACCAGGCTGAATGATCTGCCGGAAGCGCCCACGCCCCTGGGGGGATGGGCGCGCACTCTGGTAGAGCGGCCTGACTTGCGCTTGGTGATACTGCGGGTGCCGGTCGGGGAGCAGGTGGCCGAACATACTGCCCCGGTGGAGGTCGTTTTTGTGGCCTTGGCCGGTTCGGGTACGGTTTATGCTGAAGGCCAGACTGCCGAGCTAGCGGCTGGCGAAATGCTAACATGCCCGGCGGGAATCCCGCGCGCCCTGGCGGCGGGTTCCGCTGACTGGGAACTTTTGGTTATCCGTGCGCCCAACCGCTAGACAAACCTACTGTTCTCATTTACAATGAGTTCAAGGAGAGGAGGTAATACAGCAAATAAATAGTAGTTCTCTATCCGGTTAACTGTTGGTTCATTTCCCTTTTCATTTCCTACTGTGTTTTTCCATTCAATTAAGCCTTGGGCTTGCAACTCTTACCTCATGTTAGTTTTCTTTCAAGCTTTTAAGTATACCTTTTTATTATAAGGCGTGGCAGATGCTGCCCTGACCTTTTACCATAAAAAGCCAAACACCATTCGAATTGTAACCTCCTTTGTGAAAATTAGGACAGATAGCTCAGCCTTGCCAAATATTTTGACTATTCGGCAGGTAACTCATCATTTTGTGTCGAACATTGAATACACTATGAATTTTGTTAAGGAGGGTGAGAAAGATGACCAATATTGCTATTGTTGGTGCGGGGCAAGGCGGCAGTACCATTTTAAATAGCCTGGCGGACATTCCCAGCTTTAAGGTAGTGGGGATTTGCGATGTAAATGAACAGGCCCCAGGCATGGTACTGGCCAGGAAAAAGGGCATTGCTACCTATACGGATTTGCCCCGTTTATGCACGTATCCGGGACTTAATGTGATAATTGAAGCCACCGGCAATGCGCGGGTGCAGGAGATTATAAACAATAACCGGGGGCCGGAGGTATCGCTGATTGACGCCCATGGGGCCAATCTGATGATGACTATGGTGGAAGCAAGGGAAGATATGATCCATAAACTGCATGAGGAATCAGAAGCGCTGGCCCGGATGTCGGCGGATCTGTCCTCTACCATGCAGAGTGTCAGCCGCCTGGTGGAAGAGGTGGCCAGCAACTCCCACGATGTGGCGGTGCATGGACAGCAATTGGCCAAATCAGCCGGAGACGCCAACGTGAGCCTGGGCGAGACCAGCGAGGTATTGAAAATAATCAGTTCGACTGCTCAGCAAACCAAGCTTTTAGGCTTCAATGCCGCCATCGAAGCGGCGAGGAGCGGAGAGCATGGACGGGGGTTTGCGGTGGTAGCGGACGAGGTACGCAAATTAGCGGAGTATAGTACGGAATCGGTAAGCAAGATTTCCAGCATACTAAAGAACATTGAGCATGCGGTCAATGTTATCACCACCGGGGTAGGGGCGGCTGACCAGAGTGTCCGCAAACAGGCGGAGCTGGCCCAGGGCCTTTTTGCCAATGTTGAGCAGTTGGGCGCTATGGCGGAAGATTTGGCCGCCACCGCAGCCCGCCTGACCCAGCTTAACTGATCGGCCTCTCCGCCTTGACATTTAGGCTGAGGCCCGAATATAATCAATCTATCAATAATGCAAATAAATGCTGGGAACGGGATCAGTAGGCGTCGATCGCTGACAGAGAGAAGGGGTCACCGGCTGGAAACCTCTTCATGGTAGGAAGATGTACGAAATGCACCCGGGAGCAGGTATGCTGAAATGTACCAGTAGGCATATCCGGTGATGGCCGTTATTCATGGGAGTGGAGCCGGTACAATCTGGCTCAAGCAGAGTGGAACCGCGGAAGTATAGCCTTTCGTCTCTATAGAGACGGAAGGCTTTTGGTTTTTGCGGAGGGGGGCAGTACGGAGGCCGTTATTTGTTTATTGACCATGGCAGTGGTATTGTTATTAAAGAGACGCTGGCAAGCGAGGATAATTTGACCATTAACGCAGCGGTGTTTGACAAAACTTTTAGATGAGTGAAAGGGAGGCTGCCCACGATGCGGGTCTACAACACCTTGGGCGGAAGAAAGGAAGAGCTGACGACTCTCAGTCCGCATAAAGTAAATATGTACGTCTGTGGTCCGACCACTTACAACTATATCCACCTGGGCAATGCCCGGCCGCTGGTGGTATTCGACAGCCTGCGGCGCTATCTGGAATATCAGGGCTATGAGGTGACCTACATCCAGAACTTTACCGATGTCGACGATAAGATTATCCGGCGGGCCCAGGAGGAAAACGATGATCCGCTGCTATTGGCCCAGCGCTACATTGATGAGTACTTCAAAGATGCGGACGGTCTGAACATAAAACGGGCCACCGTACACCCCCAGGTCAGCCGTCATATTCCTGACATTATCAACGCGGTGGCCGGTCTGATTGAGAAAGGCCATGCTTATGCAGTGGACGGCGACGTCTATTTCCGGGTTCGCTCCTTTCCCGCATACGGCAAGCTGTCCGGGCGAGAGCAGGAGGAGATGCTGGCCGGAGCTCGGGTCGAGGTCGACGAACGTAAGGACGACCCGGCGGATTTTGCCTTGTGGAAGGCGGCCAAACCGGGCGAACCTTATTGGGACAGCCCCTGGGGCCACGGTCGTCCCGGCTGGCATATCGAGTGCTCGGTTATGGCTACCCGTTATCTGGGCAATAGTATCGATATTCATGGCGGCGGCAGCGACCTGATCTTTCCCCATCATGAAAATGAGATTGCGCAGGCCGAGGCCTTGACCGGTGAGCCTTTTGCTCGCTACTGGATGCATAACGGCTTTATCACGGTTAACAAGGAGAAGATGTCCAAGTCACTGGGCAATTTCTTTCTGTTGCGTGACATCCTGGCGAAATTCCCGGCGGATGTGGTGCGCTTCTACCTGATCGCCACCCATTACCGCAGCCCGCTGGACTTTGACGACAGCAAGCTGGAGGAGGCGCGCAAGGCCCTGGGGCGTTTGAAAAATGCCCTGCTTTTAGCCGACGAGTTTCTCGGGAGTAAAAACAGCCTACCGAAAGAAACAGCGCCGCTGCCGGCCGAGATGATAAATATGGCGGATGAATATGAGCGGCAGTTTGGTGAGGCTCTGGATGATGATTTCAATACGGCGTTGGCGATTGGGCATCTGTTTGATCTGACCCGTACCCTGAACGGCTTAATCGCGGGCGGTGATCCGGCTAAGGATAACGACCGCCTGATTATCAAAAAGTGGGCGGCTACCCTCCGGCGGTTGGGAGAGGTGCTGGGCTTATTCGATGCCCCCAGGGAAATAGTAAGTGGTGAATCGGGTTTTTCTGAAGAGAAGGCGCAAGTTTTAAAATCCGAAGAAATACTTAATGAAATCATGGCGGTAAGGAGCAATGCCAGGAAAGCCAAGAATTTCGCCCTGGCGGATGAGATCCGCGATTTTCTGGGCGGGCAAGGCGTAACCATCGTGGATACCGCCGAGGGGCCGCGGCCGCGTTATGAAGCGATTAAGGATTTAAGCGCCCTGAAGGCCAAACTTGATGAATGGCGAGGAGGCCAGGCATAGGTTTGCATATTCATGAACCGTTGGATGACAAGCAATTAAGGGAATATTCCCCGTTATCCCTGGCCTTTGTCGGAGATGCGGTATTGGACCTGGTGGTCCGGACCCGCCTGGTTACCGGCGGCCGTCGGCGTATGAAGGACCTGCATCTGGAAACCGTCGGCGTGGTGAAGGCCGAAAACCAGGCCCGCCTGGTTAGAGAGCTCTTCGTGGAATTGAGTGAGGCTGAACAGGAAATAGTGCGTTGGGGCCGCAATGCCCGCAGCACTCCCCCCCGCAACGTGGAGGCGGCTGACTATGGCTTGAGCAATGGATTTGAAGCCCTCTTGGGCTATTTGTATCTGAAGGGCGATGAAGAGCGGCTGCTCTATCTTATCGACCGGGCCTTAGCCTCAGCCGAGTAATCGCAATACTTGATGCGACACCGGTTAACTGCAAACGTTCATCTAATAAACTTTGACCATATAATCTGTGTAAATCTGCCCTGAAAATAAATTGCTGAACCCGTATATATCGGATCTAGACCAAGTAACAAAGGGGTTTTCATCCCAATACCAGTGACCACTTTCGTGGTCATGAAGGTATGTGTTAATCCCCCTTCGGGGACAACTTATGCGCCTTTGCGCAACTAGTGACGCTGTGGCGAATAAGTTTTAAAATATTATTGCCAGGTAGAAGACATCCATTAGGGAGGAGAGAGCGCATGATTGTTCTGCAGCCGCAGGTGCTGGTGCCACAAAACCAGTTGGATGGAGAAATTGTAAAACGTTTGGAGCGTTATGGACGGGTCTGTTACAAATCGGAAAAGGCCATGAATCCCCAGGGCAGCCCGGATTTTTTGAGCGGCAAGCTGCGTTTGGGGCATGAATCGATAATTGAGCATGAAAAGGTGACCCTGATGTTTATATGTGATCGGGGCATTACCCATGAGCTAGTCCGGCATCGCATCGCCGCTTATTCCCAGGAATCCACCAGATACTGCAACTATGGCAAGGATAAATTCGGGCGGGAGATCGCCGTTATTGAGCCTTACTTCTTCAAGGACGATACCCGGGCCTATGATTTGTGGGAGCAGGCCTGCCAGGAGAGCGAGGATGTCTACATGGCTCTGCTGGATGCCGGACGCAGTGCCCAGGAAGCCCGGGCGGTGCTGCCCAACTGTCTCAAAACTGAGATAGTGGTGACCTTTAACATGCGGGAGTGGCGCCACTTTTTCCGGCTGCGCTGCGATGCGGCCGCCCATCCCCAGATGCGGCAGATAGCCATTCCGCTGCTCTTATTGTTCAAGGAACATTTTCCCGCTCTATACAGCGATATCCCCTTTGATAAAAGCTTTCCCCGGGAACAATATGCCGGGATCGTAATGACGGACGATATGTTTGAACCCCTGGTTTGATTACCGGGATAGGGAGGAATACCCGTGCAGGATAAGATAACCGGGATAAACGCAGTAAGTGAAGCCTTGCAGGGCGGTCGCAAGGTGGATTTGCTATACATTCAGGAAGGCCCGGCGGGTAAAAGAATAGAGGCGCTCAAAGCGGAGGCGATCCGCCAGAAGATACCGATCAAGTTCATCAAACGCGAACGCTTGGAGCAGATGGCCGGGGATAGTTGGCACCAGGGAGTCATCGCCATGGTGGAGGCTTACCGTTATGCTGAGCTGGAAGATGCTCTCGTTCTGGCAGCGCGCCGGGGAGAGCCGCCCTTTATCGTAATACTGGACGGCATCGAAGACCCGCATAACCTGGGCGCGATTATTCGGACTGCCGAGTGTGCCGGGGTACACGGCATCATCCTTCCGAAACACCACGCCGCAGAGATTACGCCGGCCGTCGGTCGGGCTTCGGCCGGAGCGGTTGAACACATGCTGGTAATCAAGGCAACCAACCTGGTGAGTACCATTAAGGAACTGAAAGAACAGGGTTTGTGGATAGTGGGCGCTGATATGGAGGGAGCCAGTGACTATTATCGGGGCTCCATACCTACCCCGGTGGCGCTGGTGATCGGCTCAGAAGGCAAGGGAGTTCGCCGCCTGGTTAAGGAGCATTGCGATCTGTTGCTGCGTATCCCGCTGTTGGGCCAGGTTAATTCCTTGAACGCATCGGTAGCGGCTGCCCTGTTGATCTACGAGGTGGTTCGGCAAAGGGCCGTGCTATAAAAAATCCTAACCCGAAAGACAAATTCTCTACCCCACCCGACAGAATATTCTAATTATGGGGCAATGCCAGCCGGAGGTTGACGAGTACCGGCCCAGTGGCTATAATTAATTTGTGCCTATCTTACCGATTTACCAACATATAAGATGAATAAATGCCATTGGAGGCGATTGAATGTTCAATTCTGTCGCTGTTGCGCAGAAAGCATACGTTCTCTATTGCGATATGTCTGATGAGGAAGTAGTTGAACTAGCCCAACAGGGTGAACAATTTGCCATTGAATTTCTGGTGGACAAGTATAAAAACTTTGTCAGGGCCAAGGCCAGGTCCTATTTTTTGATTGGCGCTGACAAGGAAGATATAATCCAAGAGGGAATGATTGGTCTCTTTAAAGCTATCCGCGATTACAAGCTGGACAAGCTGACTTCGTTTAGAGCCTTTGCCGAGTTGTGTATAACCCGGCAGATAATAACCGCGATTAAGACGGCTACCCGGCAGAAGCACATCCCGCTTAATTCCTACGTATCATTGAATAAGCCGATATACGACGAGGAATCTGATCGCACCTTGATCGATATCCTCTCCACCACCAAGATCACCAACCCGGAAGAGATCATTATCAGCCGTGAAGAGTTTGTCTTTATTGAGAAGAAGATGGGAGAAATCCTGAGTTCTCTGGAATGGAAGGTATTGATGGCTTACCTGGAGGGCAAATCTTATCAGGAGATCGCGGTGGATCTCAAGCGCCATGTTAAATCAATTGACAATGCCCTGCAGAGGGTTAAACGCAAATTAGAAAAATACCTGGAAGACCGCGAAGCCCTCTAGAGACCTGTTCCGACCCGCCAGTGGATGTTTGCTAAAACGCTGCTGGCTCCGCTGACGGTATTGTAGCCGTTGTCAACTATCATTTCAAACCAATTATCCAGCTATTGGACCGCTACGTCGCTAATCAGTTCTTTTCCCGGCAGCCTTTCTATTGTTTAACACCTTTTTATCTATCTAAATTTGTCGACGCTTCTCTAACCGCCGCCTTACTGTCCGTAAAGGTTGTAAACGCTGTTTGTGCGCGATAATGCGGCCATAGTCTGGGATTTGGTCCGTCATATGTAATAAATACTGTGAGGTGTGGGCTTATGTTTAGTGAAATAGGCAGAAAAGCGCTTATTCTCATTGTTGACGACCAGGAGTTTGTCAGGAAAACGGTAGCCGAAGCCCTGGGGACGGAGAAATACGATATGCTGGAGGCTGAGGACGGACAGCGGGCGGTGCAACTGTTCCTGGAAAGAAGCCCGGATGTTATCTTATTGGATGCCATAATGCCTAAAATGAATGGTTTTGAGGCCTGCCGTTTCATCCGGGAAGCGGAGAAAGGGGTTAAGACACCAACCCCCATTTTGATGATAACGGCATTAGGGGATGTTGATTCGATCGATGAAGGCTTCATCGCCGGGGTCAGTGATTTTATCCAAAAGCCCTTCAATATAGATATTCTTCGCCGCCGCCTGGAATTATTGATAAAGCAGCGAGACTCCGACGAAAAGCTCCGCAAGAGCGAGGAGCGCTTTCGCTTGATGGCGGAAAACGCTCGCGACTGCATAGTAATGGTCCGTTTGAAGCCCTTCCGCTATGAATACATCAGCCCGGTGATTGAAACGATAACCGGCTATTCGGTTGATGAATTCTATAACGAACCCAACCTGCTCGGCAGGATTATCTATAATCGGGATGCCGCCAAACTGGAAAAGATGATGGACGACGGCATAAGCGAGCACCAACTATACGAAATAAGACTAATGCATAAAAAGGGTCACCTGGTTTTTGTGGAGAGCCAGGTGGTGCCGGTAGTGGCCAACAAGAATGTAGTGGGACTGCAGGTGATATCGCGTGATATAACGCAACGGAAGAAGGATGAGATGCGCCGCCGCCTGGAGTCTACTAAAAAAGCCTTATTCGAGACGGTCAAGGCCCTTTCCTCCACCATTGAAATACGAGACCCTTACACCTCGGGACACCAGAATCGAGTAGCGGAATTGGCGGTGGCTATCAGCAAGGAAATGGATCTGGATAATCCGCAGGTTGACGCCGTTCAAACCGCAGCCCTGCTGCACGACATCGGCAAAATAACCGTACCCGCCGAATATCTCAGCAAACCGGGCGAGCTTACTGAAATGGAGTTCAACATTATCAAGTATCACCCGGTGGTAGGCTATGAGATACTTAAACCTATTGAATTCCACCGCCCCATTGCCCAGATCGTTTATCAACACCACGAGCGGATCGACGGCTCGGGTTATCCATTAGGCCTGGCCGGTGATGAAATACTGCTGGAAGCCCGGATCATATCAGTTGCCGACGTGGTGGAGGCCATGTCCAGCCACCGCCCCTACCGGGCGGCCCTGGGTCTCGAAAAGGCGCTGGAAGAAATCACGGACCATCTGGGCAATCGCTATGATGAAGCGGTGGGCCGGGCCTGTCTGAGTGTTTTTGAAAAGAGGGACTTCATCTTCTCCTACCCGCCGCCCCGTAAACTGCCCGGCACTCCCAAGCGATAAAAGAAAACGGAATAAACGACATCTTGACTTTGGCCGCTTAGCCCTTTAAAATTTTATTTGCTGGGCCGAGCTAGCTCAATCGGTAGAGCAGCTGATTTGTAATCAGCAGGTTGCGGGTTCGAGTCCTGTGCTCGGCTCCATTATTTATCCCATAACCACGCGGTTTGCGTGGTTTTATTTTTTCTGGGAATAGAACCTCTGAACAGGTTTGGTGCCCATTTGGTGCCCAAATAAATTATCGAAGCGATCTGCTGCTGCTCTCTGCTGCCCTGGTATGGCGTGGCCGTAAATATCGGCAGTGGTGGAAGGTTTTTCATGGCCCAGGCGCTGCTGGACCACCAGGAGCTGTTCGCCGGCGGCCAGCATTAGACTGGCATGCGTATGGCGCAGGTCATGGAAGCGCAGGTTAGGGAGTCCGGCGGCATTAGCCAAGCGGCGAAAGCGGTAAGTAAGATTGGAGTTGTCGATAGGCTTGCCGTTTTCCTGGCAAAAGACTATATTATTCTCCTGGTATTTCTCGGCCATAAACAGCCGGTCCTCGGCCTGCTGCTTCCTTACCTCCCGCAATATTTTTATCACCGTTTCAGGAAGATCTACCTCGCGGCGGCCGGCTTCGGTCTTAGGCGGCTTTTCAATCCTGCCATAGCCGGTTACCCATTGGGCGGTACGCTGGACCTTTAAAACTCCCCGGGTTATATCCACATCATCCCAGTGCAGGCCCAGCAATTCGCCCTGCCGCATCCCGGTGTACAAGGCAGTATAGATGATCGGGTAATCCTTATGGCCGCGGGCAAAGTCCAGGAATTCCTGAGCTTCCTCTACGGTCAAAGCCTGGAACTTCATCCTCCGGTAGCGGGGGCGCTCAACGGCGTCAGCCGGATTGTAGGGGATAGCCATTTCTGCACCGCATGCTTCAGGGCCTGTTTTAACACGGTCAGAGAATAGGCTACCGTCCGCGGGGATTTCTTCTGGAGAGCCTTGTTCACATATTGCTGGATATGCATGGGCTGCAGCTTACTCAGGGGAATGCTGCCCAATGCCGGGTTAAGGTGCAGGGTAATAAGCTGCCGGTAGCTGACCACGGTTTTTGGTGCCAGGCCTTTGCCGGTGCTGTGTTGTTCCACCCACCAGAGCAGGTATTCGCCCACGGTCATTTTACCCGGTTCAATGTAGGTCCCCTTTTCCAATTCGGTAACCAGGCGGGCCATCTCTATTTCGGCCTCGCGTTTGGTGCCTTCAAAGGCTTGCTTTATGCGCTTGCGCTTCTGGGTAACGGGATCACGGCCGGCCTCCACAATGATATTCCAGGACCGGTCCTCCTTCTTTTCAAGATGTCCGGGCATTTTCAATTCACCTCCTTTCTAAAATGGCACTTCATCATCACCAGGGGCTAAATTAGCCCATTCATCAAGAGCCGGGGCTTCTGCCACCTGTTCTGGACGAGCAACAGCGTCAACAGATAACCCGGCGTTGATAGCGCCGTATTCCTCAATCACTTCTTCCCAGCTCATCAGCAGTCCCAGCTTGGTAAGCAAGGTAGGATCACCGCAATGCTCACAGAAGCGGGCATCCCCAGGATTATCTAAAGGAATAACATCAATGATGTTACCGTAATTGTCGGTTTCGTTGTGGTCATAAAAAGGTTGGTGGGGACAGGTGTTATAAAGATAGAGGCCGCATATCTTGCAAAAGTTGGCGTTGGCTGAGAAGTCTTCATTGCCGCACCGCGGGCAGCGGGTAAAACGTCCCTTTTCATCCACATTCACAAAGGCAACTTTCGAGCTCATAGTGAACACCTCCGCAAGTATTGGTGCTGGTTTAACCGGCAGGGAACCCTTAAAACTTGAACAAATGGCTACCGGCTGGAGGAACCGGCGGAAACGCCGGTCCATATCATGGTCAGCTTCGGTAGCGATCCGGGTTTTACCCCGCCATTCCAGGTCAGTCAGCCGGTTGGCGGCTGCCTGGCGGGAAACCTGAAAGATCTGCATTACTTCCCGGTAGTTGCGGCAGCCCAGCACCTTGACCAGTCGCATGGGTTCCAACAATTCAGCAGCAAAGAAGTCGGCTTCATCCTCCAGGACCTTGCATTTGGCCGGAGTAAGACCACCGCGGTTAATGCCGGTTTCCTGATAATACTGCAAATGGCCCAGTACGATATGGCCGATTTCATGAGCCAGGGTCCAACGGATACGAGTAGGGGGAGTGATCGAAGCATCGTACACCGTCAGAATATCCCCGGTTCCCCTGGGTATGGAGGTTCTGGCCTCGGCTCCGGTCTTCTTAAGAAACAGGGGATCAGGAGTCTTCAGAACCTGCCGGGCCTCCTTCCAGGTCAGCAAATACCAGCCATAGTGTGCAAAGATGGCCTCCGGGTCTACCGGCAGCCAGCAAATGCCGGTGACAAATAGGAACTCACGTGCCTTGCGGATAGCGTTTTGTTTGTCAGGACGTTTAGGTATTTCTCTTCTTTTTTGCATAAGCAATTAGGAGTTCCACCTGGTCAGCGATAGCGTCAAAATCCGCATCGTCCAGGTCCCCGGCGCGGGCCAGGCTGTCAATAATCCGGCGGGCTCCCTGCGAGTGAGGGTTGTCTTCCAATAATGAACGAGCTTGCTCTCTCCAGGGATCACCGGCTGGTCGGGAAGCGACAGCATCCATCAACTCCTGCTGGGTAGGCTTATATCCCGGAGGAAAGCCCAGCCCCTTGATCACTTCAGCAGCGGCATCCCCGGTTAGGTAGCCGGCAGCCAGCAGCAGTTCCTGATAGTTACCCAGGACGGCAGACAGCTTCTTGATGGTTTCCGGTTTAGGTACGGAGCGTAGCTCGTTTTCCAGGCGGGAAATATGAGCGGCACTCACTCCTGAGGCCTCTGCCAGCTGGTTGATGGATAGGTTCAGGTCGTTGCGCAATTCTTTTATGACGTCTCCAAAATTCTTGGTCATATTTACCAGCACCTCCTATGCTACATTTTGCCACATACATTACCAGGAGGCAATACATATGATGAAAAAATATTACCATAAGGCAAATTTATTTATTGACCGCTTTGGAAAACTTTGCTATGGTTTTATTACCAAAAGGATACAGGAGGTGTTGGTATGGCCCAGGTGAACCTGGAGCGGTTGCAGGCCTTCATGCAGGAGCGGCAAATCTCAGAACCGGCCCTGGCTCGGAGCATGGATATTAGCTACAGCTATTTATTCAGAGTCCTTCGCGGCAAACGCCAGGCCGGCGGTAAATTCATTGATGGCCTTATCAGAATCGGCATGAGACCGGAAGAAATTTTTTTGCCTCAAGCATTGCCAAAAGGTAACGGAATAAAGGAGGGGGATTAATTTGGAATCATCTGAATGCATGGATGTAAAAGAAACGGCATCATTTCTCAATGTATCAGCCTGGACGGTTTACGAATACTGCCGGCAGGGAGTCATTCCGCATCGCCGGATCGGGCGCCGCATTTTAATAAGCCGGTCCATACTGTTAGCCTGGTTGAACGATGAAGAAAACCGCCGGGCTTTGCCGGTCCGGTTGGAACAGGTCAGATAGGGAAGGGGTGATCATATGGATATCAGAAGTAACCCGGACAGCGGCAATAGCTTGCTGCCATTTGTTTACGAGGGAATGCCTGTCCGGGTATTTACTATAAACGGTGATCCCTGGTTCAATGGTCGTGATATCTGCGAAGTGCTGGAACTGGGCAATCCTTCGCAGGCGGTAAGCCGCCTGGAGGAAGATGAGCGGGGTATCATTTCAACTGATACCCCTTCCGGCCCCCAGGATATGATTTATGTCAACGAAGCCGGCCTCTATGCCCTGATCCTGGGCAGCCGCAAAACCCAGGCCCGCGAATTCAAGCACTGGGTCACCCATGAAGTGATCCCCAGCATTCGCCGCAGCGGGATGTATCTGGTGGCCGGGAACCCGGCCATGAGCCTGGAGGATCTGATCATTCTGCAGGCTACTTCGGTAAAGGAACTCAAAACCAAGGTGGAGCAGATAGAGACCGCCGCCCTGACTGCCAACCGGCAAATCCAGAGCTTCAAGGATGTGCTTATATCTGAGGACAAGAACTGGCGCCGTTGGATCAATGAACAAATGAATTCTATCGGGATGGCCCTGGGCGATTACCAGGATGTTAAGCACCGCAGCTATGAACTACTGGGTCAGCGGGCCCGCTGCAACCTGGAGCAGCGCCTGAAGAACATGCAGCAACGCATGGAGGCGGGGGGAGCGCCGAGCAGCCAGGTAGCCCGGTTGAATAAGCTGGATGTTATCGAGGCCGATCCCCGGCTGAAAGAGATCTATACCGGCATCGTGAAGGAACTCTATATCAAGTACGTGGCATGACCAGCGCCGCCACTGGATGGAGAGGGGGAAACGCGATGCCCAAAGGGGACCGGGATAATCTGAAAGCGGATTGTGAGGATGGCTTCACCCGTATAGCCAACCTGATCCTGGAGGCCCTGGCCATGGCCAAGCTGAACGGCACCCAGAAGGGGATTTGTCTCTTTCTCTTTCGCCGGACCTATGGCTGGAACCGGAGTGAGGATGCTATTTCCCTGGCTGAATTCGCCGCGGCCTGTGGCAGCAGTAAGCCCTATATCTCGCGCCAGCTTCAGGATCTAATCAATAAGAACATCATTTGCCGGGTAGCCTATGAGCCAGGCAAAACGCCGGTCTATGCTTTTACTACCCGTATTGCCGAATGGGACCCGGCTTGTATAGATAGGGAAGCCTTATCCGATTGTGCAATACAAGGGTTATACGAAAGTGCAATAGATGGTTTATCCGATAAGGCAACGGTTAATCCGGTGCTAAGGCTGGTGCCACCGGGGGAAGCGGCACCGGTAAAGACAGTAAGAAAGACATTGAAAGAACTTAAGATATTTCCTCCCGACTCATTGCCCTACCGCCTGGCTGAGCAACTGTTAGCTAAGATTCTTGAACACTTGCCGGGGTACAAGCCTCCAGATCTCCAGCGATGGGCGCGGCAGATGGATGCTCTGCTGCGCCTGGACCAGCGAGCGCCAGAGGAAGTAGAGGCGGTAATAAACTTCGCCCAGGCTGACCCATTCTGGCGGGCCAATATCTTAAGCGTGGAAAAGCTGCGCAAACAATATGACCAGCTTAATGCCCGGCGTATCCAGCCCAGGGCCGGACCTCCCGGGCGCGTGGTTTTGGATAAAGTAGGAGAAGGAGAGGAAAGGGATGAATACCAGGGATTCTTCCGGTGACGAAGCCCGTTTTCGGGCGGTGTGGTCTTCCTGCAATATACCGCCCAGATTGAAAGAAGCCTGTTTTGAGTATTACCAGCCGACCTGCCCGGAGCAGCGGCCGGCCCTGGAGAAATCCCGATCCTTTGCCGCCAAAGGCATGGACAACATATTCCAGGGTAAGGGCTTATTCTTGCAAGGGCCGGTGGGTACCGGTAAAAGCCACCTGGCGGTATCGACCCTACGGGCCATTGTGGAAACCAACACTGACCAATTCGGCCGCCCGGCCAGCGGGGGTATGCCTCTGGCCACCGAAACGGCTTATGAAGGTTATCATTGCTGCATGGTTTCGGTGGTGGACCTCCTGGGCTTGCTGCGGGAATCATACGGCGCCGAACAATTGAAGAATCAGGCGCGCAATCTCCTGCACCGGGTCCGGGCCGATGCCGTGGTAATCCTTGACGATATCGGCGCGGAAAAGCCATCGGAATGGGTAGAAGAACAGCTTTACGGCATCATCGACCTCCGGTACCGGATGCAGCGTAGCACGTTTTTTACCACGAACTGCACCCTGAAGCAGCTTGAAAACCAGATCGGCAGCCGGGTGGTATCGCGGATATTTGAGATGTGCGAAGGGGTTAAGGTAGGGGGAGAGGACTGGAGAAAGATGCGAAAGTAATCAACTTAAATTCAAATATTTTTATAATATAACCTTAAAATAAAAAATTTTTGATATTTAAAGGAGTGTGGATAATATTGGAGAACTAAATTAAAAAATACTATTATCTGAGGTGAAACGATGATATTTGAGCCGATAGTGAGAGCTAAGCTTAATAATTTCAAAGAAAAATATGAGTTAAACGGCATGGTTGATGGAATTGCTTTTGAGAGATTTACCAATCATACAATACTAACTACACACCAACCCGATGCATTTACTACGGAAAATGAATTAATTGATTTGATATGTGTTGGTGGTTCAAATGATATGGGAATTGATGGTATTGCAATTAAACTTAATGGAATCTTTATTCGTTCAATCCAAGATATTGATGATATATTAAGTAGTCATAAAAAGAAATCAAATTTTGAATTTATTTTTATTCAATCCAAATACAAAAATAATTTTGATTCCCAAGAATTTGGTGCTTTCAAGAATGGAGTAACAGATTTCTTAAGCAATACACATTTTCAACCCAGAAATGAAAAAGTAAGTTATTGGCTGGATGTAAAAGATTATATTTTAAGCGATGATATTATGATTGATTGGGAAGTTAATCCTTCTGTAAGACTTTATTATGTTGTTGTAGGCAAGTGGGAAGAAAGTCCACATATTTTAGGATTATCTGAGCAATTTAAAAGTGATATAATCAATCTTAATACTTATGGAAATATTGATATACATTATGTTGATAGTAAAATGCTTACCTATATTATCGATTGTAATGATAACTCTTTCAGTGAAGTTTTTAGTATTATTGATTCAATGTCTTTAACCGAGGTTAATGATGTCAGTAATTCCAGCCTGGTTCTCTGTTATGCGGATGAATTAATAAGACTATTAAAAACGGATGACGGATTAATAAGAAAAAATCTCTTTGATGATAACGTAAGAGATTTTCAAGGCGATACAACAATTAATAGTGAAATGTACGATACTATTAAAACCTACCCGGAAAGTTTTATGTTGCTAAATAATGGAATAACAATTGTATGTGATGAAGTAACACTAGGTAATCGGAAAATAACCGTAAAAAACCCACAAATTGTTAACGGCTGTCAAACAAGCAATGTTTTGTTTAATGCTTATAAAAAAGGACTTGATCTATCTAAGGTACCTGTATCACTCAAAATCATATCTACAGATAAAGATCACATAATAAATAAAATAGTAAAGGGTACAAATAAGCAAAATATTGTATACGATGAAGCTTTCGAAATAACACGAGATTTTCATAAAAATTTGGAAAAATTCTTTTTAAATGAGCAAATTATTAAGGGGCAGGAAAGAATATATTATGAACGGAGATCAAAACAGTATGCCAATAATCCGTCAGTTAAAGCTAGTCAAAAAATTAATTTTAGAATATTGATTCAAAGTTTTGTTGGGACATTTTTGAATGCTCCCAATTTAAGCCATAGGCATGAGAAAACTTTATTAGAAAAATACCAAAATAAAATATTTATAGAGAATCAATCCATGTACCCGTATTACATCGCTTCACTAATACATGTGAAATTCGAAAAACTATTTAGGGAAAGTATTATTAATAAAAAGGAGCTTTATACTTATAGAGCCCATATAATAATGATATTTAGAGAGCTTGCAGCAGGGCCAGTTCCTAACATTAACAAAGAGAGCGACATAGATCAATACTGCAAAAAAATACATAGCGTAGTGAACGATGAAGTATTGTTTGCACAATATGCAATAAAAGCAGTTGACTGTTTTGTGAATATTAAAAATAAATGGATTGAATTTAAGGGCGAAAGTTATAAATATGGTATTAAAGACTCGGCTGAATTTCTTCAATTTGTAATCAGCGAACTTTCAACATCAGAATATCCAATTGACACGGAAAAATTTGCTTCCTTTAGAGGAACAGTAATCGATATTAAAATAGATAGAAATGGGTTTTATTATGGGTTCATTTCCAGAAAATCGGATGATATATTTTTTCACTCGGTGAGTAACAAAGATCTCAATTTTAAAACCTTATTGGATTGTGAAGTTATTTATACTATTGATACTAATCCGGTAAATGGTAAAGAGCGGGCTGTAAATGTTAAGTTGGTAAAAAGCATGTAATAATCCGATGCTTAAGCGGTACTGTTCAGGAGTAATGATGAAATTCTTTTAGAAAAAACACAGAAAGATATTAAAGCTGTTTTGACGGGTGAAAGAAAATATCCCGCTCCAGGCCATGCCCGTCCACCGGTCCCCTGTCAGCTGACACCGGGGATGGATGTGTCAGCCGGTTCCCGGGCATAGCCTTCCGCTCGGTGGCCGCCCGCTCGTACCGGCTACGCTGCCGCTTCGCTCTCGGTACCAGCTCCCCGATCAAAACCTGGTGGATCTAATTGTTTCCCCACCGGGGCGCCCCGCCGCACAGTCGCGCGCCGGGACTGCCCCTCTCCCGCTGCAGGCACAGGCTCCGGGCTTCCCGATCGGCGCTCACCCGCGTGCGCTACGCGATTACGGACGCGGATGTTCGCGGCCCTGCACCTGAGCCTTCCGCTCGGTGGCCGCCCGCTCGTACCGGCTGCGCTACCACTCCGCTCTCGGTACCAGCTCCCCGAAGATAGTCTGAGGATGTACCCTAAACGTAAGGCAAAGATAGTGGTGGCGGCCGGATTATCCCTTTGATTCCTGGAGGATAAACCGGCCTTGGCGAAGCCGGGTGATTGGCGTAGGTTCTGGGAACCTGTTCGCTGCGCTCCACAAGTTCCAACGTGGCCCGTAGTCTGGGTGGTTTCGGGTATACATAACTACTATTAGACGAAGTGCCCTCCGGGTTTCCTCCGCTCCGCACCGCTCCGGCACATCCTCTAATAGGAGTTATGTAAACCCATATAGTATTTACTAATGTCATAGCCTGGTGGATCTAGCGGAAGGAAGCATCTGCCCGGCAGATGCCATTTCAATTCCTGCCTCCGGGCAGGAAACAGAATAGTAATAGCCCAGAATCATGGTCCCGGTGCCCTTTGCCGAAGCTGCCGCTTCGACTATCCGCACCGGGACCATGCTGTTTATTTCGTTTTAATCTGAGGCGAATAAGGGCAGGAAAAGTTATCCATGCAGGAGAATAATCATCCATAGGTATTGATAATCAGTTAATAAATTTGATTAAAGCGGAGTGAAGAATATGAGTATCCCTGACTTTCAAAGCATAATGCTTCCTTTCTTGCAACACCTGGAGGATGGCGCGGATCATTCCAATGCAGAGATTTCCGAACATCTATCCAAATATTTTAATTGAATATTTCAGTGCGGCGGAGCCGCGAGGTTAATTAATTCGGAGCCATTGGGTTAATAATTAAGAGCCGGTGTGTTAATGGGGGGAGCCACCCGGCAGAATGCCGGATGGCAGGGCGCTTTT
>Ga0074198_1000997_pt1 | contig 22270 bp, 24 predicted proteins | sample EPASupsiteSAE323_FD_64527 | JGI IMG/M metagenome (GOLD analysis project Ga0074198, IMG submission 64527) | Bioremediated contaminated groundwater from EPA Superfund site, New Mexico - Sample SAE3-23 | ecosystem: Environmental > Aquatic > Deep subsurface > Groundwater > Contaminated ...
GTCCTGGATCATTGTACTTCACATCGTGCTGTTGCACGCATATTTTGACTATTCATAAATGAAATTTCACTACTATATTCGGGGGTGAATTTTATAAACCCAGCGCTTATTTCATGCATTCCTTCATAAATGTGCAATCCCGGGCCAGGACTGCGATCTTTTCTTCCACAGAGAACGTGCGATCAAAGTTCAGGTCCTCAATTTCAAGCGTAAGGCACCCGTCAAACCGGTGATCTTTTAAGCATTCCATGACCTGTGCCATCGTAGCATTCCGATCGAGCGGGAAATGTGCCCTGCCGCGATCGAACCGGCTGATATGCACATTGATGAGACGATCATGACAAAGTTCGATATACCGGATTGCTTCATCTTCAGACCGTGCAAGGGCATGCGCTACGTCAAGTGTGAAGAACAGCCACGGTTCATCATCCAGGAGTTCCCGCATCCGCTCAGGAGTGCAGAGCAGCGAGTTGACGGTCGGTTCCATATTCTCCATGCCGATTCGGACAGGACTGCCTCGTGCCGCATCCCGCATTACCGAGATATAATGCTCAAAGCGGACCCGGTCTGCATCACTGGGAGGGCGCTTAGCCGTGCGCCGGCCGGGATGAATGGTGAGAACCGTGGCACCGAGTTGTTCGGCTATCCGCAGTGACCTGACGGCATACCTAATGGATACTTCAACGACTTCAGGATTGATAGAACAGGGATTTAAGTCAAGGATAGGGGTGTGCACGGTCAGCGTGGCAAGTTCCGGATGAGCCTTCCGGCATGCGATCACCTCATCGACCGGAAGGTCACGGAGCCAGAAATGGGGGGTTTCCAACCAGAACTCCATTGCGTTCAGCCCCGTGCGGGACACAAACGAAAAAATTTCAGGAACCGTGTACTCGTGAAAGAACATACTCGCAACGGAGAACGAAACCATGGTAGTACTAATTCATATGCGGTTTTTGCCTAATAGTTGTTGATGGACTGGTTCAACAAGCCCGATGAATCTCCCGGTGGGAAAACCGCACCCCTGCAGGTATCGGAGCTCTCGGCCATTATTGAAGAACTCCTCGACGATACACGCCTTCAGGGGGTCTGGGTAAAGGGCGAAGTGACCAACTATACCCACCATGCACGGGGCCACCGCTACTTTTCCCTTTCGGAGAAAGGAGGAGGCGGCACTGCGGCGGTGATCAAGTGCGTGATGTGGCGCTCCGATGCCGAACGTCTTGCGTTTACTCCCGCAGAGGGCATGGAGGTGTTGGTCTCCGGCACGGTCAGGCTGTATGCACCGCACGGCTCGTACCAGCTACAGGTAAAGGAGATGAAGAAGGCGGGTCTCGGCGAGAAGTACCTGCTCGTGGAACAGTGGAAAAAAGAGCTGGCTGCCGAGGGGTGCTTTGCCTCCGAAAAGAAACGGCCCCTCCCCCGGTTTCCGGAAAAAGTGGGTGTTGTCACTTCAGAGACAGGGGCAGTTATCCATGATATCCGGACCGTCATTACCCGGCGCTACCCGGTTGAGATCATCATCTCCCCTACTGCGGTGCAGGGAGAAGAGGCCCATCGCGAGATTGCACAGGCAATCCGTCGCCTCGGGACATGCGTGGATGTCATCATTGTGGCCCGGGGGGGCGGCAGCTTTGAAGATTTGTTCCCCTTCAATCATCCGGATGTGGTGCGGGCCATCGCAGCCTGCCCGGTGCCGGTTGTCAGTGCAATCGGCCATGAAGTGGATGTGACGTTGGCCGATCTCGCTGCCGACCTGCGGGCACCCACACCTTCGGCCGCAGCCGAGCTCGTGGTACCCGATCGGGCGGTGCTTCTTCTCCAGGTTCACGAACTGAAATTGCTCCTGGCCGCAACCCTGCAGGGACGGATCGCATGGGCGCGGGAGGAACTCACCGGCATGCGGGACCGGCTGCGCCCCCGCCGCTTTTTGCAGAAAATCGAGGAACGTAAGACCACCACGGCGGATCTTGCAGGCCGGCTCGAACGGGCGTGTGTGACACGGATCGAACGCGAACGCCTGCTCCTTGCTGAGTCAAAAACTGCTCTTGAAAGCAGGAGCCCGCTTGCCGTGCTTGCCCGGGGGTATTGTGTTGCAGAGAAAGATGGCGCGATTGTAAAGAGTGCCGGCGCAATCGTAAAGGATGATCGGATGAAAATCCGGTTTTATGACGGGAATACCGACGTTATCGTGGAGCGTGTGGATCATGAATGAAACCTATGAGACAAAAACGGAACAACTGAGACAGATCATTGAAAAGATCGAAGACGGAACAACCGGCCTTGACGAGAGCATGCGGCTCTATGAGCAGGGTGTGGTGCTGGTCAAACAGTGCGAGACTATGCTGGCGGAGGCCGAAGTGCGGATCACGACTCTCAGCCGGGACGCGTAGCGATAAGGGTAACAACCATCTCTTTTTCCGCGATCAGGTTTTTGATCAGCTCATCCGGCAGCGTTGCCGCTACCTGGTCCGAGAGGATACCTATCGTCCGCCCACAGACAAACGGGCTCTTCCGCCAGACCATATCAGTCGGGTGATCGAGGGTAAACTGCGATGAACCCCGGGAGTGGATCTCTGCTTTGGCATCCCCGCATGCGAGGCGGGTCAGCAGGCGCGCATCATCGTGGGCGAGCACATTTTTGAATTCTTCTGAAAGCCCGGCACAGCCTTTGTCTGCGGCAATCCCGATGATGCAGTTGCCGGTGCTCGTCAGGTGCGACTCAATAGTCACTTCAAAGGTTGTCGGGTGGTTGCCGGACACCAGCGGGTGACCACGGCAATGGATGATTTCCTGTGCCTCCATGCTTTATCATGTGAGGGTTTCCATTCATATTCAATGTTTATTACCGCCCATTGCCCGGATTGCGGGGATGAGACCGAACATGAAGTAGTTGCCGAGTCACGCGATACGCTGATCCGGTGCACTACCTGTGGTCACCACCAGCGGATTCCAAAAGAGCGTGAGCCGCAGACCCTGCTCATCAAGACAATCGTCTCCCGCGAAGGAACATCGATTGTCGGTGCTATTGAACTCTCTGAAGATGAAGAATGCAGTGTAGAAGAACACCTTGTCGCGGAATGCGGGGATGACGCCATTGGCGTTCAGATAGCCTCCATTGAACTGGCCGGCGACAAGCGGGTGCAGAGGGCAAAGGCAAAGGATATCCTGACCCTCTGGACCCGGGCCATCGAGCAGGTGGTAGTCAAGATCTCCATCCACGATGGGAGGACGACAATTCCCATCTATATGCCCTGCGAAGGCGAACAGGAATTTACGGTAGGGGAAAAATATGTGGTTTCCGGAAAACGGTTCCAGATCTCCCACCTCAAACTCCGGGACGGGCCCCTGATGCGAAAGGAAGGCTGGAAGACCGTAGCCCACCGTATCAAGCGGATCTACGGGGTCCGGTCGTAATTTTTTTTAAAGATATTTTTTCAGGGTTGCTTCGAGCTGCTCTGCATGGACAACACCTTCAAGCCGCTCTTTGACCACATCATTGTCCAGTATCACAATGGTCGGTGTCACTTTTAACCCGTACTGTTTTATCATCTGCGGGTGTTTCACGGCATCAATCTCTTCGATCCGGACGGCAAGGTTCTTTTCGACTTCGCGGTTGATGGGGGTCTGCTCCATGCATCCCATGCACCCCGGCTGGTAAAAACAGATCACACGCACTGCCATGAAAAGGAGTGTACGGTCGTGCTAAAAAAAGTATGGGAATGAATTAATTATTTCCATTAATGGATACCACGCGGATATCCATAGTGGGATACCCGAAATCAACGACAGCACCCTCATCGGTCATCTGGGTCAGCTCGCCAATCCGTATGTATGACAGGGTGGACTGGTTGGATGCCATCTCTTCAGGATTATCCGAAACTGCCATAGTCAGGATATCCCCGACAGTCATATCGCTCATATTTACGCCATTGCGTTTGAGCATTTCAGGCGACCATACCTGGGTCATTGATGAAGCGGATGGTATGGCTATCCGTTTCTGTCCATTCACCTTCATGCCAACGATGCCGGAACTCATTGCATCGTATTCAGGTTTGAAAAATGCAAACTGGTCGCCCCAACCTGAGCCGGTTGAGTATACCTGAACCGGGAAGAGCGGGCTCGCTGATGACTGGTTGGCGATTACTGAGATCTGTTTGGAGTATAACATTCCTTTTCCCTGGGTAACAGCCTGTTTGAAAAGGGTCTGGTCCGTTGTGAGAAGGGGATTTCCCGCCGCATCGTAAACCGTGTAATCGATCACCGCTACATCACCGGGCTTGACTACGGAAAATGCGCTAAGCCAGGTAGTTCCCATGCCCGAGATAATCATCAGTACAACAAAAAGTACACAGGCACCAACCACCACGAACTTTTTCCATTGTGCTACCGATTTTTCTTTCTGTTTCTTTTCGCCCATTAGTAACAATCCTCCTTATTAAATCGTAACCCAACCGTCATAAACTATTCCGCAGGTATCTAAAAAATCGCATTTACCTGAACAAAATAAGCAAAAAAACAGTTAGCAGGGAATATCCGGATCAGAAACCCCCTTGACACAGACTTCATTTTTCCGATGTCTTTTAGTATTCTCTTATCAGAAGATGTAGTGATGGACAAAAAGAAGGTCAAAGATTATATGACCTATGACGTCGTGAGCATTGATCTTCACAGCACGGCAAAAGACGTTATCGAGAAGATCCAGAAAACAAACCATGACGGGTTTCCGGTTGTCGACGGGGAGGCGGTTGTGGGGTATATTTCCGCACGCGATCTCCTGTTTATTGATCCCGGGGCGGCAGTCGAGCAGGTGATGTCTGGCAACCTCATCGTTGCTGACCCTGATATGGATATTAACGATGCGGCCCGGGTGATCTTCCGGTCCGGCATCCAGAAGCTGCCCGTGGTTGATGAGAAAAACCACCTGCTGGGCATCATCTCCAACTCGGATGTCATACGCTCGCAGATCGAGCATGTATCCCCGGAAAAAGTGTTTAACTTTATTACCACGCTCAAAAAACTCTATGGTGTGGATCCATCTCTGGATCGCGGGACGGTGCCGGTCATGGATCTCCTGCCCACCCAGTCAAAGATCTATGAAGATGAGCTGGAAGGAAGGATCTACGAGATAAAAAAAGGCCTTGCCGAACCCATTATCGTGGTAAGGCGCCCGGGGAAAATTATTCTTGTCGATGGCCATCACCGGGCAATTGCAGCAAAGCGCCTCGGGATTACTGCCCTTGATGCCTATATTATCGAGATCAGGGAAGATATCGAACTCGGCATGGAACGGACTGCCCATGCAATGAACTTAAAGACTCTGGACGATGTCCAGGTGCTCGATTACGCCCGACACCCGCTGGTTGCGATCACTCACCGGCTGGTCAGGCGAGTCTGATTTTTTATCTTTTCACAATTCAGACATTGTTAAAAAAAGGCAGGAATCCCCTGCTTCACTATGCAGGATTACCCGGTTTTGTCCCTTACGACCCGTCATACCGCAGGTCGTATTTTTCATTGAGCACGTGCTCTTTTACAATCATGCCATCCGGGACAACAACTTCAGGCCAGAGACGTGTCTTGGAATGGACAACTACGTGATCCCGCAGTACCACGCGGGGGCCAATCACGGTGTCATTTTCAATACTGCAATAATCCCCGATGTGGGTGTCATTATCCATGATGCTGCCCGAAATGGAGCTGTTCGCCCCGACAATGACCCGGTTGTACAGCGAGGAGGAGAAGATCTTGGAATTATTCCGGACAATGCATTTGTCGCCGATGCTGGTATAGGGGCCAATCAGGACATTATCGCCAATAGTAGTTCCCGGGCCGATAGAGACCGGGCCAATAACTTTGGTGTTCTTGCCCAGCGTGATCGAATCCCCGAGCTGGACCGGGCCCTGCACCTGTGCGCCATGCATGGAGAGGTTCCCGATGAGATCGGTAAACGTGAGATCCTGCAATTTCCAGCGCTCGGCCTGGCGGAGCGAGTGCGGGCTTCCCACATCTGTCCAGTTGCCGCGGGCAAGCCAGCCCTTGATACTGAATCCGCTGTCCATCAGGCTGGGAAACAGGTCGCGGGCAAAATCATACCGGGTGCCTGACGGTATATGATCGAAAATCTCCGGGCTGCACACGTACATACCGGTACTGGCAAGATTCGAGAAGATCTCACCGGGCGCCGGTTTTTCCTTGAACCGTTTTATCTCGTAACTTACATCGATCTCGGCAATACCATACTCACCCGGATCGTCAATCGAAATGAGACCAATGGATGCTGTACACTTCTGCTTCTGGTGAGAGCGGTAAAACTCGAGCACATTCAAATCGGTGACATGGTCTCCACCCACAACAAGGAAATCCTGTCCATCGAGATGTTTCTGGGCGTTTTTCACGCTCCCGGCAGTTCCCAGTTTGGATTCCTCGTGCACGTACGTAATGTCGACACCAAAGAGTGAGCCATCCCCCAGCGCTTCTTCGATAGCTTTTCCCATATAGCCAAGAGTGAGGACAACCTCCCGGAAACCCATGTTAGAAAGGTGTGAGACGAGATGGTGAATCGACGGGCGGTTGACAATCGGGATACAGGGTTTTGGCCGTTCAAACGTGAGCGGGCGGAGCCGGGTGCCCTCACCCCCACACATAATACACACCTTCATAGCGCAATTTTTAGCGCTGGAGTGTTTTAAAGATAGTGATGAGTGCGGAATTGCGACCGTATGTCTGGTCCAGGGCCGCATCTATTGCCTTATATTCACAGCAGACACAATGCCTGACTAAGGAGATTTCATGCTATGACCGATGACGAATACCGTATCCTGCCTGTCATGCAAGGAAAGGTGCAGTGCCTTGCGGAAAAAAAAGAGCCCGTGGAAAACTGCGGGTTCTGCATCCATTCCCGGGAATTCAAAGTTCAGGACCGGTTCATCAAATCCCCGGCACTTCTCTACTGCACAAAATGCAGGATAACCGAAAAAGTCGATTATAGCAAAGCTCAAGCCGTGAAATGTGCTGACCGGCAGGGCGGCGGATTCCACAGCATCACCAATCTTATCAGCTGATTTTTTAATATATTGACATCTTTCCGACCATTTTCACATGACAGTATCACGGGGTTATTCAGGATTATAGTTTTTTTAAAAAGATCTATAACACCAGCATCGCCTGGATCGCATCCATATCAACATGCTTTTCGAACAAGTCGGCCAGCACCTCATAGGGATCCGTAGAGCAGAGCGGAACCGGTTCAAACGCGATTCCTTTCTTTGCAGAGAGAAACCCGAGGAGGGCATTTACCGCAGACGGGTTCTGGAACAGCCCGTGCAGGTACGTGCCAAAGACCAGGCCGTCCTCACTCACCCGTCCATCACCATGCAATGCTTCGGCATCGCAACCGGGCTCGGTTGTCCCCATGTGGATCTCGTAACCGGTGATTTCACCCATTGCAGAAAGTATTGGCGGCACTGCACATGCCGTACGGGTCACCTGGGTTGTGGTCTTGTCATAGGAAGAGAAATGCGTGATACCGTCAAGCAGCCCGAACCCTTCGTAAGTTCCTGCTGCGGACTCAAACCCGGCATCGATGAGCTGCCGGCCCAGCATCTGGTATCCCCCGCAGATCCCGATCACGGGAACGCCCAGTTTCCGGGCATTTTTGATCTTGCGATCGGTTCCTGTCCGGGAAAGGACCAGAAGGTCTTCAATGGTATTCTTGGTGCCGGGGATAATGATACAGTCATACCCGGAAAGCGATGAACCGGGCGCCACGTAGTCTACAGCTGCATGGCATTCCAGTAACTCGAAATCCGTGAAGTTTGCGATGCGGGGGAGCCGGATCACGGCAATCCTTATGCCATTCGATCTGGCTTTTTTATCACCTATCGAAAGCGAATCCTCGCTGGGAAGGGGCAGGCTGAAGTACGGAACAACGCCAAGCACCGGAACCCCGGTCAACTCCTCGATCTTTTTTACACCGGGCTCAAAGATCGTAGCGTCTCCCCGGAATTTATTGATGATAATGCCTTTTACCAGCGGTTTGAGTTCTTCAGGAAGGAGCGTGAGTGTCCCATAGACCTGGGCAAACACCCCTCCCCGCTCAATATCCGCCACAAGAATAATCGGGACCCTAAGGTTTTTTGCCAGCAGCGTATTGGCGATATCCCGGTCATAGAGATTGAGTTCTGCCGCCCCCCCCGCCCCTTCGATCACCACCTCCCCGTACGCGGATTTCAGCCGGTGATAGGCTTCAAGTGCTTTTTTGAGAAGCTGGGGGGTTTCTTTATAGTAATCCGTGATCACAACATCTTTGTACGGGCGCCCGTTGAGCACTACCTGCGATACGCAGTCGCCTTTTGGCTTGAGGAGAACAGGATTCATATCCGTATGGGGGGACTGACACGCCGCAACGGCCTGCATTGCCTGTGCCATACCAATCTCCCCGCCATCGGGAGTTACGTACGAGTTCAGGCTCATGTTCTGTGATTTGAAAGGGGCCACCGTAATCCCCCGCCGCACGAGGCAGCGACATATGGCAGCAACCGTAACGCTCTTTCCCACATGGGATGCAGATCCCATCACAAATAATGACATTTCCTTACAGAGTACTGTGCATACGCAGGTCATAAAAATCCATGCATTTCTGATGATTGGAGATCATAACCGGCCGAAAATGCTTATTTTTTTGAAAATACTACCGATTTCCGGCTCGGTATACTTTCCGGCAATGCCAAGTAATAAATAAACAGAAACGTAAAAATACATGTAATGATTGGTGGGATTTGCCCGACGTGTGGACTACCTAATGAGCTTTGCATCTGTGAGGAGGTAGCAAAGGAACAGCAAAGGATCAATGTCAAAGTGAACAAACGGCGCTATGGAAAAGAAGTGACCGTTATTGAAGGCCTTGATCCAACTGATATTGATCTCGAAGATCTTTCAAAATACATGAAAGGAAAACTGGCTTGCGGTGGAACGGTCAAGGGAAACTCCATCGAACTTCAGGGAAATCACCGTGACCGGGTCAAAGAGCTGCTCTCGTTAAAAGGGTACAGCACGGAAAACATTTCCTGATTTTTTCTCATTTTTTATTTTTTACTATCGTCAATCCTGATGCATTTTCCGGTAGCGATTGCCCTGCTGATTCTTTTTTTTAATGGGTCGTTTTTTCTAAAAGGGGAGATGAGAAGAACCGGATCGCACTCCGGTGGATCCTTCCATTAAAAAAAAATTCAGATAAAGAACCGGAACGTAATCCAGGCAATAAGGAGCATGAGGGCAGAGTATTTCAGGCCGGAGATAAACCGCCCTTCACCCATCACACCGGTGACCAGCCCCGAGAAGAATCCCTGGAGCATGGCAGCGTGCGAGAAGAGCCGCTTGTACACAAAAATATCGATAATCCCCCCGAATCCCTTTGCCCCGGAAGCAACAGCGGTAGCACCAGCCGTTGCCATCGTCGAAAGGAACGAGGTGACCAGGATAGCAATAACAAACAGGAACACGGCAAACGAAACGAGAACGATAACAACGTAGATCAGCATATTGTTACTGCGTTCCTGCTGGAGATTCACCACTTCAAAGGTATCCTTTGCCGCAGCCCGCAGCACTTCGCTCACATCTCCCCCGGCCTTACTCGCTTTTGCGATCAGGTCGACACTCCGGTCAGCAAGCGGGGTTCCCAGGCTTTTTCCGAACCGGTAGAGCGCCTCGACAAACCCGATCCCCCAGGACATTTCATTGTCAAGTTTCCTGATATGCGGGGTGAGCGCACCATATTCAGCCGCAGCTACAAGGTGCACTGCATTGGGCAGGGTCATACCTGAATCATTCATACCGGCGAGGTCCCGGAAAAAGTTCGGAAGAGCATTTTCAAGGTTGACAACCCGCTTCTGTTCCTTAAAATCGAGCAGGGCAAGGGGGACGATAGCAATCATCACTGCCAAAACGGCAAAATCATCTACAAGCGTGGATTTTACCAGGACCTGCATGCCATAAGTCCTCACGCTAAAAATAAATCCGCCAATGAACACGATCAACGCCAGCGGAATGCAGACGATAAGAATGTTAACCGGTTTTTCCAGGAGTACCTGGATCGGGTGTTTGAGAAACTTGCCTAAGCCTTCCCGGGTCTGGCGTTCATGCTCAAGTTTCTGGGTAATTTCCTGGAATTCAGTCTCTACCGAGCTCAGTTCTTCAGATCCTACGACAGGGGGGGTGGAACCCCCGCGGTGAAAGAGTTTCTTAAACCGGTTCCCTATGCCCGTATCCGCACCCGCTTCAGGCAGTGGATCGGAGGGAGGGGTATCACTGCCACGGTGAACGATAGTATTGATGCGATCCTTGAATCCCATTTCAGGTCTCCGGTGTCATGGAACTGATCATGACCACAAACGCGATACTCCCCAGGGGGATCATAATGTAGACTACCGCATACAAAAACATCGGATTGTTATCACCGGAAAGCACCGACATGATAGACTGCAGGATAATCAAGAACAGCGTACCGGCAACCATTGCCGTAACATACGATTCTGCGATCAACCCCAGCGTGTCCAGGAACAGTTTCTGTGTCTGCCGGTTCTCAAGTGCATACTGGTCGGCCTTTGTCCGGAAATATTCCGTGAGGTTACCCCCGCTCGATATACTCGCCATGGCGCCTTGTAAGAATTCCTTCATCCGCTTGCTGGGAGTGGTGGATGATACGAGCCTGAGCGCATCGATCAGGTCACGACCGAAAATATCAATCTCCCGGGCCACATACCGGGCCTCGACAGCGCTCTGTCCATAGATGGGACTGTCCCCCAGAAGCCGGAAAACCTCGGCAGGAGTGATCCCGGCAGTCGACATTGAAGTGACGTAATTGATAGCATAGGGTAAGGTGGCATCGATATTCCTCTGCCGGTTCCCGGCCTCAAGACCGGGATACATGATGAATGCCACGTACGTAAGCCCGCCGAATACCAGCAGGGAAAAGATCGTAATAAATATCGTTCCAAGGACAAGGCTGTGAGCGGACAGCGCAACCAGCGGGCCGGGTACTGCACCTTTGTACTTGATTAACGCGGGGAGTTTTAAGATCCAGGTAAAGAGGCCGATTACTACTGCGGCAGAGAATCCAACAATAATAGAGCTGACAAAAGCAGTGGAGAGGTATGCTTCAAACGAGGTTTTGAACCGTGCCGATATGAGATCGTTTCTGAGCTGGGCATACTCCTCGCGCTTCTCCTTCATCCGTTTGCCGAGCAGGTTGAAGCAGAACCGCTCAAAACTATTCATAGAGGTCCTTCCTCACTTTCTCGACAACCGCTTCGGGATCGCGGTGATAGGAGATGAGGATCTTTGCCACGTCTTTATAGTGGCGTATTTTCTTGATCCTCATCCATTCGAGCACTTCCTGGCGGCGCTTGAGTTCCTCGCGCATCCGGGTCTCGTCCCATCCTTTTGCCTCCATAATCTCTTCAAGAAGGTAGGATTTCCCGGAATAGGAGTGCTCGTCGGTTGCTGATCGCCACTTGAACACCTCATTGGTGATCAGTTCATTGGTTCGCGGATCGATATCGAGAATCTCAACGATCTGTTTGTTCCGCCGTATACGCTTTCCGCCGACACGGGCCTGCACCTGGATTGCGATGAAGTCCAGTGCCGAGAGCATGTTCCGCGGCACATCCATGGGCGGGTTTTCAATACGGTGCACGACACTGGCAACAGAATCCGCGTGCGTTGTGGAATAGGTGATGTGGCCGGTGCTCATCGCCTGGAAGAGTGTCTGGCATTCCTTGCCACGAACCTCACCTACGATGATGTATTCAGGACGCTGTCGCATTGCAGCACGCAACAGTTCGTACATGTTGATCTCACCACGGCCAGCCGAGTCAAACGAATCACGGGTAACACTGGGGATCCAGTTCGGGTGGGGCAGCTTCACTTCCCGGGTATCTTCAAGGGTGACGATCTTTGACATGGGAGGAATAAACAGGGAGATCGCGTTGAGAGCCGTTGTCTTTCCTGATGCAGTTCCCCCGGCAAATATTGCAGATTTGCCATTCTCGACACATAGCCAGATATACGCAATCGCGAGCGGCGAGAAGGTACGCCATTCGATGAGATCCGTGGGGGTGATGGGTTCATCCTTGAACTTACGGATGGTGAAGGTTGATCCATGAGCGGTGACTTCATGTCCCAGGGTCATCTGGATACGGGAACCGTCCTGCATGGTAGCATCGAGAATCGGCTCTGCAATCGATATATACTTGCCAGCCCGCTGGGCAAGCTTGGTAACGAACGAATCGAGTTCACTGGCATTGGAATAGGAAAGCGTTGTCTTCATTGACTCGTAGCTGGCATGGAAAGCAAACAGGGAAACATTGACACCATCGCACGAAATATCCTCGATATATTTATCGTGCATAATGGGATCGATCAGGCCGTCGCCAAGGAAATCCTTGTACATATTATAGTGAATCTTCTCACGTTGTTCCGGTGCGAGTTTGATCCCGAAATCGCTGATAATATCATCCGCAGATACCCGGAGTTTGCGCCGGGCTTCTTCCTTGGTGATGTCTTTGGTATTGATATCGAGCGTATCGAAGAGGCGTTCTTTCAGCTCGACTAACAACTCTTTTTCAGCATCGGTGAGGATCGGTTCGAGCACATTGTAAGTGTATTCGTGGGTTGTGTGATCGTAGGTGATCCGGATGTAGGCAAAGGGCTCATTGACCGGATACATCTCCATCTCTTCAATACCGGTTTTTGGCTGGAAAGAAAGGTCGACAAGGGGGCCATGTTTCTTGGGATCATACACCTCCTGCTCGGATATGATTGCCTTGAACAGGGAGGAGAAACTGAACTTCTTTGGTTCGGCCCTGAGTTTTTCCCGGCCAATCTCGATCTCTCCGTCTATATCGAGATCCTTGAAACCGGCTGTAGAAAATTCCCGTTTCCAGATCTCGGCAAACTCCTGTGGCAGGGCACTGGTGCCGGTACTCTCGAATGAATTAATTCTCCCGTGGAGATTGATCTCATCAACCCGGAAGGTGGCGCCTTTGGGAAGGATAAGGCCCGAGAAATCAGTGATCTGGTCAACGGAAATGATCTTTTCTTCATATTCAGTCTCGTTTGACGCAGAAGGACGGGGTGAAGGGGTCACTTTCCGGGCAGGATTTTTCCTGAGTGCCGCCTTGGGATCCTCATTGATAATCTCGACTGCCGGTTCTTTTTCCGGTTCGGCAGGGGATACAGGTTCTATTGCGGGGGAATGTGATGAAGCCGGTTCCGGCTCTGGAGTGGGAGGGGGCGATGTTTCCCCAGGTTGCGGAATGTCTTCGAGCAGGTCATTAAAATCAAAAACAGGCACTTCATCCGGTTGCTTCGGTGCTGCCGCTTCCGGCGGCTGTTGAGGCGCAGAGGTGGGTGTATTTTTTCCCATCCCCAGTTTTTTGAGCAGTTCCGAGAAATCACCCGGTTCTGCAGCGCCTTTCCCCGCGGGGGCAGTTGGAGGAGCGGGCTCCGTATCAGTGATCCGGGCGGGCTCTTTTGTGTGCTCCTCCTTTTTCTTGATCCCGCCGATCATCTTTAAAAGCGAGTTGTTATCTTCCAGGGTTTCGTCGGTATCTTTGTTCAATCCAGACATCACCTTGACTGATGGATTATTTTAAACTATTTGCATAGAGCAGGTTAAAAGATAATTTTGCCTATAAGTATATCTATTCTCTGGAATGCGAGTTGAAGAAATTCTTGACAGAATAGTTGAATAAGCAAGATCCTATGCTTTTTTTCCACTAACCGGTATCAATTGGTAATTTCAGCCTGTATGCTTTTAAGGACAACACGGATAAGCCCGAGCTGGGCATCCGATGTGGTAAAAACACAAAGGAAGAGATCCCCGCAGGGTGCGATGATAAATTTATTTTCTGCCGTCTCCAGGATCAGCTGGTTCAGGTTCCCGACCTTCATCTCCTGTGCGATCTTTGCACCGGCCCGCATGAGGTCTTCTGCCAGTGCTGCAACATGCTCAAAATCGGCATCGCCCATAGACTGGACAGGAAAACCTTCAAAAAATGTAGAAACTGCAATGACGCCGGGCTGGCTGGCAATTTTCCTGAGATTATTCTCGTCCAGGAGCACCGGCATTGCGGGATCGGGATTTACATCGGGTTGCAATGCAGGTTTCTGAGGGGGGACTGACAGCAACAGGTTCTCATCTTTGGCAATCGTTAATGCCCGTTTGAATTCGTCATCGCTGTATTTTCTTAAGTTAAACGTCTGCTTCAACCCGGTTTCCGGAGAATCCGCCATCAGGTACGAGAGGGCTTCCTTTCCGCGGGAGATATTCTCACCGCTTTTAAAATACGCGGCTTTGAGTTTTCCATTCTCGGTGAGAATGAATCCATGACCTGAGCCGGTCTCGATCTCTATCGCCCCACGAAAGGCCATCAGGTACGGGATCAACCCCTCTTCCTGGGGGTTTGTAATGGTTCCACCGTCGGTTCCTGCGGGTAATTTCATAAAAAGAATATTCAGGGGTGATCAGAGTGCAGCAACGATACGCTCTTTATTTTTCTTTAATTCGTATCGTATCCTTCCCACGTTGGAGGTCGCATCTGCAACAATGGCAATCAATTCATCGCTGGAAAGCGGGGAGAGGATGATGGGCCCTTTTTCCAGCTCGACAAGCATCTGGAGGAGTTCTCCTTTCCCCAGCGTACTGCCCATTGCTTCAGAAGTTCCCAGCCCGGTTGATGCCATTGCACCCAGTGCTTCGATATCGACTTTACCGGACACAGCACTTTCTATTACAAATCCATCTCTTCCAACTACAACTGCAGCTGAAACCCCTTCGACTTTTAAGAATTCCTCCAATAATGGTTTTAGCATACGTTCACCATCTAATAAATAAACTCTCTTGTTTTTTGTTCTATTAATATGTTGGGCTTTTATCTCTCTTTCACGGTAAAATGGACAGTTTTCACATAAAAAAACAATATTTTTGTTTTTTGGGGGGTGGGATATTCTGATAGCCGGTTCCGGGAATAATCCGCATTATACCACCAGCCGTGACCGGGAGGTGAACAAAAAGAAACTATATACACAAGTCCAATTACATTAGAACATAATGCAACTCCCGAGGGGTACCTTTCTTAAAATCAAAAAAAGTGAACTGGTCGGTTCTATCCTCGACGAGCTTGAGCATTCGAAATTTTCTGGAATCTGCAATGTCTCATCCGGACCGGTTAATGGGACGATTGTTTATAAATCGGGTACCTGCATTCTTGCAAAGATTCTCCAAAAACAGGGTGATCCGGCATGGGAAGAGATCCAGAAGATGAGCGGCCAGAAAGCAGATGTTGCACTTTCGAGCATGGATGAGGCACAGATCCAGCTTGCTCTCGAATTTAACAAGACAAGCCGTGTCATCAAAGCCGGAAAAACAGCCCGGGCTGCAACAAGCCAGCCGCAGCAATCTTCGGCGTTTGGCCACACCGGGCCTGCAGGAAAACCCATTGCATCACCGGAAAAACCGGAAAGGCTCCTCCCTTCCCATGCCCGCGTAGTACCAAAAGTGCAGGCCACAGTCCCTCCCCAACCGACAGTCAGATCCGCTTCACACACCACGGCACAGCCAATCACTGCCCAAAAACCTCCGGCACCGGCACCTGCCCGCCTGATCAAGGTTCACCGGCAGCAGGAACAAAAAATGCCTGCTGAAACCGGTGAGACTCCTGATGATTCAAGCAGTTTTGAAAAGGATATCGACACCTTCGAAACACTCGACATCGACAATATGACCGATAAGATCCGCAATGACTGCAAGACCATGATCAAACAATTGCAGCTCGAGCACCTGATGGAGCGATGATTTTGGGAGGTAAAAACATCACATGGACTCCCTGACCAGCTATCTTGTTCCGGGAATTATCATAGGTATTGCCCTTGTTGCGGTTATCGCCGTCGTGCTGTTACGGAGACATGCCAAAAAGCAGATCTCTCGCAGGAGGGAGACAGAGCCATTACCCCATGTTCGCCACCCTCTCGATTACCCGCTGACAGCAAAAACCGTTTCCGCAATCCAGCCCCCGGCGAAATCAGCACCCTTTGCGGCGACGATTGGATTGCCAGGACCAAAAAATATTGATCTCACCCGTAACCGCAGGGACTTGCCCGACAGTCTCGCTGCACTTGCCCAAAAATATTCCCTGGATAATTTCACCATCGCAACAGCAGATGGCCTTCTCTTCGGTTCATCCGGTGGGGATACTGCGCTTGCGGATGCCGCAACATTCAGCGGGATATTCAAAAACGATCCGCTTTCCAAGACACCGGGTATGAGCCTGTTTGGCATGACGCATAAAGGGTCGGACCTGGTCGGCATTGTCAGGACAAAAACACCGCTCAAAAACGAGGTCATACGGCAGATCGCCGCAGATACACAAGTTGTTTTAAACTGGTGGATATAAAACAAAGATAGAGTAATTGGGTAATCTTATATAAATACAATAGAAATACCTATCACCATAGGGTGTTCGATGGTCAAGGTTTACACGATCGCTTCAGGGAAAGGAGGCACGGGAAAGACCACTGTTTCTGTCAATCTCGGTACCATGCTTGCCCAGCTCGGTAAAGAAACCTACCTGATGGACGCCGATATCGGCATGGCAAATGTAGGCCTTATTATCGGCATGCAGGATGCCCCGGTCACCCTGCATGAAGTTCTTGCCGGTAAATGCAATGTCAACGATGCGATCTACGAAGGCCCGGCCGGGCTCAAGGTAATACCGAGCGGCATCTCGCTCCAGGGATTCCAGGAAGCCGACCCGGACAAGATCCGTGACGTGATGGGCGAAATAGTAAAACGCTGCGAGTACCTGTTGATCGATGCACCTGCCGGCATCAGCAAGGATGGTGTTGTCCCGCTTGCCGTTGCCGATGAAGTGATCCTTGTAGTAAACCCGGAACTCTCCTCCATTGTCGATGCACTCAAAACCAAAATCCTGACTGAGGTTGTCGGCGGGCACGTGCTCGGTTCAATCGTCAACCGTGTTGACCAGGACAAGTCCGATATCATCACCAAAAAGATGGAGAAAGTACTCGGGGTAAAAGTGCTCGGGGTGATTCCCGAAGATCCCAATGTGCGCCGGGCTTCCTCGGCAAAGGTCCCGATCGTCATCAAGTTCCCGGATTCACCGGCATCAAAGGCAATCAGGCGCATTGCATCCGATCTGGTTGGAGTAGCCTACCAAGAAGAGGCCGTTGTTGTCAAGAAAGAAGGGTTCATTGACCGGTTCTCAAAAGCTCTTTTTAAGAAAAAACCGGCAGCGTAATATTATTGGTCGTTTTTTGGATAATCCGAAAGAAAAAAAGTTATTCGGGTTTGTTGGTGATGGCAAAGACGCAATGCTCATCGCCTTTTGACCGGCACTTGATCTCGCGTCCCTGCACCCGGATACCGAACGATCCCTCGATGATACCGGCAAGCAGGCCGGCCGTACAGTAACATACATTCTTGCCGGTGTTTCCAAAAGACTCGGATTCGACCGTGTGGGAGAGCGTGATGGTCTTGGTCTTTGTAGCCTCGTCCCATTCTTCCTTTACGAAGTTGAACCAGCCCATCTGGGAGTAGAAGGCAAACGCCATGTCGCAGAGGGTCTTGGGATTGATCGTTCGCAGTTTCTCTTCCATTAACGGGCCATAGACGGTGTCTTCGGGAATTCCGACAAAAAGAATACCGATGATCTCTCCTGCTGAATTCCTGATTGGCTCATACGCCACGACCATCTTTTTGCCAACCACATCGGCAGTGCCGTAATAGGTCTGCCCTTTTTTGATCACGGCATCGTAGACAATATTTGAAATCTCGGTCCCGACAGCCCGCTTGCCGTCAGCAGCAACAACGTTGGTAGATACACGGATTGCCTTATCACCGACTTTCTGGAAGACCGTGGCCTTGCTGCCCAGGTCCTTTTCAATGGAATCAACAACCTCGAAATTATTGTTGACGATATGGCTGCCATAGGCAATCTGGCTTCCGGAAACTGAAGGTGTCCCGAATGCTGCAAAACGCTTATGCAGCTCGTTGAGATCCGTGTCAAGTTTGGTCCTGGAGAGGTCATATGAAATACTCATCTTCTTGTAGTGCTCCACATTCTCCTTTCCCATATCCATGTAGGCACGATAGTTGACCCCGCTTGCCGGCGCCTCTCCCATGGTCTTTTTTAACGAATTGGTCATGGACGAGAAGATGAACCGGGGCATCATGACAACCGGTTCATCCATGAGAGAGATCTTGCCCTCAAGGGGTTTGTGCTCAATGAACTCAGTAATGGCAGAATCGCCTTTGACCACGGCCTCCGCCTTGAACTTCCAGCTCGCAGAGACCTGGTCGGCAACAAACTCACAATACTCGTCACCTTTCGCATGGCAGGTCTTCTCAAGACAGAACCATGTCTTGCCGGTCACGGAGGTGAGGACTCCTTCGATCCAGCCCTGGTGGAGACCGCAGACTGCCATGTTCCAGTCCTTAAGTACCTCGGACTCGAAGGTATGCCGGGTCCTGATGATGATGCGCTTTTCACTGGCCGAGACCAGCTCAAACGGGGCGCCCCATCCCTGCTGGTGCTGCAGCTTAAAAACCAGCATAAGAAACTCTGTCGGTTTTAATTCCAGGCCCTGTTTTTTCAACAGGTTATTGAGCCCGACTGAACCGGCACCAACCGAACGGAAGAGCTTGCGAACGGCCTTAACCGCGAGCTTCTTGTTGAGATTTGCTTCGTACATCTCGTAAATGGCTTTTATCAGATAATTCGGGTTGCTTGCGGTTTTTACTCCAAAAACCGAGTACGAACCGGCAAGGGGATCGAGCTCGATATACGGGGCGATCGTTTTATCCCCCTTCATGAGCGCCTCGAAATCTTCACGTCCGATCTTCATAGTGAATTGTTCTGTTATTCTTCAATTAAAGCGTTTCGTCTTGCATTTCGTCCCGTATTTCCCGATATAGGCAAGAATTGGGAAAAAATAAAAAAAGCAAGGTTTTTATTATTACAGTTGCAGGACTTTCTGCGGGCTGGAATCTTCGAACTGTACATGAAACGTGGTGAGCTGCTGGTTGCGGTCCTGGACAATCACATCGTACTTCCCGTGTACCAGCTTAAAGCCAACACTGCCATCCCGGGTGGTTACGTCGCTGCCAACTACTTTTCCGTCCTTTCGCAGGGAGACCCGGACCCCGTTCTGGGGTTCATTATCCCGCCGGATAGTCAGGGTGAACACGCCGAGGCCGGCGTTTTTTTTGCCGAACTCCGGAAGTTCATAGCTGTCCCTCTTTTTCATGTGGGACTTTTCAAAGATCCGGCACCCGGCAACTACTGCATCGACCAGGTCAGGATTGACATCATACAGGATAAACGATTCATTATCCGTAAACAGCATAACGGCCTTGTCGCCGTAGAGGGTTCCCTTTTCATCGATGAATATGGCACCTTCGGGTTCTCCGGCAAGGATTGCAAGATACTGTAGTTTCTCGTTCTCTTTTGCAGCAGCAATGCCGTTGATGCTGCCCTTTTCTGCAAACCCGATCAGTTCAGGAAGCTGGAATGTCCCTAAGGGAGAAGAACCCTTGAGAATTGTATCGATCATATCCTGGATTTTCATAAAAAAACCATCCCGGGAGGAATATACCCGTGCGGTAACCGGCTGTTCCGGACCTGCCACTGCTTTGGTCAGGGAGATATTTTCAACCCGTCTATTATATAGTTGTGCAATTACCGCTTTTATTCCAGCGCCATACATAAGTGCTCTGAAAAAAAACCATGTAATGGATTTATGGAACTTTTGTACCCGATGGTGATCTCGGCAGTTGCGGTTCTGGCTACCCTGATCTATGCCTCGTATCTCGATATCAAGGATCGGCGGGTGCCATTCAAGACATGGTATCCCATGCTCATTATCGGCATTCCCGCATCGATCTGGCTCCTGTATATAAAAACCGGGAATTACAGTCTGATTGCAGGATACGTAACGCTGATCGTGAGTTTCTTTTACACCAATTATCTCGACAGCCACGAGCCCGGTGAAAAGTTCCGGTTCGAGTACCTTGCCGTCACCCTTGTCCTGCCGGCACTGGCATGGCTGGTACTACCTTCGCCGTTCAACCTGTCCCTGGTACCCTGGTACGCGATGTTTGCCGGAATTTTTGGGTATATCACCTACGTCACCTGGAAACAGAAACCGGAAGGAAAGGTCCGGCCGAAACGGAAAGTGCAGGAAGCCAATGTTGAAGAGGCATTCCACCGGTGGTATTTCATCCTGATCGTTGTTATCCTGGTAATAACCTCATTGCAGCTCCTCTTTTCCGGGGCCTGGGGGACCCCGGCACTCTTTATCCTGCTCCCGGCCGTCTTCTGCGGGGTGTTTTATCTCTTTGGCAGGATGCATCTCTTCGGGGGAGCGGATGCCTGGGCGCTCATCTTTATCGCGTTCTGCGTCCCGACCTTCCCGTTCACACCCCTGCTGGGAAATTCGCCGCTGGGGTTCCTTGCATTTACCGTACTGATCAACGCCCTGCTGCTCAACCTCGTAGCCCCGCTGGGGATCTTTGCTATCAATATCATCCGGGGAAACCGTGCCCCGCTGATGTACATGTTCTTCGGGTTTCCCGTAAAGGGGGAGACCATCCAGCAGGAATGGGGATTTGTCATGGAGGATTTCGAGGAGAAGAAAGGGGTTGTCAGCCGGAAATTTATCGGGTTTTTCGATGCTATAAAGAGGATGTATGCAGCCGAGGGCCGTATTTACACCAAGGATCTCCGGGAACATCCCGAAGAGTTTGCAACAGAACTGGCCATCTATAAAAAAGCCGGTACGGTCTGGATCTCCTATGCAGTTCCCTTCATCATCCCGATCACTGCCGGGCTCATCACGGGCATTGTCTTTGGCGATTTCCTGCTCGCAATCATGAATTTCGTTATTGGAGGCTGAACCATGCTGAACCTGAAATTTGTTGACGGGCTGATACCGGTCATTGTACAGGACGTAAAGAACCGGGACGTACTGATGATGGCATATGCCAATGAAGAGGCAGTCCGGCTCACGCAGGAGACCGGCTTTGCCCACTATTACAGCCGGAGCCGGAAAAAACTCTGGAAGAAAGGCGAAGAGAGCGGACACTTCCAGAAGGTGGAGCGGATCTTAACCGACTGCGATGAAGACTGCCTGGTCTATGAAGTAGTGCAGACCGGTGCGGCGTGCCATACCGGTTATGCATCATGTTTTTACCGGACACTGGACGGAACGGTTGTCGGGACGAAAGTCTTTGACCCCGAAACCGTGTACGGGAAGAAATAAGATCTCTTTTTTTTAGTTTTTTTAGTTTTTTACGTCAGACAATGAGGAGAACTCATTGTACCAGGATTTTTACACTCGTAAACCGGTCTCTCGCAGGGTAGTAAATTCTGTATCGTTATCGTCCCATTTCTTGAATGATGGGATACAAAGACACAGTAGTTCACCGCATCCTGCACATCCGTAGAACTACCACAAGATACCCTGCGGGAAGTGGCGGCATTTATCTAACACCGATACAGGGTTTTTCCCCTCATACGGGGGTTAAAACAACCAGGCCATTCCGGACGGGACGTTCGTCGGTTAAAAGCGTCTCTTACCCCGGATACCAGGTACTTTGGAATCTGTTTTAAAAAAGAGAGAAGGGAATTATGCACTGACAGAGTCGTAGACCTGGCAGAGGTAGCGTGCCTCAAAGAGCGTAAGAGGTGCTATGAAGACGATATTGATGATAATTCCAAGAACAGGGATCATTCCGATGAGAGAAAGGATGATCTCGATCACAATCATGACGACAATCATGACGACCAGTGCGATGATATACGAGCCCCATCCGATCTTCGCAATCGTTGCAGAGATTTCTCCGAAGTTAAAGGCCTCACCCATGCTGCCGGTACGGGCAAACCGTATGATACCGATGTTTGAGAAGATAGCCGTGAGGATACCGACAATCGCAAGGACAATGAAACCAAAGAGCATTCCACCGATTGCTCCCATCGCAGAAGCCGGGTCACTGGCCAATGCAACAATCCCTGCACCAACGGTTACGAATAAGATAACCAGGAAGGGAATTGCCCAGATAAGGGCGACAATCGCGTACTTGATCCCGTCAATGAAGAGCGTGCCCCAGTCGTTGACTTCCGGCGCGGGCTTCTCGCCACGTAAGACTTTCAATGAATATCCAAGCAGCGGAAGGCAGAGAAGAATCGTTGCAATA
>Ga0074198_1001003_pt1 | contig 22225 bp, 13 predicted proteins | sample EPASupsiteSAE323_FD_64527 | JGI IMG/M metagenome (GOLD analysis project Ga0074198, IMG submission 64527) | Bioremediated contaminated groundwater from EPA Superfund site, New Mexico - Sample SAE3-23 | ecosystem: Environmental > Aquatic > Deep subsurface > Groundwater > Contaminated ...
CGGATCATCCAGGATTGAACGCTCACGAAAGCGTACTGGTGCAGAAGATACATGATATCGCCATCATCTACGAAGCCTTCAACCAGTACCTGCAGGGCAGAACTGGCATGATCCGCGAGGGATTACCACAAGATTCTGAAACAACAAACCGGGAGCCGTTTTCGTCGCTGGATCCAGGTTTAGATATCTCTATACATAACAGATATATCGATATGGATGATTATACTAATCTTCTAATTGAAAAATTAGGCCAAAGCCGCTATTTAAAAGGCTCCCGCATTTGGATAGACAACTTCGCTACCTTTTCTCCCCAGAGCCTGCGGATAATTGAACAGCTAATCAACCTGGCCGGCGAATTGACGGTTGTCTTGAGCAGGGACCCTGGTGAACGCTCAGATAATAGTGAGCTTTTCGCGCTGAGTGACCACGCCTATCGCAAAATTCATCATATGGCGGTTAAACTGGGGGTGCCGGAGCAGTTGATAAGCGTTTCCGCTCCGGAAACGGTGGGCAGATCACCCGAGTTGAGGCACCTGGAGCGGCAACTCTACGCATTTCCCTCGGTTAGCTGGGATAATGATATATCACACCTGCATATTTTTGCCGGGGCCAATATCTTTTCCGAGGTCGAATATATGGCAGCTAGTATGGTTGCCCGGGCCCGGGATGACGGCTGGCGCTGGCGGGATATGGCGGTTATCTGCCAGGATTTGAGCACCTACGGTCCGATTATTACCCGGGTTTTTCGTGAGTATAACATCCCCTGCTTTATGGATGAAAAAAGGGAGATAATTGACCATCCGATTATCCAATTCGTACTATCTTCACTGGATATTGTGCAGCGCGGTTATCGTCGTGAGGATATCTGTCGCTGCTGTAAAACCGGTTTTACATTTCTTAACCCCCAAGAAAGCGATGAATGGGAGAATTACCTGCTTCGCTACGGTCTGCAGGGCAAACGACTGAAGGAAGACTTTGGGGCCGGGCCATCTGAGTTGCTGCCATACTATAATGGTATCCGGATCAGGTTGATGGAGCCATTGCTACGTTTGGAGGATAGTCTGGCGCAGTCACGGGATCTAGGGGGTATTACCCGGGCGCTTTATGAATACCTGCGGGAGATGGATGTAGCCGAGCGCCTGGCCCGTGAGATTGAGGCCATGAAGTTGCGCGGATGGTGGGATAAGGTCCTGGAGAGCACCCAGATATGGAATATCGTAATGGATACCCTGGATCAACTCTATACCATAATGGGTGATCAGCCCATTAATTTGAAGGAATACCGGCAAATGCTGGAGGCTGGCTTCCTTTCCTATGAGCTGGGCATTATCCCCACCACGGTTGATCAGGTGCTAGTGGGCAGCGTGCAGAGATCGATAAGTCAAAACATCCGGGCGCTGTTTGTACTGGGGGTCAATGACGGCGTTCTGCCGGGGGGGCACAGCGAGGATTCTCTGTTGGATGAAGATGAAAGGTCGCGCCTGGAAAAGCTGGGCATCGAGTTGGGTCTTAGCCGGGAGTTGAAGATGGCCCAGGAGAACTATCTGATTTACAGTGCATTGAGCAAGGCAAGCGAGGAGATCTGGTTTTCGTATGCCCTGGCCGACAGTGAGGGAAGGGCCTTGCGTCCTTCGCTGCTGATGAATCGGGTTCGGCAGATATTTATAACCTTGCAGCCCGTTTCCGACCTGATTCAGGATAGACAAACCGGTTTAAACAGCATATCCACCCCGGGCAGCACCATGAAGTACCTGGTCCAGAATCTGCGTCTGGGTGATGAGGGGAGAGGCTTCGCTGAATTTTGGTGGGATGTTTACCGGTGGTATGGGGAACATCAACCCTGGCAGGCTAGACTCGATTCTATCATACGGGGATTCGGCCATCGTAATCAGGTGGGTAATCTCCGTCCTGAACTGAGCGAAAAACTGTATGCCCGTCCCTTTAGAACCAGTGTTTCCCGGCTGGAACAGTATGCGAATTGTCCCTTCGCGCATTTCGTCAGGTATGGAATGCGGCCCGCCGAGCGAAAAACCTTCGAGGTTTCGGCACCGGACATCGGGGATCTGTTTCATGGGGCCTTTCAGAATCTGGCCGGGAAGATGGCTGAGCAGGGACTAGCCTGGCAGGAGCTCAGCCGGGATCAATGCGATTCCCTGATGGATACTGTTATGGATGAGATGGCGCCGGGGCATGCTGAAGGGGTTTTTGCCAGTACCCATCGCTATCGCTACCTGGTAAATCGCTTGAAAAGGATTGGCCGGAGGTCGGCCTGGACCTTGGCTCAACATATTCAGGCCGGTGAATTCCGTCCGCTGGGTTATGAGATGCGTTTTGGCCGGGGCGGGGACTTGCCGGCTATCGAGATTGTAATGGGGGATGGCGAAAAACTATACCTGGAAGGCTGGATTGACCGGGCTGATTTGTACCAGGGCGAGGAAGGCAGCTATGTCCGGGTGATTGACTATAAAACCGGTCCCAAGGCCTTCGATCTTTCCAGTGCCTATTACGGACTCAGCCTGCAGCTTTTAGTATATATGATGGCCTTGCTGGGTAAGAAGCAGTCAGAAGCGGCCGAGCTTATGAAACCGGCCGGGGTATTCTATTTCAGAGTTGACGATCCGGCAATCAAGAGTGATTCCTCGTTGCAGGAAGAGATTGAAAAGCAGATTGCCCAGAAGTTGAGAATGGATGGATTGGTCTTAAAGGACGTAAATATCATAAGAGCTATGGACCGGGAACTGGAGGGAACCTCCAGCATCATCCCGGTAAGTTTGAAGAAAGACGGCGATTTTGACGCCTATTCACCGGTTCTGGATGAAGAAGAGTTCGCGCAGTTACTAAGGCATGTAGAGGTGCTGCTGCGGCAGATAAGCCAAGAAATACTACGGGGCCGGGCCCGGATCGAACCGGTCATGATTAATCAGCGTAAGGCTTGTGACTACTGCGGCTATCAGACTATCTGCCAGTTCGACCAGCTTTTTGAGAATAACCGCTACCGACGCTTGCCTCAACTAAGACGGGGGGAAGTCCTGGCTCGAATTGCCGGGGGTCAGCCGGAAGGGGAGGCGAGATAATGGTGTGGACCGAGGATCAGAGTAAAGCTATTGTGGCCCGAGGCTGCAACTTGTTGGTCTCCGCCGCCGCCGGTTCGGGCAAAACCGCGGTTCTGGTCGAGCGGATTATCGGCCTTTTACTGGAGGATGGCATTGATATCGACCGCTTGCTGGTAGTGACCTTTACTCAGGCCGCCGCCGCCGAAGTGCGTTCCAGAATCAGCCGCACCCTGATTGACGCGCTGGGGCAGGAGAATGGGCAGGAAGAAAGACTGCGCCGCCAGCTTAACCTTTTGAATCGTGCATCCATCAGCACCATCCATGCCTTTTGTACCGAGGTGGTGCGCAGCCATTTTCATCTTATCAGTATTGATCCGCGTTTTCGGATTGCCGATGTGGGGGAGAGCGAGTTATTGAGGCTGGAATCAGTCGAGGAGTTGATGGAGGCTGAGTATGAGAAGGCGGCACCCGAATTCCTGGGACTGGTGGAGCGTTTCGGCAGCAGCCGCAGCGACCAGGGCCTGCAGGATATCCTGCTGCAGACCCACACCTTTATTCAAAGTCAACCCCGGCCTCTCGAATGGCTTAAGGAAAAAGTAAATGATTTCGACCTTCACCATACGGATGGGGAGAAAACCCCTATATTAGCCATACTCAAACAGCAGCTCAAGCTGCAATTGCAGGCAGCCCGGGATCGTTTCAGCGAGGCTCTGGTAATCAGCCAGCGGCCTGGAGGCCCGCTGGCGTATAGCGAGGCCATCGAACACGATATTGCCCAGGTTGATGCCTTGCTGGGCCAAGTCGACGATGACCTGGCGGTTATCTATGCAACCCTGGAGGGGACCAGTCACCTTAAGCTAAAGCCGATTAAGCGCGACGCCGATCCCGAACTGGGGCGGAGCGCCAAAGAGCTGCGGGATGAGGGCAAAGGCCTGCTGCAAGAGGTCAGAAGCGGTATGGTTTTCAAATCCCCGGAAGTCATGCGCGCGGAAACCGAAGAGATATTCCCCTACCTGCAATATCTTTATGGGATGACCGTGGATTTCAGTCGGCTTTATCAAGAGAAGAAAGCCGACAAAGGCCTGCTGGATTTTAACGATCTGGAGCATTTTACCCTGGAGATACTTGAGCATCCGGGGGTCAGGGAGGAATACCAGGCCCGTTACGCCTACCTCTTTGTTGATGAATACCAGGACAGCAATCTGGTGCAGGAGAGTATAATCAATGCGATCAAACGCGACGATAACCTCTTCTTGGTGGGGGATGTCAAACAGAGTATATATCGATTTCGCCTGGCCGATCCCACACTATTTCTGGACAAGCAGCTCACCTATCAATCGATTGATTCGGCCAGAGATCGCAGGATTGATCTCAAAACCAACTATCGCAGCCGGGCCGAGATTCTGCATGGGGTAAACTATCTGTTTCGCAATATTATGTCGCCTGATCTGGGGGAGATTGCCTACGATGAGTTTGCTGAGCTCAAGCCTGGCATAGAGAGCCCTGACATGGAGGATTCCCACCTGGAATTGTATATGATCGAGAAGAAGGGCGAGGTTCCGGCAGAAGATGAGGATGAGCTTCCCCCGGACCATATCCAGGTCGAAGCCGAGTGGGTAGGGAACCGGATCGAAAAGCTGCTGGGGCAGGAGATATGGGACACCAAAAATCAGTGTTATCGTCTCCCCGAATACCGGGATATCGTTATTTTATTGCGGGCTACCCGCCGCTGGGCACCTATTTTTGCGGAAACCTTGATGTCGCGCGGCATACCGGTCTATGCCGATACCGGCACCGGCTACTTTACTTCGGTGGAGGTCGGTGTTTTCCTCAATCTTTTGCGCTTAATTGACAACCGCTGTCAGGATATTCCGCTGCTAAGCGTTATGCGTTCGCCGCTGGCCGGCTTTAGCCTGGATGACATGATAGCTATAAGAATTGAAGACCGTGAATTGCCCTTTTATCAAGCGCTGGAGCTTTATATCTGCAACCACGATGACGAACTGTCGGTCCGGCTGCGCTCATTTTCACAGAGGCTGGCCGATTGGAAAGAAGAATCGCGTTGGATGCCGGTTGATGAGTTTTTATGGAAATTGCTTATTGACACCGACTACTACTATTACGCCGGAGCTATGCCCGGCGGGGAGCAAAGGCAGGCCAACCTCAGAATCCTGGTGGACCGGGCGCGCCAGTTTGAGGACACCTCCCTGCGCGGGCTATTTCAATTTCTTCGCTTTGTGGAACGTTTGCAGAGTGGCAGCGGCGACCTGGGTATGGCCAAGATCCTCGGTGAAAATGACAATGTGGTTCGCATAATGAGTATTCACAAGAGCAAGGGGCTGGAGTTTCCGGTGGTAATAATGGCCGGGGTGGGTCAGCAATTCAATCTGGCCGACAGCAAGGAAGCCATGCTGTTTCACCGTGATCTGGGGCTGGGACCCCGCTATATAAATCCGGAGACCCGGACTATAACCGATACCGTTGCCCGGGCTATTCTCAGACGTAAAATTCGGATGGAGAGTCTGTCGGAGGAGATGCGTATTCTCTATGTCGCCATGACCCGGGCCGAAACCAGGCTGATCATCTTTGGCACCTGTGCCGACCTGCCTAAGCGCTGCCGGAAATGGTGTCAAACCCCGGGGCCCTTAACCCTGGCGCAGGGCCGACATGGTCTGGATTGGCTGGGGCACTTTATTATCCGTCATCCCGACGGCCAAATACTGAGGGATATGGCGGAAGTCGCCGATAGCCTGGAGCTGCAGGAGGACTCATCGCGCTGGCTGGTTCGGGTGCTGGATAATCAGGTCCCGTTGGCCATCGGAGAAGGAGATTTGGATAATCGCCAGCAGTTTAAGATGATGCTGAAGGGTGAAACCGCGCTGCCCAATTCCCCTGAGGCCGATATTATTAAGGCTCGTCTGGATTGGCAATATCCTTACCGGGCCGCCGAAGAAATCCCTTCCAAGATGTCAGTAACCCAGATCACCAGATTACAGCAGGAGACCGGAGAAATCGGAGGATGGTCCCTGCCTGCACTGAAAAGGAAGCCGGCCTTTCTGGAAGACCAAAGAAATCTCAGCGCCGCCGAAAAGGGCAGTGTTTTACATATGGTTATGCAGCATATTGATGTGCGGTCAGCCTTGGATTTAGCGAGTATCGAGTCGGCCATAGCGGAAATGGTTTATCGTGAGATCATCAGACCGGAGGAAGCCCTCTTGGCAGAACCTGAAAAAATACAGTCATTTTTCCAGTCGCCCCTGGGTCAACGGGTCATGAAATCATCCGGATACTATCGGGAAAGGCCTTTCAATATGCTGCTTCCCGCCAAAGACGCACTGCCCGATGGTGGTGATAACGGTGAAAGCCTGATAGTGCAGGGGGTAATCGATCTCTACTTTGAGGAAGCGGACGGTTTAGTACTGGTTGATTATAAAACGAATTATATCGCACCGGCAGGAGGAGATGAGGCCCATAGCCGGGAAAGTGTCATTGCCCGCTATCGTCCCCAGATAATACTCTACCGGCAGGCCTTGGAGAGCATTCTGGCGGTACCGGTCAAGGAAACCTATCTATATCTATTTACAACCGGAGAAGCGGTTTTGATAGATTAGGTTACTTGCTCAGCAATTCATCGAAGATAGCCTTTAGTTCCGCCTCGGTTTTGAATTTTGCATCTACATTCTCACCGAGTTTCTCGATTATGGAGTCCAGCAGAGCCCTGAGTACCTGTTCGCGAGGGACCAGGGTTTTTGAATGGTCATAACCCCGGTTAACGATGTAGTTTAACCAATCAATCTGATCAGCGTAGAGGCTGGCATTCAGCTGCATATTATTGCGCCGGCGGGGTGTGGGAGCCACGGTCAAATTAGTGGGTTCCTCTTTCTTTTCCGTTGGCTGAGGGGCGGAACTGGTCGGGACCGCGCTGACTCCTGCACTGGAGGCCTGCTCTTTGGCCAGGGCCCATTGTTCGCGGGCCAATTTTTCCAGTTGGGGATTCTGCTTGATGTTTTTATTGAACACCGCTTTGCCGAACCAGTTGATGGCTTCTGCATAATTATCGGTCTTGCGGTATAACTCACCTACCAGGTAGGTGGCCTGGGCATCGTTCATGTTGCCGATGGAACGAAAGTCGCGATTGAAGGCCTCCAAATAGGCTTGCAAAGCCTTCAGGCAATACGCTTTGTCCAGTTCATCGTCACCCTTTTCCCGGGCCATCCAGGCGGCGCCCAGCAAAAGACCGGCCAGTTCACCCGAGCGTGCCTTTCTTAATTGAGCGGAACGAATAGCCAATTCGAAGGAACGCAATGCCGCATCGAGGCTGCGTTCGTGCAAAAAATCAGGAGGTTCGGACGGCTTTATCTGGGCCAGAGCCGTGGCCAGTGGTTTTAAGAGCCGATCCTCAATCTCATTGCCGAATACGTTACTGGAAGCTGCATAATAACATATGGGACAAACAATTATGGTATAGTGAAGAGGGCTGACCCCGGAATATATCGTGTGAAAATCCGGATCCCTCCTGCTGGCAACCGCCCGAGAACTGCGCACGGCATATGATTTAAACTCGGCATGGCATACCGGACATATGTATTTTTTATCATAATAGGGACTATTTTCAGTCACAATATCACCCAACCCTTTATAAATAAATTCAATATTCCTAAAATAAAATCTATAATTAAATTATAAACCATTGAATGGAGATTTACATTCAAAATAGAGAAATAAGCTCAATAAATGGGCTTTTAACCAGCCGTTATCGGCTGTAAGGGGGGATTATATGAAGATACGCGATTTCATGAGCACCCGGCTTATATTGCTTAATCCGGATAATACCCTGGAAGAAACCGCCGCCATCTTTTTGGAGAATAAGATAGACGGAGCCCCGGTAGTGGTAGACCAGCTGGTAATCGGGCTTTTCACCAAAACCCACCTGATACGGGCCATCAGCCAAAAAACCGATATGAGCCAGCCCATCAGCCGCTTTATGAGCGGGATGGTCAAGACCTTAAGCCCCGAACAAAAGATAACCGATGTAGATATAATGTATACCGGCCGTTACCCGGTTATTGAAAACGGGGAATTGATTGGCATCATCACCAAATCCGATATCATGGTCGCCTTAAACGAGATCTTGGACGAGATGTCCGGTCAGATGGAAACGGTAATAAACTCCGCCTATAATGCCATTGTGGCTATTGATCATGATGGGACCATTACCATCTGGAACCAATCGGCCGAGAAGTATACCGGTATGAGAACCAGTGACGTTATCGGCGCTTATATAAATGATATTATCCCGGAAAGCCAGTTGGCCGACATTGTGCAAAGCGGCAGATCAGAATATGGCGTCCGCCTATGTATAGGCAATAATGCCTTCATATCCAATCGTGCCCCTATCATTAAAAATGATGAGATCATTGGTGCAGTAGCCGTTTTGTATGATGTGTCCGAGTTGGAAGGAGTAACGAAGGAATTGGCCTACGTTAAAGCCATCAACTCAGAAATGGACGCTATTATCGAATCATCATTTGATGGTCTGTATATTACCGATGGACAAGGTATAACCCTGCGGATCAACAAGGCCATCAAGCGCATGACCGGATTAGGCGAAGAGGATTTGCTCAACAAGTCTATGAACGAGCTGGTCGAGAGGGGAATACTATCCCGCTCGGCCAGTTTGTTGGTTATGGAAAAACGAGAACCGGTAACGACCATGCTCTCCACCATCACGGGAACCGACCTGCTGGTGACCGCCACACCGGTCTTTAATGAGAATGGTGATATATATCGCATAGTAACCAGCGTAAGAGATATCAGCGAGCTGAACATGCTGAAACAGAGGGTTGAGCAACTGGAAGGCCTGCGCGAGCACTTCGAGTTCCAAATGAACACCATGAAGCTCAGGCTCTCCGGGAATCTAATCTATAAAGACAAAGAGATGGAGAATATTGTTTATCAGGCCCTTAAAGTGGCCGAGGTGGATTCCACCGTTTTGATCTCCGGCGAATCCGGAGTGGGCAAGGAGATTATCGGCGAGCTAATCCAGAAGAACAGTAGCCGGCGCGACGGTCCGTTTATCAAGCTCAATTGCGCAGCCATTCCGGACAACCTGCTGGAGTCCGAGTTATTTGGTTATGAATCCGGTGCCTTTACCGGGGCCAAACGGGAAGGGAAGCCGGGACTCTTTGAACTGGCGCATGGCGGCACCCTCTTATTGGATGAAATCGGCGACGTTCCGCTGCACCTGCAGGTGAAACTGCTGCGCACCCTCCAGCAAAGAGAGATCTTGCGGGTCGGAGGAGTTAAACCGATCCATATTGACGTTAGAATCATCGCTATTACCAACAAAAACCTCGAGGAACTGGTGGAAAAGGGTGAGTTCCGGGAGGATCTCTATTACCGGCTGAATGTGGTACCGATCCATATTCCGGCTCTGCGGGAGAGAAGAGAAGATATCCCGCTGCTTATCCGGCATTTTCTGGCGAACTACAATGAGCGCTACAGCCTGAAAAAATTTATCAGCAGTGAAGCCGTCGACATCCTGATCATGTACAATTGGCCCGGCAATATCCGGCAGTTGGAAAACTTGATCGAAAGGTTGGTGGTGACTACCACTTCTGAGATCATCGATGTCTTGCAACTGCCGACTTTCTTTATTAAGGATAATAATCATCTGGTGGGCGACTACGGGCAGCCGGTAACGGTAAATGCCATTGTGCCGCTGAAGACAGCGGTGGAGAGCGTAGAAAGGCAATTGCTGGAAAAGACCTTTTCCATTACCAACTCCTGCTATAAGGCCGCCCAGATTCTGGAGGTGGATGCCTCTACCATATCCCGAAAAGCCAACAAGTATCAAGTGAAGTATAAACAAGACGCATAAAAAAAGAAGCAGGAGCCCTAGTCGGAAGGGCAGCCTGCTGATGAAAAGAAGAACGTTATTCACTTTGGGGGAAGTCCCAAAATCTAAGCATCACATTTGTTGGTGCGGGTCCAGATCTTGTTTTTCTCCGCCTCTTTGATCAGTTCATCGCGGAAGTCGGGATGGGCGATGCCGACCAGTTCCTCTGCCCGCTGCCAGGTGGTCTTGCCTTTCATGATTGCATAGCCATACTCAGTGACCACATAGAAGTTGATGGAACGCGGAACCGTAACAATGGTTCCGGGGCTGAGCGTGGGCACTATCCTGGATTTGACCGTGCCATCCTTGGTGGTTTTGGTGGAACTCAAGCATATCAAACCTTTGCCGCCCTTGGAACGGAAGGAGGCAAAGATGAAATCCAATTGTCCGCCGGTACCGGATATCTGCCGGGGACCGGAAGACTCCGAGGCTACCTGGCTATAGAGATCTACCTCGATTGCGTTATTTACGCCAAAGACCTTGTCATTTTGAGCGATTATAAAGGGGTCGTTGGGGTAGCCCACTGGATAACTGGCGCATACCGGGTTGTTATCCAGGAAGTCATAGAGTTTATCAGTACCCATGGCGAAGGTGTATACTATCTTGCCTTTATCGATGCTCTTTCTCTTGCCGGTGATGCACCCGGATTCGTACATATCCACATAGGAGTCAACCAACATCTCGGTATGGACCCCAATATCTTTCAGATCGGACTGGGCGATAAGACTTCCAACGACGTTAGGCATAGCTCCGATACCTAACTGGAGACAGGCTCCGTCCTCCATCAGGCTCATGACCACATCAGCGATCTTGACATCGACATCAGTAACCGGTGGCGCCGGCAGATTCAACAGCTTGGGATTGGTCTGACTCTCGACGATGTAATCGACCTGAGATATATGAATGGATTCACCATTACCGCCCAGACAAACCGGCACTGAAGTATTGACCTCAACAACGACCTTTTTAGCCTTTTCCAGAATGTATGATGTAACCGAGTTGGAGGTGCCGATATTGAAATAGCCATTGGCATCCATCGGAGCGACCAGGGTAAAACATACATCAATATCCACATACTCTTCAACCAGTTTGCGACCCTCATGATAGGTCAGCGGTATATAGTTGCACAAGTTCTGACCATGCAGGGCGCGGGAGAAAGCGGAAAAATGCCAGTCATTGAAACGGAAATGCTTTCTTTCCGGATCGGCTTTTACAATTTCGGGAATCATGGTAATGGTTACCGCGCGGACATTGACATCGTCCAATTCATTTACCCGGCGGGCCAGCGCGGCGTCCAGGTCTTTGGCCTGCATGACAAATTCCCCGTAGTGTACAGTGTCACCGGATTTAACCACCTTAACGGCCTCGTCGGCAGTAACCAGTTTTTCTCTGTACTGATCCATTAGCAGGTTCTGTGATAATATAACTGCCATAATTTACAACCCCCTTCTATAATCCAGAACAACTATTGGAGACGATTCACATCTTTAGGATTGGGGTCCATAATGCTAAGTGAGTAACCACCAAAGGTTTTGGAATCCCTGTCCCGTGATGTTTCTATGGATCACCCCCTGTGTATTATTGCTGGATAACGTTATATGTGACTGCTTGCCTATCATATAATGCAAAAAACATGCCACATCTTGCGAATCTTATAACAATTCTGTAAATACGCAACTGATAATGCCATAAAGCATGACCGCATCGCAATCGCAGTGTGATTACAATGCGGCAAAGCATGTCTGACAATATAAGAATATCGACATTAAATCGTAAATCATTGAGGTAATTTGAGTAACTTCGACATCTGTGTTGCAAAAACGCAAAATGCCATTGCAAATTTGCATGGCTCTGTTTTCTGCGATTTTCCGCTTTATTCTGCCATGCTGCAAATTTGCATTTGTATGCCCGGGGTATGGATAATAAAACTAATGACCGGAATCAATTGGGGGCAAGGTTTTTAATTGAGTGGATTAATGGTAAAATCTATCTTGTACCTGCGCATAAGGTGAAAGGGATATTTGACGGGAAAGTGGGGGAAATCTTTTGGAAAGTTTGTATGTTGAGAATATGACGATCTATAACGGTGAAGAACTCAGTTCGCATTGGATATACCGGAAATTTGGTATTTTAGGAGATGCTATAGTCGCCTTTGTGGGTGAGGTCAATGTAGCCCGCGATAAAATGATTGATCTGAGCGAAGCCTTAGATCAGAGCTATATTTATTCTCCGGCGATGCTGAATTTTATCATTGAACACTTTGATCATGATCTGAATCTTGCAATATATCGCCAAAGACTGTTAATGGTATGTATAATGGAAGAGTTGCAGCAGTTGGGGATAAGTGTGACCCGGCGCGGAGACAATCTATTTGTACACCGGGGGAAACTATCAATATCGATAGCTACTGCCACTACCGTATCCACCCTGATTCATGTAGGCTTGAACGTTAATAACGAGGGGACCCCGGTAGAAACTGTCGGCCTTACCCAATTGGGAGTAGCTGACATACGCGCCCTGGGTGAAAATATAATGATGCGCTATACCAGGGAAATCGAACAAATCTATGATGCCCGATGCAAGGTGCGCTCAGTCTAGTCCATATAGTACCGTGATTATTGAACAGGGAGGAGAAATCATTGTCTGAAGATAAGGGCAAACTGGAGTTGATTGCAGCCAGGAGTTTTCCTGCCAGTCCGGAAATGATTCAGTTGGTTGATTTCTTAAACAAGAGTCTCAAAGATAAGGCCGTGATGTTTGGCCTGACTAAAGATAAAGAAAAGAACGAAATGACCTTAACCATATATGAAATTGAATAAAGAAGGTTTCTTCTATGGATAAAGAGTGGCGCGATTTTATCAAGGATATTGTAAGTATAGTGGTAATAGCCTTTATCCTGGCCATGCTTTTACGAACCTTTGTGGTAGAAGCCCGGGTGATACCGACCGGTTCCATGATACCGACTATTGTGGAATACGATCGAGTCATGGTATGCAAGTTCATCTACTATTTTAAGGAACCTGAGCGGGGCGATATTGTAGTATTTAAACCCCCGGAGGTACTGAATGCTCGTAATGATTATATCAAGCGGGTGATCGGTATTCCCGGCGAAAAGGTCCAGATGAAAAACCATAAGGTTTATATTAATGATAAGGCGCTCAAGGAACCGTATATTGCCGAATCGGTAGGTTATGACTGGGGACCGGTGGTGGTACCGGCGGGGACCCTGCTGGTTCTGGGCGATAATCGCAATAACAGCTATGACAGCCATATGTGGAATGCCTGGCTTACTCGGGATCGTCTGAAGGGCAAGGCCTTTGCAACCTATTGGCCAATCAAACATATGAAACTACTTCCGCGGGGGGTTAGCTTTGAATGAGGATTCTCCTGACCAATGACGACGGCATTCATGCCCGGGGTTTACATACCCTGGCCCATGAATTAGCTGCCTGGGCAGAGATATATGTGGTGGCACCTGACCGGGAAAGGAGCGGAACCGGGCACTCCATTACCGTGTTCGATCCCATCCGGGCAGTCCCGGCCAATATAGCCTGCACCAGAGGTTCCTGGGTGGTAGGGGGGACTCCGGTAGACTGTGTCAAGCTAGCCGTCCACCGTTTGGTGACTGAGGATATTGATCTGGTGGTATCCGGTATCAATCATGGGCCCAATCTGGGTACGGATGTTCTCTATTCAGGCACGGTTTCCGCCGCTGCCGAAGGAGTGTTGCTGGGCCTTCCTTCCATAGCAGTGTCGCTGAACTCGCACGATAGTGAGAACGATTTTACCTTTGCGGCAAGTTTTACCGCTAAATTGATAAAAACACTTATGAAAGAGCCAATAGAAAGGAAAACTCTTATAAATGTCAACATTCCGGTTCTGCCGCCGGATAAAATTAAGGGGGTTAGAATCACTAAATTAGGCTTGAGGAATTACGACAACCTCTTTGAAGAAAGGCGGGACCCGCGCGGCAATACCTACTACTGGATGGGCGGGGGAGTAGTCGAGGAGGAACAAGAAACCGATTCTGATGTGAGAGCGATTCAGGAATCATTCATCAGTGTAACCCCTATTCATCTGGATTTAACCGATTATAGATTAATCGAGGAATACCGAAAATCTTTCGCCAACTACCTGGGTTTGACCGGAGAACAGCTATGACAATACTAAGCTTGGGGATCAATATCGCGATTTTTTTCTTACTCGTCAATCTGGGGTATTTTAATAGGAAACGAAAGGATCCCAACTATCCTAACAAATCCCTGGTTAAAATGGTCGTGTTTCCGATAACTCTCGGTTTAGTCTTTACTATACTTTTTGATATCATTAAAGGGTTCATGTTCTATCAACTACTGATATTTGGGGTAGTAGCGGGTTTTTTGTACTGGCTGTTTTATGTTGCCGGTAGTAAGAAATAATTATAATAATCTGGTTAATACGTGGCTAAAGAAGAATCCCAACGAAAAAAGATTTTGCGCGTTTATGCAAAGTATAGTACCATTTTTACGGTATAGTATTTTTTTGAGGAGGTTGTTTAATGAAGGTATACCCGACCAACAAGATTCGAAATATAGCCCTGGTAGGACATGGCGGAACGGGAAAGACTTCACTGTCTGAGGCCATGCTGTTCAATACCGGTGCTAGCAAAAGGCTGGGTAAGACTGACGACGGAAATACGGTGGCAGATTTTCTGCCTGAGGAAATAAAGCGTAAGATTACCATCAGTACCGCCCTGGTTCCTTGTGAGCACAAGGAACACAAGATAAATGTATTGGATACTCCCGGTTATTCGGATTTCTATTTTGAGGTTATCGCTGCTTCCCGCGTAGTAGATTCCATGGTGGTGGTCTTATCGGCTACCGCCGGGGTAGAAGTGCAGACCGAGGTTATTTGGGATGATTTCCCCAATGTTCCCAAGCTGGCTTATGTAAATCGGATGGACAAGGAAAACGCTGATTTCTACAAGGTACTAAGCGATATGCAAGAGAAATTCGGCGGTACCATCGTACCGGTTCAATTACCGATCGGGGCAGAAGACAAGTTTAAGGGTGTAGTCGATTTGATCTCCATGAAAGCCCTTATCTGCGAACCCGGTTCCGGCAAGGTAAGCGTGCAGGATATACCGGCTGACATGGCGGATGATGTGGAAAGCTACAAGGAAGAACTGATCGAAGCGGCGGCCGAGGCCGACGATGAACTGCTGACCAAGTATCTGGAAGGCGAGAGCCTGACTGATGATGAAATAAAGGCCGGCATTAAAGCAGCGGCTGGCAGTGGCTCCTGCGTCTTCGTATTCTGTGGGGCTGCCACTCAGAACATCGCTGTTTCCCCTCTGATGGACTTTATTGTTGACTGCGGCGCTACCCCGGATCGCAATCCCATGGTTGCTGATAAAAATATTGAAACATCACCGATGTCGGCCCAGGTATTCAAGACCATTGCCGACCCCTATATCGGACGTCTCAACATGTTCAGACTATTCACCGGTTCAATGAAAGCCGATACCGTATATTACAACTCCACCAAGGAAAAGGATGAAAAGATCGGTCAGATACTGATCATGACCGGAAAAGAACAGGCCAATGTCCCCGAAATATTTGCGGGAGATATTGCCGCACTGGCCAAGCTTTCGACAACTACTACCGGTGATACCCTGTGCACCAAAGCCAGTCCGGTGGTTATCGACCCTATTCAGTTCCCGGAACCTACCCTCAGTATGGCGATTGAGCCCAAGAGCAAAGGGGACGAGGACAAGCTCTCCGGTGCCATCCAGAGGATTCTGGAGGAAGACCCCACCATCCGGGTGGAGAAGAATACCGAAACCAAACAGACCATTCTGAAGGCTATGGGAGATACCCATGTAGATATTGTCATTGATAAACTAAGCCGCAAGTTTGGCGTCGATGTGGTAAGCAAAGAAATGCGGATACCTTACCGTGAGACTATTCGCGGAACGGTTGAGGCAGAAGGAAAACATAAAAAGCAGACCGGCGGCCACGGCCAGTTTGGTCATGTTTGGATCAAGTTTGAACCCACGGATGAGGGCGATTTCGTCTTCGAAGAGAACGTATTCGGCGGCTCGGTACCGCGCAACTTCTTCCCGGCGGTGGAAAAGGGTCTGATTGAAGCCATGGAAGAGGGTGTTCTGGCGGGCTATCCGGTCAGAAACCTCAAGGCCACCCTTTATGATGGTTCTTACCACTCGGTGGATTCATCGGAAATGGCCTTTAAACTGGCGGCCCGCCTGGCCTACAAGAAGGGCCTGGAGATGGCTAAACCAGTACTGCTGGAACCTATATATAATGTTGAGATCGAAGTGCCGGAAGCCTATATGGGTGATATTATGGGCGATTTAAACGGCAGCAAGCGCGGACGGGTGTTGGGCATTGATTCCGCCGGACGCAAGCAGATCATCAAGGCGCAGGTTCCGCTGGCGGAAATGGCCAGATACACCATTGATCTTAAATCGATGACCCAGGGGCGCGGTAAATTTAAGATGGAGCCGGACCATTATGAAGAGGTTCCCGCTCAGAACGCCGAAAAGATAATCGAAAAGGCCCGTCAGGAGAGGGAAGAGAAGGATAAATAAAGATTTACCCCAAACAAGTAAGGGGGAGTGTGCAAACGCTCCCCCTTTTTACATGCGTCTGCCAAGACCTTCATGACCACGTAATTAGTCACCGTCAGTGGGATGAAAGCCCATGTGTTATTTGGTCTAGACCCGGTATATACAGGTTCAGTAATGTATTATCTGCGTAGATCATGATTGACTTTATCTCTTGACGCCGGTGAATTGTCAATAAAGTAGAAGTAGAAGTCTTTTTTTGCAACGGCTTGGCGGCAGATCGGTTGGTAAAGGCAATAAAGAGCGAAAGTAATCGCTGAACTGGCTAGCGTAATAGCTATGATATATAATGAATTGGAAGTGGTAACAAAACCATATACTGATAGCATTAACAGCCAACTTGCCATACCCAAAAGGCAAAACATAATTTTAGTACTTCGCACCGCATAACCTCCCTGATTTACTGCTAAGATTATGCACTGGCATGGCGGCTTTCATACTATCAACCTATGGTTTTGCCGTGTGGAGTCTTGGAAGAGGTGAAGATATGGACTTTATTAATAATATGCATAAGCTGCTGTTCTCGGGCAGCGGATCAGTTCTCTTGCGGGATATCGTTATCTCCCTTCTCATATTGCTGGGTTTTCTGGTATTGGAAGAATTAATCAATGGGGTTATCTTTAATTGGGTTTCACGTTTGCTGAGGAAGGCTAATAACCAGATCATGGACGCCATACTGCAGGCTTTCCATAAGCCGACCAGGTTCCTGGTAATATTAACGGGAATATATCTTACCCTGCGCTATCTGCCCTTATCGGCACGGGCTGACCTTATCTTCCTGATTATGTTCAGATCACTGGTTATTATCATCGTATGCTGGGGGTTTTACCGCTTTTGTGCCGTCGAGTCACTGGTATCCGAGGACTTCAAGAATAAGATGAGCCTCGATCCGATATTGATTCCGCTGCTCTCCAAGGTGCTCCGCTTTATTATCGTTGCGCTGGCCATAGTACTGGTGGCCAATGAGTGGGGATTCAATGTCAATGGTTTTGTGGCCGGTCTCGGTCTGGGGGGCTTGGCCTTCGCGCTGGCCGCCAAGGATATGCTGGCAAACATATTTGCCGGGGTGGTAATTCTCATGGAAAAACCCTTTACTATTGGGGAACGCATCTCCGCCGGCAAGGCCCAAGGCATCGTGGAGGATATATCCTTCCGCAGCACCCGCCTCAGAGCGAGTGACCAGTCATTGATTACCGTTCCCAATTCCTTGCTGGGCAATGAAGCTATAGTCAACTTTTCCAGAATGGACCGCAGAAAGGTGGCTTTCTATATCGGGCTGGCGCCGGCTACGGATGGGAACGTGGTTCAAGCGCTGATTGACCGGATTCGAGAACTGCTGCAAACCTATCCCGGGCTGCAGCCGGATAATGCGTCCGTAGTTTTCGATTCCTTCAATGCCAATAGCCTGGATATCTTGATTACATATTATACTCTCACCACCAACGGCGATGAACTGCAAGCCATAAAGCAAGATATCAATCTGAAGATTAGGGATATCGTAAGCGAAGAAGGAACAGCGCTAGCTATTCCTTCCCAGAGTATTTAAAGCTATATAAAACAAATTGCCCTAATTCAGTTCTATGGGCATGGGGAATTTAACGTAAAATGTGGTGCCATCAGGTCCAGTATCAAATGCTATCTTTGCATTATGACGGGCGGCGATACTGAAGCATACTGCCAGACCCAATCCGGTTCCGTTAGGTTTGGTAGTAAGAAAAGGTGTGCCGATTCTGTCAACTAAATCATGGGGCAAGCCGGACCCTTCATCTTTGACTGACAATACTATATTATTATCGATGGCTGCGCTACTGATAGTCAGAGTACCACCCTTTTCCATAGCATCCAGTCCATTATGGGCTAGATTGAGTATTAACTGACGGATCTCATTTTCGTCTATCATGATTTTGCCAGGTAAGCTTAGGTTAAGTCTTAGATTCATCTCCCGGTTGTTTGCTTCTGCATGAATTATCGGGGAGAGGGCAATAATGATAGGATCGATACGGTCAGCCTTCAAATCCACTTTCTTGTCTTTAGCCATGCCCAGGTATTCAGTGAGTATAGCATTGGCCCGGTCTAGCTCCTCAATCATTAGATCGAAGTAGGCCTGGTCTTCTATGTATTCTTCCTTATCGGAAAGCATCTGCAGAAACCCGCGCACGGCGGTCATAGGATTCCTTATTTCATGGCCGATGCTGGCGGCCATTTCTCCAATCAGATTCAAACGTTCCAGTCTGGACATCTCCTGTTGCAACTTTTTCCCCATGGTAACGTCTATTCCGCAGACCAGTAAACATGGTTCCCCGGCTAAAACTATCTTTTCAGATGATGTAATGACTGTTATATGTGAGCCGTTTTTTGTTACGAGGTCGATTTCCGGACTGTAATGGCCCTTGGCATTGATAATGTTGGGCCTAGTCTTAATTAGATAATCAGGGCCGCCTATACCCAGTTCCGCAGTGGTTCGGCCAATAACCTCTTTCTTTGAATAACCCAGGACTTCCAACCACGTTTCATTGGCATCGATGATTTGTCCATCCTCATATCTGCTAATTGTCATCATAGTCGGTGCAAGATTGAATACCGTCTGGAATCTTTCTTCACTGATCCGGAGCCTTTCGCTGCTGATTTCCAACTCTCGCGTCCTTTCCGCTACCAGTTTTTCTAGTTCATAAGTGTGTGCTTTAAGATGAAGTTCCAAGCGCTTGCGAAGGTTGGTAAGGTAGTTACTTTCTGCTATGGTTTCCAGGAAGGCAATTATGTTTTTCATCGAGTTTGATCGTGGTTTATAATCCAGCGGAAGCTTGTTTTTAAATGGGCAAATTCGGCTTTCCTTTGATTGAAAAGAGGTGGGGATGTTTATCATTTGGAAACATAACCTCCAATCATAGCAGTGAGATACCATAAAGATTATCATATTGATAATGTCGGCAACAAGATAAGCGTGTTATGAGGAAATCCAATATTGTAGCCATCAATAGATGCTAAAATGAACTGCAATAGCATAATGTGGAATTATTACGCCATAAAAAAGTGTAAATAACAACAAAAGGAACTTTGTTATAAAATATTGAGGTGAAAAGTGGCATTAATTGCAGACAATTTATTTGAATTTTCAGCAAATTCTCAGTTTGACTAGACCATCAGCTCATAAAAAATTTCGTGCTAAAAATAATGTAAGGTAAAAGCCTTTCAATTTTTTATATGATGCCTTCAATCTTCAACCAGGAAACTGCGAGCAGAGCGGATGGCACGCTCCCAACCTTCCAGGAGTCGGCGTCGGGCTTCAGTTTTCATCTGCGGTATAAATGATCGTTCAACCTGGCGGGTAGCTCGGAGTTCCTCAAGGTTGTTCCAATATCCGGTGGCCAGCCCGGCCAGGAAAGCCGCTCCCATCGCAGTGGTTTCAGTTATCTGCGGTCGTTCAACACTTACACCCAGCATGTCCGCCTGAAACTGCATGAGGAAGTTATTAAGTGCAGCACCGCCATCTACCTTTAGCGAATCCAGATTAATACCGGCATCGCGGGCCATTACCGACAAAACATCATGGGTCTGGTAGGCGATCGCCTCCAGGGCGGCCCGAGTCAAATGCGCTCGCCCGGTCCCACGGGTAAGACCAACGATGGTCCCCCGGGTGTACATATCCCAATAGGGAGCGCCCAAGCCGACAAAGGCCGGGACCAGATAGACCCCGCCATTATCAGGTATGGATTGGGCCAGGCTTTCCGATTCACCTGCTGACGATATAATCTTCATTTCATCGCGTAGCCATTGGATCGCTGCCCCGGCAATAAAAATACTGCCTTCAAGGGCATAATCTATTTTATCGCCAATGCCCCAGGCGATAGTGGTAAGTAGTCCATGTTGTGAATTGATAGCTTGATTACCGGTGTTCATAAGTAAGAAGCAGCCAGTCCCATAGGTGTTTTTGGCACTGCCCGGTTCAAAGCAGGTTTGTCCGAACAGGGCGGCCTGCTGATCCCCCGCCACTCCAGCTACCGGGATCGGTTCTCCGAACAATTCAGGATAAGTATAGCCATAAACAGTACTGGAGCTAACCACCTGAGGCATCATGCTGCGGGGAATGGCGAAGTAATCCAGCAACTCCTGATCCCATTCCAGACGGTGGATATTGTACAGCATGGTGCGGGAGGCGTTAGAGTAGTCGGTAATGTGCACCTTGCCCCCGGTCAGTTGCCAAACTAGATAAGAATCCACTGTACCGAAGAGTAATTCTCCGCGTTCGGCCCGCTGGCGGGCTTGCGGAATATTATCCATTATCCAGGCTAGTTTGGTCGCTGAGAAATAGGCATCGATTACCAGGCCGGTTTTGGCTTTTACCATTTCATCAAGGAGGGCGGCCTTCATTTCTTCGCAGATGGGGGCGGTGCGACGACATTGCCAGACGATAGCATTGCTGATAGGTTGCCCGCTGGCCTTTTCCCATACAATGGTGGTCTCTCTCTGGTTGGTGATGCCGATACCGCTTATATTCTGCGGGCTCAGGCCGCCCAGTTGTATAGCCTGCCGGGCTACCTGGCAGGTTACCTCCCAGATTTCACTGGGGTCGTGTTCTACCCAGCCGGGTTGGGGGTAGATCTGGGAAAACTCCCGATAGGCCCGGGAAATTATGCTGCCGATGTGATCGATGATGAGAACCGTAGTTCCTGTTGTACCTTGGTCAATAGCCATAATATAATGGTTGGTCATTTGACATTCCTCCCATATAGAAATAAGCCGTTTAACTTATTAATGGAAAGCGGGCAGGGGATCTTCTTATATATGCAATTCACCATTGGCTGATAATATCCTTTAACAAGAAGAATGATATCGCATATGGAAATGAGCAAACTAATCTCGTGACAGAACCGGCTGGGGAAGGAATAGTGTTGAATTCCAGCGAAGTATGCATATAGACTATCAGCAGGAGGGAAGTTTTATGGAAACCTACGCGGAAAGTTTCGGGACTTTATCGGGGCAGCGCGACGTTCCGTTGTTTTGGCATTCCTGGACGGTTTCCCGGCCGCGGGGGATAGTGGTTCTGGTCCATGGTCTGGGTGAACATGGCGGTAGATATGCCAATCTGATAAACCGTTTACAGGGTGAGGATATCGCCTTTTACGCGGTTGATCACCGGGGTCATGGCCGGTCACATGGCAAACGCGGTCATATAGAAAACTTCTTGGAATATATCGAAGATCTGAAGGTATTGGTGGATTTGGCTCGTTCACAGCATCCCGGCCTTCCTTTGATTATGCTTGGTCACAGTATGGGAGGCTCGATTGCCGCCCGTTATGCCCTGGAATACCCTGCGGATATCGACGCCTTGATCCTGTCGGCCGCCGGCCTTATCCCTAAAGGCAAGGTTCCGGCCTGGCAGGATAGATTAGCCCGCTTATTATCGCGGGTGAAGCCAGCGGTCACCTTCCCCAACGGGCTTTGTGCTGACCATTTGCCCCACGACCCGCAGGTGGTGAAGGCGTACGTGGACGATCCGCTGGTGCATAATAAGATTTCCGCTCGCTGGTATACGGAGATGCTGAATAACAGCGGGCAGGTCATAAGCCGAGCGGCAGACTTGACCATGCCCTTGCTGGTGGTTCACGGCGGAGCCGATCCGATTGTGGATATTACGGGCAGTGAGCAGAT
>Ga0074198_1001004_pt1 | contig 22211 bp, 14 predicted proteins | sample EPASupsiteSAE323_FD_64527 | JGI IMG/M metagenome (GOLD analysis project Ga0074198, IMG submission 64527) | Bioremediated contaminated groundwater from EPA Superfund site, New Mexico - Sample SAE3-23 | ecosystem: Environmental > Aquatic > Deep subsurface > Groundwater > Contaminated ...
ATATTTAAACGAATCGAAATTTCTGGCCTTCGCTCATTCTTTCGTAAAAAAGGGCGATTGCAACTTTTTTTTCGCGCCCGCCAATATTTATTACTGCTTTTCTTCTCAGGAAATGCCTTTTAAAATAGGCGCCCCTGGAAAACCTATCGGCTGCGTCAAAGTCGATAGAAACGAAGGCATCGCCGGACTAATCGGCGAACTTCCCAGGATCGCGAGCGTAAGGGCTAAAATTAACGATCTGGACAATAATATAACCAAAGAATTCTCGTCGCAAATAATAAACGACACCTCGATGATGGCCGATCTGGTGCAGACCATTTTAACTCAGGCCATCGACGAAGGAATTAACCGCCAGGGCAGCGGATTCGCCAAAATAAAATACCGCATAAACGGACGCGCTAAAAATAACCAGGAATTTAAAATCGAAAGAACCAATTATTTTTATGACGTATCGGATATCGCGACTATCGCTATTGACGAAATTCTGGCTGTAGTGAACGCCGTAATAAACAATCCGTTCGATAAAGCCGAAATATACGACATCGACACCGAATTTAGCATAAGCGAACAGAACCCGTGCGCAAAAATCAGCGAAATATCAATTTCAAGCGAAACCTGCCAGGCCGGAGAAAGCGTAGAGGCGTCGCTTACCATAGAGCCGGAACACAAAACTTCGTTCAGCGAAACATTTTGCATACCAGTGCCGGTCAACCTCCCCGGCGGCAATTATATCTTAAACATTTCGTGCAGCGATTACCTTCGCGAAAGCACCGCTATCGACGAACCGGAATTCAGCGAAAAAAACGGAAACCCCCTCGAAATGATAATGAAGAAAAAAGCCGTTTCATTTAAAGATTTAATAAGAAGATTAAACTCTACCGAAAAAAACAACCAGGTAGTATTTGAATTTTCTCCCGCCCCCAAAACCGAAGACCTGCCTCAAGAAACAAAAGGCGCGGGCGGCGAAACGGCTGATAGAAAAACCGATATCAGGCGTGAACCGCCGTCTAAAGAAATCACGAAATATAAAAAAGGACGCGAAGAAAACGAGCCGCAGGACAAAAAGAATGACAAACCCGAAAATAAAACGGCCGGGCCCGCACGGACCGGAAGAATTAAAGTAACATACCCGCTTTCGAATCTAACAGGAAAAATACAGCAAATGATCTCCGGATTAAAATCCGAATATCTTTCTAAAAATCCCGAGCCGGCCGAAGAAAACTATAAACATTACAAGGGATTCGAGTATATTATCAATCCGTTCGGAGCTCAATTAAATATAACTGTCACAAACGGCGAATATATGGGTGAAGAAAATGAAAATTCTGACGATAAAGAATTAAAGCAGCCTATTAAAGCTGATGAAACAGTGAAACAGTAAATAAGGGAACCAAACAAATGTTCAAATTTTTACTTAAACAGTTTAATTATATGATAAACGGCCTCGGCGAAATGACGCAGATGGCTTTAAGCGGCCTTTCATTCTTAATAAGAGGCAAAATAAACTTTCGCGACCTGTTTTATCAGATGTCGCAAATAGGCGTAGATTCTTTATTCATGGTTTCCATAACCGGCCTTTCTACCGGCATGGTGCTCGTAGTTCAAATGGGCAATCAAATGGTTAAAATGGGCGCGGAATCATATGTCGGCGGAATAGTGGCGCTCGCACTCGCAAGGGAGCTCGCGCCCAACTTGACCGCTATAGTCGTAGCCGGCCGCATAGGTTCGGCTATGGCGGCGGAAATAGGGACCATGGTCGTCACCGAGCAAATAGACGCCCTGCACACTCTCGCGGTAAGCCCGATAAAATATCTTGTAGTCCCACGTGTTCTGGCCGCAGCCCTCATGCTTCCGATTCTTACGATATATGCTAACGCCATAGGAATTTTCGGCGGTTCGTTCGTCTCGGTAGCGCAGGTCAATATATCGCTTGTTTCTTTCAAGGAATCCATATTAGCTACGCTCTTAGTCAGAGACATTCTGGGCGGCCTTGCAAAAGCGTTTATTTTTGGAATAATAATAGGCATCGTCGGCTGCTATAAAGGCTTTAAAACTTACGGCGGCGCGGAAGGCGTCGGCAAATCGACTACAAGCGCGGTCGTTTTATCGATAATGCTTATTTTAATAGCTAATTATTTTTTATCGGTCCTGGTCGTAAACGTAAACGAATCTTTTTTTACTAATTAAGGTGGCAAATTGAAATTTAATGCGACTTCTTACGCCGACGAAATAAAAAAAGGCGAAACTATAATATCCGTACGCGACCTTTATAAGGCGTTCGGCTCTAAAAAAGTTTTAAAAGGGCTTACGCTCGATGTTAAAAAAGGTGAAATTCTCGTTATAATAGGTCCGTCGGGATGCGGAAAATCGGTTTTATTAAAGCTCATAATGGGCTTACTGGCGCCCGACTCCGGAAAAATATTTTATGCAGGCAAGGAAATAACGAAATTTAACGAACACGAGCTCAATGAAATGCGCAAACGTTTCGGAATGCTCTTTCAGGGCGCGGCATTATTCGATTCACTAAGCGTAGGAGAAAACATATCTTTCGGCCTTCGCGAGCACACCAATTTAAGTAAAAGCGAAATAGATAAAATAGTCAACGAAAAACTAGAATTAATAGGCCTTCCAGGAATAGCCGCCTTAAGCCCGTCGCAATTATCCGGCGGCATGAAAAAAAGAGTCGGCCTGGCGCGCGCGATAGCGATGGACCCGGAAGTTTTGCTCTATGACGAACCCACTACGGGACTCGACCCGGTAATGGTCACAATTATCGATAAACTGACTCTGGATATGAATAAAAAACTCGGATGCACAACGATACTTGTAACCCACGACATGAAATCGGCTTTTCGCATAGCCGACAAAATAGCGATGCATTTTAACGGACAGATTATAGAAGTGGGCACCAGAGAAGAAATAATGAAATCGAAAAACCCCGTCGTAAAGCAATTCATCGATGGAAGCGAAGAAGGTCCGATAACAATATCACACGCCACTGTGGAAAAATAACGATTAAGTAAATTTATATTTTTTTATATAACAATTGCCCGGAACTCTTAACATGGCAATTTCGAAGGGATGAATTTAAATATGCAATTAACACCCACGATGAAAGTCGGAATACTGGTATTAATAGGACTATTCTTTCTGGCGGCAGCCGTTTTTATAATAGGCGACGTGCAGCTATTTAATAAACGATATTTCATGAGCGTTAAATTCACTCATGTCGACGGCCTGCTCGAAGGGGCTAAAGTCACCTTCGCCGGCGTTAAAGTCGGAAAAGTCGAACAAATTAATATAAAAGGCGGCATGGTTTACGTTAAAATATCGATTAGCGAGAAAATAAAAATCTTGAAGTGCACGCGCTTTATGATCGACACCGCGGGGCTTATGGGCGAGAAATATCTCGGAATGGATGTCGCGGAATGCGATAGCGAGAAAATTAACGAATATTATAAAGAAAACGAAGAGGCAACCGGCATCGAACCGCTAAGGCTTTCAAAATTATTCGGCGACGGCGAAAAAATCATGCAAAAACTTTCGCACAGCATAGAATCGATAAATAAAGTCATCGGCGATGAAAGCGTAATCGATTCTTCAAGAAATATGATAATTAACGCTTATGAAATAACTCTTTCAGCAAAGAATTTCATGCTTTCATTAGAAGACCGCATAGACGGAATACAGGACAATATAGAATCGCTGCTTAAAAGCTTCGGCGAAGCGGGAGCGTCTATCGCCGATCTGATCGAAGAAAACAAGCTCAATGTGTCCGAACTAATTCAAAATTACAGGGACGTCGGCTCGGAATTTCTCGATCTTATAAGCGAAAACAAGAAAAACGTCGCGGCATTGATTAAAAACATGGACAGCACGACAATAAATCTTAATAAACTCGTATCCAGAATAGAAGATGAAGGAAAAACCGCCGACAAAATAAAAGAGATGCTCGAAAATTTTAGAAAAACATCTAAAAATGTAGAAGAGGCGACAAACTCCATAAATAATATATTCAAAGACGGATCGGTTGAAACCGAACTTAAAAGCTCAATAAAATCAGTCGCAAGCGTCGCAAAAAAAGCGGATTCTTTCTTATCGGGCTTTAAAAACACCGTCATGAAACTTGTTTATACTATCAGAATGGATAAAAATAATAAAAAATCGCATAACGACATGGCCATAAAAATAAATACCAGCGGCGACAAATCATTTCTGATAGGCGCAAGAGACATAGGCCATGGAAACGAATTCGATCTTCAATTCTGCCAGAATGGAACGGGCAAATTAAGCAAACGCATGGGAATAATCAAATCGAAAGTCGGATTCGGCGTCGATTATAAGTGGAAGAAAAACGTCCTTTATTCCGTAGATGTTATAGACACTCACGACACGCAGGTTGAAACGACGTCTTTATATAAACTCAAAGGTAATATAGCCATTCAATCCAAAGTCGAAAACGCCTTAAAAAAGAAAGAAAGAAATTATAATGTTGGTATTCAATACGCTTTTTAAGCATGTAAGACTATTGTTCTTATATATAAAAGGCTTGGCGCCGCGTCTCAAAAACGCCATCGCAATTATGCTGACGGCGATTTTGAGATTTACGCATTTCGGCTTTTCACTGCTTTTATTCATAATAAAAAAAAAATACCGGGATGTTAAAAATTTCATCGTTGAAAAAACCGGCCCTATAACTTATCTATTTTTTAAAATATCAGTTCTGGTTTTACTTTCAATCGCATTTACAGCCGTAGCCAAAACATATCTTTTTCAAAAAATAATGGCCGAGCGGATGATTAAAACCATCGGCAATAACGTTAAAGTTTCGGAAATAGATCTCGGAATATATAATTTTTCACATGATTGCGTTACCATTAAAAATCTCGAACATTTTTCAAGTTATTTTCAGCTCAGCGCGAATGAAATCGACGTCAGTTACGATTTTTTGGAAAGCATGAAAGATGAAGCCAAAATAAATATAATCAATTTTAAAGCGCCGGTTCTCACGATTAACGATTTCAACGCCTTTTTAAATTATATTGCCGCCAATCACGCGATTTTCAAAAACGGCGGAATGGCGCTTTCAAAGTTGCCTAAAATGAGCGTATTAAAAGGCCGCATCGCACTTGGCGGGATGGAAGCTTCGCTTGAAAATTTATGCTGCGAAATAACTCCGCTCACCGACAACATAGTTTTTCTTAAAGCTCGCGCCGAACTTAAAGAATCAAAATGCTCTATCACTTTTAACGTAACGATAAACCTCGAAAAAAATATTATAAAATACGGCGGAAAAATATATTCAGCGCGTCTTGAAACCATAGAAAAAGCTTTTAAGCCTTTCTTGAAAAAACTTTTCATCGATAGGACCGCCGGTGAAGCGGATATCGAATTTAGCGGCGCATTTTCTTTTGATAATAATAAAAACGAAATTGAATTTAAGACTAAATTGCAAAATTGTAAGATCATAACCGAAAAATATCCGCATGACCCATTAATTATAAAAAACGCGAATTTAAGGGCAGCCGTAACCGCCAACGCCGCAAACATAAGCCATTATTCACTTGAAATCAATGACACTAAACTTTATTTTAAAAATAAAAACATCGATTACAAAGGCGAATTTTCGGATAAAAAAAATGAATTCAGCGCATTCATAGATTCGCTTACGCCTTTCGACTATGAGCTATTCACCGATAAGCCGCTGCCGGACGCCTTAAAAAAATATGCGCCGGACATGACCATGAGTTACAGCCATTCGAGTTCGCGCCAGGAAGCTAAAATTAAAGCGCTTCCAAGAAACCTCTTTAAAATTTATAACGGAATCGAAATAAAATTCAGCGGCGGAGAATTCTTTATCGTTAAAGCCAGCGACGAAATCTCAATCGAAGCTAATTTCGGATTGGCGCTAAACGATTGGCCTCCGTTTATTTTTAACGTTCGCTCATCCGGCGGCGCAACCGATTATGCATATGAAATAAAAGGCATAGGCGAAGGCATTGTAAAATTATATCCCGATTTCACATTAAGCAATCTGCGCTTTAAAAGCAACCGCCAATCAGACCCAAGAGTCTTTGCCGGCGGATTTTCAATAGATTTCATAACCGATTGCTCGCAAGCGAAAAAACTTATTTTAAGCGTTTCTGATTTAAACGCTTTCAAATTAATAAGTTTATTATTTCCAACCGATATTCTTAGCTCGACGGCCCGTTATATTCATTTAAGGCAGCTTTCATCGTTAGATCTCGTTTTAAGCGGCTACTTCGAGCAAGAAAGATTCATTTCCCAGTTCAGCTTATTCACGAAAGCTAAAAACGATAGCCTTAAAAGCAAAGCCGAACAAAAGCAGCCGTTTTTAGCCGGAGCGTTGTCTTTATTGAATTTCAGCAGTTCGCCTTCTTATTATTTTAAACTCATAACAAGCGCCGGCAAAGCCATTGAAATATCTCCCATAACGAATAACTTTATATCGCACGAATTAATAAAATACATTGATAAAGAGAACATGACTTTCATATATAGCGGAAATTCGGCAAACTCTCATCTGGAATTCAACTGCGCCGGAATCAGGCTCGAATGCGAAGACAAGCAGCTGCTGCATCTTAATTACTTATCAAAGGCAGGAGTCGAGATCAACGGCGATTACAATTTAATTTCAGAAAATTTCAAGGCAAAAATGCGTCTTATCGGCGATAACGCTCCTGAATTAATAAAAAAAATATGTAATTTAACGAAATCTCAAATCGTCTCGATCGAATGCAACACTGAAAAACTCACTATAAAAGGCTTCGATAACGCCGGCGAATTGCAGCTGAATTTATCGGCGAATGTAAAAAAAAGCGACACGCAGCACTTAAAATTCAGCATGAGCGATGTCGTTTTTGAAACGCCCTCCATATTTTTTAACGGCAGCGCGGCATTAAACGCCCAAAACATGCAATATTCAATTTCCGGAACATACCGCCCGAAACTGGCCGCAGGAAACCCGTTGAATTCATTATCTTTTAAAGTAACCGGCGACGGGACGTTAACCGGCGATAAATCTTCGATAAGCCTGAAGCTTGCCAGCTCGCCGATTTGCAACGCCGCAACGATGGGCATGAACGTCGAATACAGGCTGCCGGAAGGAAAAATAAACAAAATCAGCAATATTAAATTAGCCGATCTAAAGGGCGAGCCTTTAATTGATGTTTCAATTGAGAACTTCGGCAGCAAACAATCTCCGGAAAATTGTCATCAAATATCATATAAAAGCCAGAAGGGCGCAATCATTAAATTTTTATCAAGCTCAACGCCCGAAGAACTTTTAAAATTTTCGGCATTCTTTTTAAATAATAACGCAAACTTAAATATAACAGAACTTATTGCCGGCTTAAAAACCATCGTCAAAGAAATTGAAGTCAACGGAAAGATAACGCTTAAAAATTTCGCCTTCGATTCGCATGAAATGGACGTAAGCGCAAGATTATTAGATTCAACCAATATTTCCGCTTCATTTGAAACCGATGAAAAATGTAAAAACATTTACAGATCAAAGTTATTTAATTTTAACATAGGCAATATAACATATAAAGCGGAATGCGAAATTGACATCGAAAAACAGGCGGGAACCATAAAAACTTCCAATAACAAAATTCCCCTGGCTGCGATTTTAGAAAAAATCAGCGGCGAGAAATGCGATGCGGCGGGTACGCTAAACCTTGATTCATCTATTTTATTAAAGCCCGGAAGCGTCGATATAAATGCATCTTGTTCATTACACGATTCAAAGGTTGATACCGACAAAATAGTTAAAGTCCTTAACGCTAAAAAGCGCGGCAAATACCCGGAGTTCATTAATTTAAATATCGAAGTTACGCTGGGGGCGTCGAATTATATATTAAGCCAGGATTTAAACGCGCTCGTCGAAGGCTCTTTCTGCATTAACGGAACGCCTAACGCCCCTTCGCTTTCAGGCAATATCGATATTGTTAGAGGCAAGCTTAATTATTTCAGCCGCACGTTCGACATAGAATCGGGCGGTTTCAGGCTTTCCACTTTAAAAAACGTTTCCAAATTAACGGAAAACAAATCAGGACAGCCCCGGGTAGCGAAGCCGGAAAAAGCTCAAATTCAAAACAATGGGTTTAATTATAAATTAAACGTCAACGATTTTAAAAATTTTTCTTTCAAGCAGGGCGGGTCGGACGTTGAAGTTTATATGTATATTTCGGCGGCGCTGCAAGCCGACGATTACGACGTAACGTTAAGCCTGTCGGGTTCTCCGGGCAAACTTAACGTTTATCTGACATCCAAACCGGAATTGTCTCAGGAAGCGATTCACATGTTATTATATGGAGTCAAACCAGATCCTACGGTAGTTTCCGGCGGCGGCGAACAGCTCACTTCGGGAAAATTCATCGACGCTATAAACAGCCAGGTTCAGGACGCTATTTATCAGCGTCTCAGCAATTCGCTCGAAAAGAAATTCAATTTAGACGAAGTGCGCATCAACACGTACACCGCCAATACTTATTCAACGCTTGGAAATAAAAACGGCGGCACATCAGAACTTTTAAGAAATTTCAATCATTACACCGACGTCGAAGTGAAAATCGGCAAATACGTAGATCCGGCGTTGTATCTTAGCTATAGCAAAAACCTTTATTCACCTAAAAGCGACAGTATCGGAATGGAATATAAAGTCAGAAAAAAACTCTTCGTCGATGGCAAGGTAAACCAGAGCATGGAATATCGCGTCGGCGCAAAATACGGCATACCTTTTTAAGCGCGTTAAATTAAATGGCGCTAAATAAATAAAATTAGTATAAAACCACTCTTCGCCTGTGTTTTTAATATAATTACGCGGTTGCGCTAATTTATGTTAATTATACCAGTGTCTTTTTTCATTTTTATGCCGATAAAAATTTTATCGAAATAAGTTTTTTTATTTTGATAAAATCTTTTTTTTTATCTGGTGTGCATCTAATAATTAAATAAAAAAAGATTTGACAAAATCAGAAAAATTATAATATAATAACGACTACTAATAAAAAGATAATGTTAAGTAACAAATAAACTTCTTTTTATAGTAATTTTTGGGGGTTTAAGATGAAAAGAACCATTGCTACACTATTGTTAGTATTTTTATGCGCACATTTTACTCCTGTTAGCTTGGCCGATGCTAAAGAAAAGAAGTCGCCCAAGAAAAAAACTGCACAGCAAAGCGTTTCAACTAAAGCGAAAACCGAAAAAGCGAAACCGGACGATTCGCGTCTCGGAAAGATCGTTGACATCGCAGTAGCTGGCGCCAGATCTGTCAATCCATCGATAGTTTTACTATCGCTCACAATGAAGCCAGGTATGGAACTCACAGAAGCTCTTATCGATGAAAATATGAAAAGAGTATTTAACGTGGGTTATTTTACTCAAGACATCGGCGTCGATGTCGTGCCCGTAAAAAACGGAAAGAAGATCATATTTAAAGTTGTCGAAAATCCTGTAATTAAAAGCATTAAGCTTAAAGGCAACACGCTTATCGACAACAACAAAATCTATAAAACGATACAAAACAAAGCCGGACAGGTTTTCAATTCCGCGCTCGTTTCATCGGACGTTCAATCCGTTCAAAAAATATTCGATGAAGCCGGTTACACGATTAACAACGTTTATAACGTTCAATTCGACGGCGAAGTGCTGACGTTTTTCATCCAGGAAAACCAAATTGAAGGCATAAAAGTCGTCGGCAACGAAACAACCAGAGAATATGTAATTCTTCGCGAATTAAAATTCAAATCCGGCGAAATATACGACGACAAAAAAATTACCAGAAGCTTACAAAAAATTCAAAATCTGGGTTATTTCTCCGAAATCAGGCCGCGCTGCGAACCGGGTTCGGCCCCCGGCAAAGTCGATTTTATAATCGAAGTAAAAGAACAAAAAACCGGCACGATAACGATAGGCGGCGGCTATAGCTCCGCTAACGGCTTCGTCGGCATATTCGAAATAGCTAAAAAGAACTGGCGCGGTAAAGGCCAAACCTTGAACGCACGCCTCGAATTCGGCGGGACAAGAACTTACGAGCTCGGTTTCATAGAACCATGGTTCAGAAACAAACGTTTATCTTTAGGCGGCAATATTTACAATACAAGGACTACTCAAAAATACTACCGTCCAAATCAGAACGCCGTCGAATATAACGAAGCGCGCAAGGGCTTTAATTTAAGCGTAGGCAAGCCTTTTTCAGAAATCGTCGACGGCTCGCTCACATTCCGCGATGAAAACGTAAGCCTGACCAACACTCAGGACATCCAGAACATACTGAATCAAAATTATATCCGCGAAGGCCACTATCAAACTTTAAGCGCTTACGTCGGCCGCGACACTCGCGATAATAACTTCAATCCACGCCGCGGAACTTTTAACGCCGTTAACGTAGATACGACCGGCGGCTTTTTAAAAGGACCGGACGCATTTACAAAATACAGATTAACCTTAAGAAAATATCAGGCCATAAATACTCACGGCGTTATCGCCGGACGCCTTATGGCGGGAACGGCTAATCTTACAAGCGGCACGCTGCCTCTTTACGAAGAATATGGCGTCGGCGGCGTCTACACAGTCCGCGGTTACGAATGGCGCGAATTCATCGGAAAGAAAATGTTCGTCGGCAACCTCGAATATCGTCATAAACTCAATAAAAACTTCGAAAGCTACCTGTTTTACGATTTCGGCGATGCGTGGGACTCAGACAGTCTTACATCCAACAACGTAAAATCAGACTATAAACTTAAGAAAGGCTTTGGAATAGGCTTTAACTTTATAACCCCGATAGGCCCGATCAGAATTGATTACGGCAAAGGCGAAGACAGATCCGGCAAGGCATACTTCAGCATGGATCGCATGTTCTAGGCTTAACGTTTTGCGCGCCTCATGGCCGCTAACGATTTTTTAGAAAACGGTTTATACCGCAAATAAATAATAATTTCTTTTTAAATATGGAGGGAGTTTTTTAATGAAAAAAATCGGAGGAGTTCTTTTAGTTCTTTTATCTTTAGTAGCTTTCACCTACGGCTCGGCCGAGGCTAAGTCAATTGAAAAAATATGCGTAGTCAATATGCAGAAAATTTTAAACGACTACAAAGAAGCTGAAAACGTTAACGCCGCACTTCAGTCCGACAAAGACGAATTGCAGAAAAAGCTCGACGAAGAACAGGATGCTTTAAAAAAGAAAAAAGACAAACTCGAAGAAAAAGCTTCTAAAGCGAATGAAGCCGATAAAAAAAAGATGGGCGACGAATTAAATAAAGAACTTACTAAATTACAGACAAACTTTCAAAAGTATTCTGAAGATCTTCGCAATAAGCAAGCCGAAGCCTTCAAAGAACTCGAAGCAAAAATCCTCGCGGCCATCACGACCGTTTCAACCGAAGAAGGCGCGGATCTCGTTCTTGAAAAAGGCGTAGTATTCATAGGCGGAAACGATATAACCGACCAGGTGCTCGATAAATTAAATGCAGGCGCATCAAAATCTACCAAAAAAGCAAAAAATAAATAATCAGCTTATATAAATTTCAATCCGGCTTTATGCCGGGTTGAAATTTATGTAATGGAAACATTATCAAAATCAAAGGTTTTAAGTTGCTTAAAAACATAAAGAAAGGGTAGTAAGCCTTCAAAATTTTATGATGTATTCAAAGTGTAACCGCAACGTTAGTTTAAAAGAACTTAGCGAATATTTAAATGAAGCCTGTTATGGCGACACAACGACGATGATAAAAGGCATAGCCGGAATCAACGAAGCCGACGAAGGCGATATCACTTTCGCAGTCAAGCCCAAATATATCAAATCGCTTAAAACCTCAAAAGCTTCAGCCGTCATAATATCGGCCGAAGTTAAAGTAAGCGAAGTTAAGGTCCCGTACATAATTTCAAAGAACCCATATTATACTTTCGCCAGAATTCTTGAGTTCTTTTTCCCAAAGCAAAAAAATGAACATAACATACATCATCAGTCCGCCAGCATAGCAAAAAGCGCCTCGATCGGAAAGAATGTAACTATTTATCCGGGATGCTTCATAGGCGAAAACGCTAAAATAGATGACGGCGCGGTAATATATCCGGGATGTTTCATCGGTGAAAACACCCATATCGGCAACGAAAGCTGGCTATATTCCAACGTCACTCTCCGCGAAAACTGCACGGTAGGAAAAAATTGCATCATTCATTCCGGAGCGGTAATAGGAGCTGACGGATATGGTTTCGTAAAGCACGAAAACGCATATTATAAAATACCTCAGGTCGGCAATGTAGTGATAGAAGACAATGTTGAAATAGGCGCAAATGTAACGTGCGATCGCGCGACTATCGGATCTACGAAAGTAGGATCGGGCACCAAGGTCGATAACCTCGTTCACATTGCGCACAACGTACAAATCGGCAAAAATGTTCTCATCGTAGCTCAAGTCGGCATATCGGGTTCCGTCGACATAGGCGATGACGTAACAATTGCTGGTCAGAGCGGCATAGTGGGTCATATTTCCATCGGGCCGGGCAGCGTTATAGCCGCTCGCTCGGTCGTTACAAGCGATGTAAAGCCGAAATCTTTTATTTCCGGATTTCCTGCGAAACCGCATAATGAAGAAATGAAGATCAAGGCTGCCATGAAAAAATTACCTGAACTCGTAAAAGATGTTAAAGAAATTAAAAAATTATTAAAAATAGAATCTAAGAAGAAAAGCGAAGATAATTCGAGCGATATTTAATTGCCGGATAAAAATAAACGATCGGGTGTTTTTTTATGAGAACGTACGTTAATAATGTTTTTGGCATATTTTTATTAATTTTGCTTTTTGTTAGTTCGGCCGAAGCAAACCCGAATCTTTTAGGGCCTTCAGGTCTCATATATCTTCCAAGCGCATATCCAGCCGGCGGAATAGGTTATTATTCACTGTCGGGAAATAAAATAACCAGATTTAACACGACTTTTTTTAACGGCGCACTCGAAGCAGGCGTCCTTCGCGATAAGCTTCAGGGCGGTTACTCTTATAACTTAAAATTGCCGGTACTCGAAGAATCGGGTATGATGCCGCAAATCGCACTTGGCATATATAACTATAACAACCCCGCGCTTGAAAAAACAAATTACATCGTAGTATCGAAATTTATCGATTCATTCGGCCTAACGCTACATGTCGGTTACAGATCCAAAGGCGATTTGAAGGACGCGGCACGGCTTTTTAATTACAGCACCATTCAAAACGCCATCGACGATGCCAAAAGCGATTCAGGAAAAACATTTTTTGGCTTTGAATATTCTTTTATGCCGATGTTTTCAATTATGGGGGAAAAGTTCGATACGTCGTATAACGCCGGCATACGTTTTAATCCAATGCCCATGCTAAGCATCGACTATGATTTTCTTGATATAAAAAAAACCAGAAATTTAAAAGAGAAAAAAGTCTTAAATTTTAATTTATCCTTCGGTTTTTAAATATTTCGCTCCTCTCGTTTAAAATTCTGCCGAAAATTATATATGACATATTTTTATTTTTTAATTATAGAGATAATTTTGGAAGGAAATGCTTGATGTATCAATATCAAAGGACAATCGCCAGAGAAACGAGCTATGAAGGAATAGGCCTTCACACCGGGCTAAACGTAAAAATAACGTTCTTGCCGGCGCCTGTTAACCACGGCGTGGTTTTTATAAGAACCGACGTCCCGGAACAGCCAAGAATTACCGCGACGATAGAAAACGTGACCGACGTATTTCGCGGCACTACAATAGGTTGCGGAGAATATAAAATTCATACGGTCGAGCACGTCTTATGCGCTATCGCCGGACTTGGAATAACCAATATCATAATTATGATAAACGACAAAGAACCGCCGGCAGTTGACGGTTCAGCCCAACCATTCGTCAATTTGCTTGAAGAGGCTGGAATAGTCGAACAAAACGAAAAAACGGAATGCTTCACGATAAGCGAGCCGCTGCAAATAAACGACGGCACCAAACAGCTTATAGCCCTTCCATGCGATAAATTTAAAATATCATTTACGATAGATTACGATAACCCTGTTATTGGAACGCAATACGCACAGTTCGAAATAAACGAACAGACCTTTAGAAAAGAAATCGTAAGCGCCCGCACTTTCGGCTTCACACAGGAAGTCGAAGATTTAAGAAAACAGGGACTCGCGCTTGGCGGAGACCTTTCTAACGCGATAGTCATCGGCGAAAAAGGCATTTTAAATGAAAATTTAAGATTTGAAGATGAATTCGTGCGCCATAAAATTCTGGATCTGGTCGGCGATCTTTTCCTTACGGGGCTTTCAATCAAAGGCCATTTTATAGCTATAAAATCAGGACACGCGCTCAACGTAAAGCTCGCGAAGATAATAAAGAAAAAATACATCGAACAAAAAAACAGCATCACGAAAAACCAGACGGCCTTAAACATCAAGCAGATACTTAAAATATTGCCGCACAGATATCCGTTTCTTCTCGTAGATAAAATAACCGAAATTCGCGACGGCAAAGGCGCGGTAGGCGTTAAAAATGTCACGATCAATGAGCATTTTTTCACCGGACATTTTCCAATGCAGCAGGTCATGCCCGGCGTTCTTATAGTCGAAGCGCTAGCCCAGGTCGCAGGCGTTTTGATGTTAAGCAAAAAAGAAAATCTTGGTAAGTTACCATACTTTATCGGAATAGATAATTTCAGGTTTAGAAAACCCGTTATTCCTGGCGATATCCTTATCCTGGAAATCGAGGTAGGCAAAATCAAAGGAAATTTCGGGAAAGTGGCCGGAAAAGTAAAAGTCGACGACAAACTTGTAGCGGAAGGCGAGCTCATGTTTTCGCTCGTAGATGCTCCTCGTGACAGCATTATGGAGGATTAAGTATGCAACTCATACATAAAACCGCGATAATCGAACCGAGCGCAAAAATCGGTAAAAATTGCAAGATTGGCGCATTTTCATATGTAGGCCCAAATGTCACCATGGGCGAGGGCAATGAAGTGGGAATGCACGCAGTTATCGACGGCCATACTACTATCGGAAACGACAATAAATTTTATACCGGCGCCGTTATTGGAAGCACGCCGCAGGACTTAAAATATAAAGGCGAAAAATCATACCTTGAAATCGGCGATACTAATCAGTTCCGCGAATACGTCGACGTAAATGTCGGCGTCGGCGAAGGCGCTAAAACCATTATAGGCAGCAATAACCTTTTTATGGTTTACGTTCACGTCGCGCATAATTGCATTATTAATAACCATTCGGTTCTGGCCAATTGCGCCACGCTCGCAGGGCATGTCACGCTCGAAGATCACGCCATATTAGGCGGTTTAGCGGGAGTGCATCAATTCGTTAAAATCGGATCTTACGCCATGATCGGCGGACTTTCAAAAATAACCATGGACGTTATGCCATATTGCATAGCGGACGGCTGCGACAACGTCAAAATCTCGGGCCTTAACTCGATAGGTCTAAAACGCGCAGGCTTCGCTCCGGAACTTATGTCGAATTTAAAAAAAGCTTATAAGTTGTTTTTCCGTTCCGGACTCAACAAAAATGAAGCGATCGAAAAAATCAACGCAACGATAGAAGTTTCAAAATATAAGCAAATACAAAATTTTATAGATTTCGCGATGAAATCCGAACGCGGAATATTGAGGTAATTTTTTATAGTGTTTTCAAATATTTATAATAAGCGGGGCGGCGTTTTGTTAAAAAACGGCGCCGCTTCTTTTATAGACCGCTTTTTTTACTTCACTTCAAATTTAATAAATATTTTTTTCCCGGCTTTTTGCGTCAACTGCCACAAAAGTTCCACATATCCTTATATGCCGCTGTGTCAAAACTGCCGCAGCCAGATTAAATTTATAAAAGATCACAGGGTCTTTAATGAAATTAATTCAAAATCAATTGTAAGTTTTTTCGCTCTCGGTTATTATGAAGGCGTATTAAGAAACTTAATTATTTCATTCAAATATCATAAAAAAACTTTTTTATCGGCTTTTTTCGTAAGCGAACTGCTAAAACATCTTGTAGATATGACGATATTTGATTTAAGCGGGCGTTTCGACATAATTATTCCGATACCTCTTCATCCAAAAAAACTCAAAGAAAGAGGCTTTAATCAATCGGATCTGCTCGCAATCGAACTATCGAGAATAACCGGAATTGAAGTGTGCTGCGACGCCGCATTGCGAATAAAAGAAACCCTGCCGCAAAACAAGCTTAAACTTGAAGAAAGATTTAAAAATTTAGAGGATGCATTCGAAATTAATTCAAAAAAAATATATCAAATTAATGGTAAAAATGTTATAATAATCGATGATATCCTTACCACCGGAGCGACTGCCGAAAATATGGCACGAAGCTTAAAAAGACATGGTGCACGTAATATTATTTTTTTAAGTATAGCCAAGACAAGTATCAATCGCGTAAAAGTTTGAAAATTCAAGAAAATAATCAATAAAAGAGTATATTCAACTTAAATAAAATCTAATGACTTTAAACGACTTAAAATACACTGGGGTTTTTATAAAATAGACTAAATGAATTTTAAAACTATCCGATAAGTTATATAGAAGAAAAAAATATCATTACACATAAAAATTTGGGGGACAGAATCGAGAGGTGGTATCTTATGAAAATCACGAATAATATTCCAAAAATTACCGAACAGCCAAGAATAAACCAGAAAAACACGGAAAAAGTTTCTTCCGGCAAAGATTTTGAACAGATAATCAATTCGCAGGCCGCTGAAGAAAACAAAAAAATCGAAACCACGAGCAAGCCGAGCATCCGAAGCGCTTCAAGCGATCCGGCAAATGTAGCGAAGCAAGCCGCTCAAATGAAAGAAATCACCAATTTCATCAAAAACAGCGACGATATTCGCACGGATAAAGTCGAAGATATCAAAACCAGAATCGCCAACGGCACGTACAAAGTTTCATCAGAAGATCTCGCCGATAAGCTTATAAGTTCTGGTCTGGTCGACGGGCTTCTAAAGTCGATATAATTATATAAATCATTCCCCGGTGTACGTTTTAAAATGGTTTAAGAGAAGCGATTTTGCGCTTAAACCGTGAAAGCCCCTGTAAACAACCGTGCGGTATTCAGTTAAAAACTGTTATCTGAAAGCGGGAATTTATATGTTTTATCAAAATATGCTGGGCTCACTTTTAAAAATAGAAAATATCTATAAGCGTTTATTTGAATTAGCCTCTTTGAAAAAAGAGGCTATTTTAAATAACAAATATGAAGAAATCGTAAAACTCAATTCCGACGAGGAAAAATGCGCTATAGCTCTCGAAGAGGCTGAAAAGCAGCGCCAGGCAATACTTAATTCTTTTCTGAGCGAAATGAAGCTTCCTTCGGGATACGGCCTCAGCCGTTTAATCGAAGGCGGGCACTTCGCCGAGAAAACAGCGGAAGCAAAAGCGCTCAAAGAAAGCCTTATTAACGGAATGAAAAAAACGAAAGAATTAAACGACGAAAACATAAGCCTTATAAATTCTTCAAAAGCGATAATAGAAGCTACGCTTGAATTCATCCGCACAAAAATAAACGAAGGAGCAAGCGGCAGCGCGAACTCTTTAAACACTTATTCGAATGTTCAAAAAGGCTATCAAAAACCAAAGCCGAACAATAACACCGTCAACCCCGCCCTGCTTAATTTTATCGTATAATTTTCTTAGAGCATCGCCTTTATCGTCGCTGGCGGCCGCCTCAAAAAAGCGGACGCAAACGATTATTTATCATCTAAAAATTAAAAATCAATAGCAAAAGCCCGCCGTTAATTAATTATTCATTAACGGCGGGCTTTTGCTATACCCCAAAAATATAACTTTTGAAACAGCCCTGATGGTTTTCGTATTAAACTGAAAAAATACGATTCATTATAAAAACGTCGTTAAAATAATCTGTTTTTTGAGTTAAATACTGGCGCGCTAATGAATTTCAAAAAAAAACCGATGTAATTAGTAGAAGTAAAATATTTTTCATGCAAACTAACGCGTCCGTGGTAAAAATAAAGTAGGGGGGTTATATGGGCATATCAAGCTTTTCACTCTTCGAATCGGCCAGAAAAGGCCTGGCGGCAAACCAGCTCGCTCTGTCGGTGGTCTCGCAAAACGTGTCCAACGCCTCAACCGAAGGCTATACAAGACAGGAAGTGCTGCTCACAAACACAGCGTCACTCGGCTCTTCAAGTATAGGAACGGGCGTCGAAGTCGCCGAAGTGCGCCAGATTCGCGATACATATATCGAATCGCAGCTTCGGCTTCAAAACCAGGTTAGTTCGTATTGGTCGACCGAACAGAATTATCTTGAACGAATTCAAACCTTTTTAAACGAAACTTCCGGCGCTGGAATAAGCGATCTGATGAGCAAATTTTGGAAGGCAGCCGAAGACGTTTCAAACGCCCCTCAATCGCAAACGACAAGACTTGCAATGATTCAGGCCGGCGAATCGCTTACGCAGGGCATACAATACGCAGCTAAACAAATAACCGAAGTCAGCTCTTCTATCAATAGCGCCATACCCGAAAAAGTCGACCAATTAAACAGCATATCTAAACGCATTGCCGAAATAAATACGCAGATAATAAAATTTGAGAATGCGGGTTTAAAAATGAACGATCTGCGCGATGAAAGAACAAGGCTTATAAACGAATTATCAGGCCTCGCTTCTATTCAGGTTACCAAAAATAATAATTTAGACGATAGCCTTATTACCATAAACGGCCACGAACTCGTTAACTGCGCTTCATATAAGCAACTCGAAACCACGATATTATCAGACGGCTCTTACGGCATAAAATGGAAAGGCGAAGAAAATCTTGCATCATCTAACTCTTCGATCGCCAGCGCCAAAGTTTTATCCGACGCTGCAAGCGGAATATATAATTTAAACATTTCAAGCCTCGCCGAAAGTTTTAGCGTATCTTCAAAATCTTATGCGTTAAACGGCGCTTCGATGCTTTCGGGCCTCGGCGTAAAAAACGGAACGGTATCAATAAACGGTAAAGACGTGACGATCGACGCGCAAAAGCTCAACATAGACGGACTCATAAAATTAATAAATAACAGTTCTTGCGGCGCCACGGCTTCGCTTGATAGCGGCGGCAAACTGGTTTTAAAATCGAGTTCGACCGGCGCAGATTCTAAAATAACGCTCGAGGATAAGAATAGTAATTTATTCGAAAAACTCGGACTTACCGCTTCTATCACATCATCACCGAATCCGGCGATAAAAAACGCCGACGAAAGTCTTAATATTTCAGGAAGTTTCACGATAAACGGAATAAGAATATCAACGGTTCAGGGACAAACCGATTCATTAAACCGCATCGCGAGCGAAATTAACGGAGCGGTCGGAAGCGTCACAGCCTCAGTGATAACCGGTTCAGACGGAAACAATTCATTAAGAATAGCAGCAAAAGACGGATATTCTAAAATAGAGTTAAGCGACTCGAACGATAATCTTTTATACCGGCTTGGCCTTTTAAAGGCGCCCCAAACCAAGCAAACCGTCGATGCGGTAAATATTTCAGGCGGAAAAGACGCCAAATTCACGGTCAATAACACCGATTATTCCAGCGCCACCAATAATGTAAAAAACGTCATCAGCGGCGTCGAGCTTTCATTAAATGCGAAAGGAAACGTCCAGATAAATTCGAAACCGACAATCAGCGGCGGTGAAATAGGCGCGCTATTGTCGGTGCGCGACAAGAGCGTCCCCGATTATATTTCAAAAATAGCCAATTTCGCTAAAACATTAACAAGCGAATTCAACTCCATCCATCGCTCCGGCTTCGATTTAAACGGAGAAAGCGGAGTGAATTTTTTCGACGCGATAAACGTTTCATCGGACGCTTCGGCTCAAAAAATAATCGATTCAATTAAAATGAACGCTGAATTAAAAGACGATCCTTCTAAATTTGCGGCCGCCGGCATTGACAGCGATTATTTCAGCCAGAGCGGAATTATACGTTCTAAAGGTACGGGCGATAACACGGCGGCGCTTAAATATACGAAATTAAAAACAGCGGCGGTATTTTCGGACGGTTCAACGCTTACCGACAAATTCAGTGAAATAATATCCAAGATCGGCAGCGAAGTTAACACCGCTCAAAAAACGAGCACAAGCCAGAAAGCAATATTAACTAATCTCAAATTAAAAAAAGAATCGGTTTCAGGGGTTTCAATGGACGAAGAAATATCGAATATGATGAAATATCAGCATGCATACAGCGCGTCTGCAAAAATGATAAACGTGATAGACGGCATGCTCGATACTATAATAAACGGCTTATTGAAATAAGGCGGGGGGTTAAAAATGAGAATTACAAATAATATGAAATTAAATATGGCGCTTTCGAACGTTACCAGCCAGAACGAACGTTTAACGTTGCTCGAACAACAATTATCGTCCGGCAAAAAAATAACCAAGCCGTCCGACGATCCTCTCGGAGCAGCCAATTCTATAAAGCTTTCAATAAAAAAGACCAGCATATCGGTTTATAACACTAATCTGACTTACACCAAAAGCAATCTTTCCGACTCAGACACTTCGTTTAGCGATGTCGGCACCATATTGACGCGTTTTAAGGAACTTTCGGTACGCGGCTCCAACGGGACCCTTACCCAGGGCGATCGCGACATCATAGCCAATGAAATGGAATTGCTTATGGAACAGGTGTTATCAGACGCTAATCTTAAAAACACCGAAGGATACTTATTTTCGGGCTCAAAAATAAAAACCGAATCTTTTTCAGCGACAAAAGGCGTCGGACGCACGGTTACCGTAAATAACAAAACGCTCACTCTTTCAAATATTATAAACGTCAATTATAACGGCGACAGAAGCATTATCAATCGCAATGAAAGCGAAAATTCGCAAATAAGGGCGAACATCGACGGCGAATCGGCGTTCATGAGCGTTACGCGCCAGTCGGCTTACAGCATCAAAACCTTTTCAAAGCCCGACGCATCGCCTCTGGCAAACAATCTTAAAAACGGATATTTCACTATAAAAGGCCGCGACGGCGAGGAACTTATTAAAATCGAAGCGAACGACAGCCTCCAGAACGTAGCCGACAAAATAAACAATTCCTCAAAAATAGCCGCAGCGCATATAGTCGAAGACAAGGGCTCCTACCGCATAATGATCGAAGCGCGTGAAAAAGGATCTCAAAATCAATTCGCCCTTATAGAAGGCTCGACGAATAAAGATTATGCCGCCACAAATTTTTTGGAGCTCGCCGGGCTTAATTCAAAAATATCGACAGTGAATAAAGCCGACGATCCGTCAAGCAAGCTGTCATTTCAAATGAAGAACGTTAAAAACGGATATTTTTATTTAAACGACGTTATGGTATCGGTAGATATAAGCAAAGACTCTTTAAACGACGTCGTAAATAAAATCAATGAAAGCGTAAGAAACGTAAACGCTACAATCGAAGACGGAAGAATTGCGATCGAAGGCGCCGGAAGCATATCGCTCGACAAAGATACAACCGGCATATTCGAAAAACTTGGCCTGCCCTCATCGCGGCTCAAAAGCTCCGCTTTAATGCCGTCGTCGATGACCGCTCCGGCGCCGCTTTCATATAACGAATGGGTCAAAAACGGAAATTTTACGATCAACGGACAAAATATCGGCATTTTAGACGCTTCGAAAGAAACGATATACAGCCTCCGCGATAAAATAAACGCGACCGGCATCAACGCCACCGCCTCCATAGAAGGCGACCGCTTCGTCGTATCGGCCGGCGCTCCGCCTTCGGCCGCTTCGATATTGTCGGGCATCTCCGACGGAACTTCCGAATTTTTAAAAAGCTTCGAATTTTCTTATCAAAGCGCCGATATAAACGCGCTTTCGCCCGGCATAACCGCGGATACAAAAGTCACCGCGGCGCTCGGATTAACCGCGAACAGCGAATTCGAAATAAACGGCAAGCGGTTTAAAGTCACTTCGGAAGATACGTTCAGATCGTTATCCGAAAAAATAAATTCCGAAAACCTTGGAGTGACTGCATCGTTCACATCGGGACGTTTTGAATTGTCGCCTAACGGAACCAGGGAAAGCCTTTCAATGTCTAACATCAAAGACGTTAACGGCGGAAACTTTTTAACCAAAATCGCCATGGGAAACCGCATGGCCTCGAGCGCTTCGCTCACCGGGCAGCATGTTTCCCAGAGCCTTTCCG
>Ga0074198_1001007_pt1 | contig 22161 bp, 21 predicted proteins | sample EPASupsiteSAE323_FD_64527 | JGI IMG/M metagenome (GOLD analysis project Ga0074198, IMG submission 64527) | Bioremediated contaminated groundwater from EPA Superfund site, New Mexico - Sample SAE3-23 | ecosystem: Environmental > Aquatic > Deep subsurface > Groundwater > Contaminated ...
TGTTGTCGGGGATGGTTGTACTGAAGTGGTTGTTGCAGGAGTGGAATCCGTGCAGCCGGTAATCAGTACGCCTGCGAAAAGGAGAACCAGAATGGCAATGACTAAACCAGATATCTTTTTCATGATGAATGATTTCATTTAGACGATATTAAAAAAACCGGTCTATCGATGGTTAAAGAATAACGATTATACATTTAAAAAGAGAGAAAGAATCAGGAACATAAAATTCATGAAAAGCCCGTTTCATATCATGCTCATCCCCACCCTCGGGTGTCCTGCCCATTGCAGCTACTGCTGGAGCTCAGAAGCAGGATCCCCGAAGATGAGTATTGATACGGTCCGGCAAACCGTGGCATGGCTCAGGGATTTCAGGAAAGACCAGGTCACGATTACGTTCCACGGGGGTGAACCGCTTCTCGGAGGCGTGGATTTTTACCGGCAGGCACTTCCCCTGCTCTCTGAAGGATTAAACCATCTTAGGCCCACATTTGCCATGCAGAGCAACCTCTGGCTGCTCACACCGGAACTGGCTGATATCCTTGCGACGTATAACATCCCGATCGGCACCAGTATCGATGGCCCGGAAGCGCTCAATGATTCCCAGCGGGGCGAAGGGTATTTCAAAAAGACCATGCAGGGGTACGAACTGGCAAAAGCGCACGGCCTGCAGGTCCGGTTCATCTGTACATTCACCGGTGAATCGGTAAAGCAGAAGGAAGAGATCTTCCGGTTTTTCCTTGACAACGGGTTTGTCATGAAACTCCACCCGGCCCTGCCCTCCCTGCGAAGCGACAACCCGAACCAGTGGGCTCTCGAACCGGCGGTATATGGAGAACTGCTTGTCTTCCTGCTCGACAAGTATCTGGAAAATTTCGGGAAGATCGAGATCATGAACATCAATGATCTCTGCCGGTGCGTATCGACCCGCCGGGGTTCGGTCTGCACGTTTGCCGACTGCATGGGCAACACGTTCGCCATTGGTCCTGACGGCAGTATCTATCCCTGTTACCGTTTTGTCGGCATGGATGAGTGGGTGATGGGGCATGTGAAGGATTGCCCGTCTCCCGAGACACTCGCAGATTCCCCGGCAGGAAAACGGATGCAGCAGTTTAAGGAGTTCGTAGACACCGCATGCAAAGAATGCCCGCATATCAAGTACTGCCGGGGCGGGTGTCCCTATAATGCAATCGTCCCGACCGGTGGAAAAATTCAGGGTGTTGATCCCCACTGCATTGCCTACAAGCGGATCTTTGGTGAGATGAATGAGCGGATCAACACCGAGATGTTCGAATCCGATGAGATGGAGATGACCGCCATCTCGCCATTCGGTCCACGGCCAAAACGCCCGACAAAGGCGGGAATGATGACCCTGATGCGATCGGTGCTTTCCAAATAAGAACAGGCTCAGTTTTTATTGCCCCCACTGACCCCCTCCAGATCCTCCCAATACTATTGAGTTTCATTCACGCTGAAAAATGCAGCAAATTCGTCATGAAAATAAAGGGGGCGAGGGGGGGTCAGTGGGGGCACTTTGTAATATTACAGCCAGGGACAGGCAGAAAATCCTGAAAAATTACGACGATGACGGTTTTTAACCTCACCGTTGCCTGCCAAACCAAAATGCCCCCACTGACTCCCTCTCCCTCTATCCGGGAATCTCTCAGCAATCTCATCCGGTTCACTTTGACAGCATCCCATTGGACAACAATGAGAACTGTATGATTTTTTTTCGCCGCAGATGAATCTTGTACCCGTACGACCCCCTGCATGAGTTCATCACACCGTTCCCCAAAATCATGACGTAAAAAATTACATTCACGGCTAAAAAAACCAAAGAGTGATGGGGGGTCATGCGGGTACACCGGTATTTTTCCGATCAGGATCGGGTACACAAAATTGAAAAAATACGAGGACACTGGATCAGATATCACCGAACCGTGAAGCAGCTTCTGTACCTCACCGACCCCCCGGCCTCTCCGATACGGTAATCGGTCAGCGACGCAATCAGATCCCTACAATCAACCGGACATGAACCGCCATGAAGGCCCTCATTGGGGTAACCATCCGGGGGCACGAGGACGTCTGCCCAAAGCTTGGTAATCTAATAAAATAAAACGACGAATTAAAAAAACGAAAAAAGGGAAAAAAATCTAAAATTATTCTTCTTTCTTCTCTTCTTCTTTCTTCTCAGGTTTCTTGTAGGATTCTACGAGAATAATCTCGGAAATTCCCTGGATCTGCTCAAAACCTTCATGAATGATTCGGCCACGCCAGAGCATCCAGCGGCGGTCATAGTTGATCCCTGCCGGGAGGATGACCGTTGCCTTGCCATCTTCGAGAGTTGCTTCCATCTCCCTTCCGGCATACAGGCGGATAAGGCCCTTGAGCTCTTCGAGCGGTTCTGTTACCACTTCTTCAATCTTGTAATGGTACTCGAGCGTCTGGCCGGCGAGGGGGGCGTTGAAATCAACAAGAACGCGGCTGCCGATCACATCAACAACCGTGCCTTCTCCCAGCTCATCCATCTTCACGGGCATACCGCGAACGGGTTTCTGGGAGAACTTGTTCTTGGGGAATGACTGGACACGCTTCATATCGCGTTCGCCAAATGCCTTTTCAGGAGCAACGGTTACATCGCCTTCTGCACCGGCTTTCTTGCCCACAATCTCTTCGTCAAGGCCGAGAATCACATGCTTCTGACCGACACAGATGGTTACCGGGCCGTAGATCGCATTCGGGCTGTGGATACCGGCGGTTTTTGCTTCCTCTTCAAAAGTGGTATCAAAAACATTGCCATTCACTTTGCCGGTATAACTCAGTTTAATAAAATCTCCTTCTTTTATTGCCATGCTTCACCTGACTATATTAAGTCGCTACGATGACAGATAAAAGTGTAGCACGCCTATGCTCGAAGTTGAATTAAAAGTCAGGGTCCCCGCGCTTGAACCGGTCCGAAAACAATTGCTGGAAAAAGGAGCTGTATGTTCGGGCAGGATACACGAACACGATATCTACTATAATGCCCCCCACCGGGATTTCGGCCAGACCGATGAGGCAGTCCGGGTCCGGTACACCAATGACCATGCCGTTATCACGTACAAAGGTGCCAAGATCAAAAAGTTCGGCCTCAAGGCAAGAGAAGAGTTAAACACCTCAGTTGAATCCGGCGATGTGTTCGAAACAATGCTCGACCGCCTTGGGTTTACCAAAACAACCGAAGTCAACAAGTGGCGCGAGAATTACCAGTTCTCCGGATCTGCAATCTCACTCGACGAAGTCGATGAACTCGGCACCTTTGTCGAGATCGAGATCATGGCCGAAGATGAGAATACCAATGCCGCTGTCCTGATTGAGAAAATTGCAAAAGAAATTGGTGTATTTGGCGAGCCAATTCTCGCCTCGTACCTTGAACTGCTCCTGTCTAAACGGTCAGCAGTTCAATCTTGATGTCCCTTGCTTCGTTGCCGAAGTGGATCATTGCACAGTTCCCGTCGCTTGCCGGGCCTGGATTTACAATTTTTACTCCATCGACTTCCATAATACCCCGTGCCTCATGAATATGGGCACAGCACACAATATCGAATGATTTCATGTGTTTCCGGATACTGTGGCTCCCGATATGCTCGTTGCCGGGCTTATCGAGAATCTCGTAGGGAGGTGCATGGCAGAGTAGTACATTGTGGACTGATTTCTCCATCTTTTTCATCGCGCTGTTCAACACGTCATCTATCTGCTTGTCGGTCAGCTCGAACGGGGTTCCGAACGGTGTGGGGTTGGATCCGCCACAACCTGCGATCGTCATCTTGCCAAGGTTGATGCTGGAACCATGGAGGCTGACGGCGTCGGAGTGTTCAAGTGTCTCGAGAATCTCACGCGGGTCACAGTTTCCGGGAACTGCAAAACACGGGACGTCGATGCGTGAAAGCACGTCGTCGACCGTGTCAACTGGACCCATATTGGTGATGTCTCCTGCAATAAATACCGCTTCTGGATTCAATTCCAGAAATGAATCAATTTTACCGAATTGACCATGGAGATCTGCTATCAATAGCACATCTTTCATGGTATATCATTTGAAGGGGGTCTAAAAAACCTTACCGCAGGTTCACTCCACGAACCCGTGATTTTTCCCGCCAAAGCGAGTTTTCCGCAGGCTTTTTCGGTCTCCTTCAGGAGTGGACGCGCGGTTGTTCCGGCGAGCGGGGTCCCGGGCAAAGGAATGAACCGGTGAACGTGGACTTTCCCGGACCGGGCAACCTGGCGTATCAGCTTCACCGTTGACAGTTGTTCCTCGTCACTCTCGAACGGGAATCCGACAATGAAATCCACGACCGGGGTAATACCGGATTCCGTGCAGAGTTCGACCGCTTGAATCACGTCATCCACAGTGTGCCCGCGTTGCAATCGTTTGAGCACCGCATCACTTCCCGACTGGGCCCCGAAATGGAGTTTTGTATTGGTACAATACCGGTTTACCAGATCGAGAGACTCTTTGCAGACAAATTCCGGCCGCACTTCTGAGGGAAACGTACCGAAGAATATCTGGTTTTCGAGTTTTTTGAAGAGTGCTTCAATCTTCTCCCATCGGGGATGGAGGCCATCGGACCCATAGGCAAACGCGTTGGGCGAGACGAACCGGGCGTGCTTGTACCGGTTCGAAAATTCGGCGATCGTGTCAATTGAACGATGCCGCATGCAGTGACCGAAGATCTGCGGAGTCTGGCAGTACCCGCAGGAAAACGGGCACCCCCGCGAGATCTCAACAAATCCCTGCTTCTCAGAAAATGCAGGGTATGCATCAAGCCTGACGCAAGATTTGATTGGGGGGAAGTGATCACGGGTAGCCACACCGGGTATTATTCCCGTGTCGCCCCGCTCGATCTCTTCCAGCAACCGGGGCAGCGTGAACTCCCCTTCACCGACAATCACGTAATCTGCGTACGCGGCAACCTCCCCGGGGCATGCGGTCGCATGGGGACCCCCGACAATGGTGATACAGTCTGCTCCGGCGATCTCCTCGCGAAAAAACAGTTCGTTGAGCGAGTTGAGACTGTAGCAGGTTACATCCGTTTCAGGATTTTCCACAAGGCTTAAGGAGAAACCGGACGATTCACAGGCTGCACGGAGTGCTGCATACGAGTTCCGTGCCGCGTGGATCTGTCGCCAGTTTACCTGCATAATAAAAAAATTGTCCTTAATATCCTGTCAAAAAAAGGAAGAATGTCTACTGGCGGGTGCGATACGGGCTCTGAACATCATTAATTGTATAACTCTGCCCGTTGTCCATGGAAACCCGGACAACTACACGATCGGTCTGTTTGGTGCCTTCGAGTTCAGCCTGATCGCCTTTATTTATACCAATTGTCGCCGTTTTTACCTGACCATCGGAACGGTACAGGGTTACATCAATCTTTTTTACATGGATCTGACCCATGCCACCCTGGAAGATGACCGGAATGTTACCCAGGTAATCCTTCTCTCCGACATTAACCGTGACCATATTATAGTCAGGGACTGCATCGGTTGGCGAGACTGCCAGGTTAGCGGCAGCAGATGAACCTGAAGAACCTGTTGCGGTCCCTGCAGGGGATGCTGCAGGAGTAGTCTGCGTTTCCGTACAGCCGGCAATCGCGAGTGCAGCGCAGATGAGAAGAATCAGAGACAGAAAAATTCGATTATTCATACCAGAAAATGTGAGCCGGAGTATATCATCCTTGTGCTCAATGCCATCATCCCTGTGCCAGTTCACCCTCATATTCCATCTCACCCAGCCCGCCATCGACCGTTACGCGGGTACCGTTCTTTAGCCGGGTGAGGGATACATCAATCCGGTCGATCATGGGAATTTTACCGATAATCGCACCCGTGGCAATGATCGCCTCAGCCTCTGCATTCACGATGGCCGAGGGCGCATGTTTGTTCTGACTCAGCGCATAGAGCACATAGGAACCGACTGTTGAGCCCTTGCCATAGGGAAACACCAGTACTTTACCGGCAATGCACTTCCCGTTGAGCGGGTGGCCTTTCTCCACAATAATGCCGGACTCCGGATCCACTCCACCAAGAAATGAGATTGGTTGCGGGCTGACGAGCAGTGGGCCGCTTGCCTTCCCCGTTGAAATTCCTCTTCCCCTGATTAGCAAAATCACACCTAATAAATGTTTGAAGATTGAGATATAAGATAGATATGGAAGAGACTGCCGTCAATTCTTCTGCACCCCAGAATGAGCTCAAGTACCAGATCCAGCTCAACGAGCTGGAGGCCACCCTGCTCGATCTGAAGGTGAAAGTGGACGATCTCCAGAAGGAGAACGGCCAGCTCAAACGCGAGAACAACCAGTTAAAGCGCATGCCGCTCTTTGTCGCTGTAGTTGTCGATATTCTTGACAACGGGGAGATCTATCTCCGCCAGCAGGGCAATAACCAGGAATACCTGACCCTGGTATCAGAAGAACTACGCCCGCAGATCAAACAAGGCGCAAAAGTAGCCGTCAACAATGCCCTCTCGATTGTCAAAGTGATCGGCAATATCTATGATTCCCGTGTCCGGGTCATGGAACTCGAAGAGTCGCCGGATATCAGCTACGCCCAGATCGGCGGGCTTGTTGAAGAGATAAAAGAAGTCCGAGAAGCGGTCGAATACCCGCTGACACGGCCCGAGATATTCAAACGCGTCGGTGTCGAACCTCCCAAGGGCATCTTACTCTATGGCGCACCGGGAACCGGAAAAACCCTGATTGCAAAAGCCGTTGCCCACGAAGCAAAGGCCACCTTTATTCGTATGTCGGGAAGCGAACTTGTGCACAAATTTATTGGAGAAGGTGCCGGTCTTGTCCGCGAACTGTTCCAGCTCGCCCGCGAGCGTGCGCCTGCCATTGTCTTTATCGATGAGATCGATGCGGTAGGCAGCATGCGTACTAATGACGGGACTTCGGGAAGTGCAGAAGTCCAGCGCACCCTGATGCAGCTCCTTGCCGAGATGGACGGGTTTGACAACCGGGGCGATGTGCGTATCATGGCAGCAACCAACCGCGTGGATATGCTGGACCCGGCCCTGCTCCGTCCCGGCCGTTTCGACCGGTTGATCGAGATTCCCCTGCCCGATCTTGACTCCCGGCTTGAGATCTTGAAGATCCATTCCCGTAACATGCACATGGATGGTGTGAGCATGGAAGTCGTGTCCGCGATGACCGAAAAGGCAACCGGTGCCGAGCTCCAGGCAATCTGCCGCGAAGCCGGAATGATGGCCGTGCGGCGCGAGGCGGTATCTGTTGGCATGACGGACTTCATCTCTGCTGTCAAGAAAGTCAAGTTAGAGAAAAATACCGATACCCGTATGTATACCTGAACTTCCGGAGTCCGGCAATTACAACTGCATACGACAACCCTGAGGAGATCGCATGAATATCCTTGTGCTCCAGAAGGAAGCAATCGATCTCCACCATACCCTTTTTACTTCCGAGACCAGCAGGATGGTGCTGCGTTTTTACCACCCGAAGAGAAAGCCCTGCGGCGTCCTGATAACGACAACTTCTTTGGGAAGCGCCATGTCCCTGGTGGCAGAACTGCGCTGGTATATCCGGCGCTATGCCAAAGAACCACTTTTTGAAGTGACTAAAGGAGTATATTGTACCCACCAGATGGCGCAGGACATCTATTACGAGCGGGTGACCGTGCTCGGCACAACATGGCCGTATCGCCGGCTCTATGGATTCAAAGACGGTAAACTGATCAGCACCGTGATCATGTCTCCGGGTTCCACAATTGACGAGTATCACCAGGAATATGCAGGGGTCGATAAAGCAATCGAGATCTGGTGCACGGAAGACGAAGTTGAAGATATAGGGGAACCCATTCCGCTCGAAGAGGTGGGCGAAACAGGCAGCGAAACATAACTGCATTAACCGAAACGGGTCCTGTTATGCCCGTTCAATGCATTTTTTTGGTTGCCTGCCTACTCACTCATCGGACGGAGAGATCTCATGGCTAAAACAGGAATTCAGATACACAGTACCCGCCGGGGAATGCTTCGCACCAGCGGTTTTTCATAATAATTTTTCAGGAACTGCTCAACCTCGGTCCTGATATCATCTTCTCCGATAACCGCATCAAGCTGTCCTGACTCTACATACTTCTGCACATTGCAGTTCTCTTTGATCCGGTTGGTCATTGTGAAGAGTTCCGCAACAGAAGCCCCGCTCTCCCGGGCAAGGAGTTGGATCGCTTTCGGGCCATAGATCGTAATAGAGGCATCCGGGAATGCAACAAATCGTTCGGGATCGAATCCTGCCCCGCCCATTGCATAGAGACCGGCTGTATACGCTTTACGAACGACAATGCAGAGATGGGGAACGGACAGGTTTGCAATCGTCGAAAAGACCAGAGCCCCGTGGTGGATAATCCCTGCCTGTTCAGCTGATTTTCCTACCATGAAACCCGGAATGTCGGCAAGAAATACAATAGGGATGTTGAAGGCATCGCAAAGGGATGCAAAGGCTGCCATTTTCCGGCAACTTTCCGTAAAGAGGATCCCGCCTTTTTGTTCCGGGTTATTGGCAATGATGGCAACCACATTTCCCTTTACCCGTGCAAATGCAGTGATGACCTCGCGTGCGTATCGAGCCCGGTGTTCGAGAAAGGAACCCGCGTCGATGAAAGAATCCAGGACCTCGTGCATATCATACTGTTGATCCGGATCGTCTGGAATGATACTGCGGAGTTTCGGGTAATTTGGTTCGGGGGGATGTGGCTGTGCAACCGGGGGTTTTTCCGTGAAGTGTGAAGGGAAGAATGCAAGGTATTTCCGCACCCAGTCCAAAGCATCCTTTTCTGAAAATACAAGTTTGTCACAGGTTCCCGAGATCCCGGCGTGCATCCCGGCGCCCGCGTATTCCTCGTAGGGGCTCTGGTCACCGGTCATCAGCCGGACCATATCCGGACGTGCCAGCGACATGCCGGCCCGGTCCATCATGACCACGGCATCGCATTCAACAACCGGATACGTCAGGGTTGTTGCAATGGGACTAAAGACGACCGCGATTCTCGGGACAACACCGGACAAGTGGGCAAACCGGGCAAAGACCCTGCCGGCTCCCCGGGAGTCAATGAACGTCTGCATTATAGTCAGCGGGATTGCCGTTGTGTCCATCGCCACGCGACCGGGACGATCTGCCAGGTGAATAAGCGGAAGGTGCTGCTCTTCTGCCATGTCGAGCAATGCAAGCTCCTGCTGGAGAACTGCAAAGGCATCGACCGGTCCTTGGGCTTCCGGATTGATGGCGATGATGCAGACACGGCGGCCCCCAATTATACCGGTTCCACCGATAAGTTCGCCATTATCAGCAGTGCATTGCGGGACAAAACTCCCGGGATCCAAAAGAAGTGCAAGGCGATGGGTCATCAGCGGGTTCAACAACATCTTCTCCTCATAAGTGATTTCTCTCATTCACGTTAATTGCCATGTTCTCTCTATACCGGGGATGTAATCGGGCTTGAATATTCGCAATGATTTCTCATTTTTTAAAATTATTCCGATATGAAAATGTATTGTGTGTATCATTACCTGACTTTGACAACCATCAGGGTGATATCATCGTATTGCGGCTGGTTCTGGCTGAAATCATTTACTCCTTTGATGATTGCGTCAACAATTTCCTGTGCCGTCAGTGAGCGTGATGCTAAAACAATGTCCATGAGCCGCGGGATCTCAAACATCTCTTCCTTGTCATTGACCGCTTCGGTTACCCCGTCGGTATAGAGAACAAGCAGGTCACCGCTCGCGAGCGGGACTTCCTTCTGTTCAAAGGGAGCATCATCCATTGCGCCGATAGCAATACCAGTGGCTTCGAGTTCTTCTGCCTCATCTGAACCTGCCCGTATGAGAAGAGGCGGGTTATGGCCGGCGTTTACGTACGTGATGTTGTGGGCCGTATTATCCAGTACACAGTAAAAGACCGTTACAAACATGCCCGTTTTGGAGTCCCGGCTGATGATAGGATTGGCAAACGCAATAGCTTCTGAGGACTTCGAAAACCAGGTTGCACTGACCCGTATCACGATCCGGGACAGGGCCATGAAAAGAGCGGCAGGCACTCCCTTTCCGGAAACATCGGCAATCATCACTCCCACGCGTTGTTTATTAAAAGGAATGATTTCAAACGGCATTACATCATAAAAGTCCCCGCCAACTTCTTTTGCGGGGATGCTGGTGCCGGCAATTTCAAACCCTTCAATCTGGAGAATCGTTTCCGGAAGGAAGCTTTTCTGGATCTCTGCGGCGATCTGGAGTTCTGCATCTTTCCGGGCCATCTCGCGTTCAAGCGATTCTTTCTCGCGCTGCGTTTTTCGCTCGTTGAGCAGGTTATGGACAATGAACGAAAAGACTCCCACGGCAACGGAGGTGAGAACGATCATGGGAATCGCGACATTGACAATTACGGTCCAGACCGATGAAGAAGAACCGCTCATAGCCCGGATGATGAGGGCAACGGCCGAGACGAACGATTCTATGATAATAGTAAAAATGATTGCTCTCTTTGTCGAGAGCAGCTCGCGCTTGTTAAAGAGGTATACAAGGCCGGAGAAGAGACCGGCTATGACCGGCCCGATTGCGGCTGCCATGACATTGGACCCCCCCATGGAGAGACGGTATGCTCCCCCAATCAGTCCGGCACCAAGGCCAACATAGGGGCCGCACGTGAGGCCGGCGATGATGGGGCCGAGATCGCGGATATTGACTGTTGCTCCCGAGAACGTGACACCGCTGGAAAGGCCATAGATCGAGAGACAGCCAAAGATCACGACAAGGATAATCTGGGTAGAGACCATCGGGTGATGTTCAAGCACTTCAACAAAAAAACGGCTGCGGGTAAAGAGATAGGCAAAAACAATGACCACGCAGATCATTTGAAAAAGCATCAGGAATGTCTGAAGAAGGCTGAGATCCATGTAACATTATATGGGGTAAGTAAGAATAAAGAGATTGAGTTATTTCCCTTTAAAGAGGGATTAATCCGATTTTGTATTACGGGGATACAATAGCCAGACACGCGATAAAAAAGGGAAGGTGATTGCTTAATTTAAGCCACCAGTAATTTTTTTGATTCATTTTTTTAAAAAGGCCACCCTGGAGACAACATATCAAACGTTCTTGGGGGCTTCGGTTCCACCTCCGCCCCCTCCACGGTGGCGTCCCCCGTATTGCGATGACGACGTATTCCCTGTTACCGACTTCGTCCAATCATACTGCGCCCCCCTCGGGGGACTGGTGGCGCAAGAGGGGGTATGGTTTTAATTGATGGCTCATAATGAAGAATCGCCAAAGGGAATGTTACCCATCCCCCGGATCACCCCGACGTTAATTCACTATCTTTTTTGGAAACAAAACAGCGATGATGAAAAAAACTCCCGTAAAAGCAATGGATCTGGTGAGTAAAACACATTAAAATAAAAATGCGGGTCAGGAAATTTCTCCTGAAACAGAATTTCTTACTTTTTTAGTATACCGCATACCACGTGTTGGCATTCATTCCCATCGGAACCGTTCCCGACAGGGGTACCGCTGCACCAACCGAGGGCTTCACTTCAACAAGGAACTTGGTCCTGGCGCCCATTTCCGTTGAATCAAAACCAGGGTGAATTGTTACAAGAACCATCTCACCGAGATTCATCACACCGGTATGGTCTCCATGGTTAGTTCCGGTACTTTCTTTAACCCATGTATACGTGACATCATTACTGGTAAAAGTCTGAACCTTTGCAGGGGTAGTAACCGTATACGAAAATGTACCCATGTCAACCCCGGTACCGCCAGCAGCAAGCTGGAGGTAGAACGTAATCGTATTGATACCCGTACCCGCTCCATCGGCCTGTATGTTAAGCTCCCCTGAAGGCTGGACAGCTGATGTTGTCTGCTGTATACCGGCGTGAACCGATTCCTGGGCTTTCTCGGTGGTTAAGAAACCGGCACCAAGGATAACATAGCCAAATACAGCCGCAACTATGATGAATGCAATAAGCACAATCGCAGCTTCAAGACCGGTAAATGCGTCCTCAATGGCTTTTGGTAAATTCATTCATTCACCTTGGTGAGGTAGTGAAAACTCCGGTTAAATGACATTACTTTCTGACATGCGATCTTATTGTATTTAGACATTTTGTAAATTTTTCAAAAAAATTGGACTTTATTTGAAAAATAACGATAGCATGGATGCACAAAAGCAAATTAAGAAACGATTTGGACGGGAAAAGGATAGGCACCGGGTACTGACATTACCCTGCATTTTTAATAATGGACCTAATGGCAAAACCTGTCCGGAATAATATGGTAGATACTTCAGCGTCATATTCATCCGGATAGAAACAAACCGGTACCTAATACAACCATCTTTATCCAGCACAAAATTACAATTAAAAAAAGGGTTATCCGTTATGCAAACATCTCGCCTTCAACATCCAGCGAGCCGCGATTGAAATCAAGGCCTACCTTTGCCACTGCTGCCCGGAAATCGTCCTGCGTGATAGTAGGGCGTTCCTTCCGGATCGCAAACATACCTGCCTCCATGCAGATTGCGTACAGGTCAGCACCGTTCCGGCCTTCCGTGAGCTGGGCAACTTCCGTGAGATTGATTTTGGGATCCACAGCTAGCGAGCGGCTGTGGACTTTCAGGATAGAGAGACGCCCGTCCACATCGGGAAGCGGAATCTCGATAATCCGGTCAAACCGGCCAGGGCGGAGCAGTGCCTTGTCAAGAATATCGATCCGGTTCGTGGCACCGATAATCTTCACATCACCCCGGTTTTCGAACCCATCCATGCCGGCCAGCAGCTGCATGAGCGTGCGCTGCACTTCCCGGTCACCCGAAGTGTTTGCCTCAGTGCGGGACGCACCCACTGCATCGATCTCATCAATGAAGATGATTGTCGGGGCTTTTTTCTTGGCAAGGTCGAAGAGCTCGCGGACCAGCCGGGCGCCTTCGCCAATGTATTTCTGGACCAGCTCGGAGCCCACTACCCGCATGAAATGAGCATTAGTCTCGTGTGCAACTGCCTTTGCCAGCAGGGTCTTTCCGGTACCCGGCGGTCCGTGGAGCAGCACGCCTTTTGGCGGCTCTATCCCGATCTGCCGGAAAAGCTCGGGGCGCTTGAGCGGGAGTTCAACGGCCTCCCGGATCTCGTTGATCTGGGCCTGCAATCCCCCGATATCCGCGTAAGTTTCGGTCGGGGAATCCACCAGTTCCATGCCATAGACCTGTGCATCGAAACTGTTGGGCAGCAGTTCAACAATGGCTAACGACTGCTGGTTGAGGGTGCACCGCACACCGGGCTTGAGATCATCTGCACTTATCGAAGGTGAACTCCTTACCATGAAGCGGGGGCCGGCACTGCTTCGCACGATCACCCGCGTTGAATCCACGATATCGGTAACCGTCCCGATGATAAGGGGGGGGCTCCTGAGCTGCTCGCTCTCGCTCTTGAGCTTCCTGACTTCACGCTCATACCGTATCTTCTGGGTCTCGATATACCGCTTGTCCGCTTCGGTCTGCCGCAGCTGTTCGCGGAGCTCAAGGTTCCTTGATTCCAAGTTTCCCACACGCTCCATCATCTGGACTTCCAGCTCGTGCTTGTCGTTTTCGATCTGGCCCAGCTGCTCGCGGAGCTGTTCGGAAAGCGTCCTGTACAGTCGGTACAGCTCTTCCGGCGTCTGGGGTTCCGGGGATTGATGGAGGATGTCGCCCATCTCGTATCTCAATTAGGTATATAGGGAAATTGGGTATAAAGTGTTTGTGAGATTATGCAGTGCGAAATGTGCGGAGAAACGATACGCGGTACCCCAAAAATAGTCCGTGTCGAGGGGGCTGAACTCTCGGTATGCATGAAATGCGAGAAGTTCGGCACCGAGGTGCAACAGGTCCGTCGAACGGGTCTTCCCAGTCCAGCCCGGACCCCGGCAAAACCCGGCTTGCCAAAGAGCGGTGCGCCCGCCCCGGTCTGGCACAAGCGGGACATGTTTGATTTCATGGAAGGCGAGGTTGTGGAGGACTACGCGGTCCGGATCCGGAATGCCCGGATGGAAAAAGGCCTCTCCCAGAAAGATCTCGCCATGCAGATGAAAGAGAAGGAACACTTAATCAAGAAGATCGAGAATGCCGAATTGATCCCGGAAGACGATGTGCGGAAAAAACTCGAAAAGGTTTTGAGTATCCGGCTTATCGATGCCCCGGCTGAAATCGAGACCGGCAAAAAGGTTCCCGGCAGCCTTGCGCCAACTCTTGGGGATCTCACGATTATTCGGAAAGTGAAGAAATAATCACCTTCATCTTTAAAATGCAGCAGACTCACAGGTTTTTGTGGGTCAGCTATTGGTTAACATTTTTTCCATATGAGTTTTCTCATAAAACAGGTTAGCAACCGCTGTTTTGAGATCGTTTTTGGCAGGAACATTTTTGGGAGTTCCTTCCTGAAAAATTTTATATCTTACTACCTGTATCACAAATTATAATACGTAAAAAAACGAGGGGATCGTATATGCAGGCACAGAAAACACTCCTGTTCGTCTATAATACTGACAGTGGGGTGTTACAGTCATTCAAGAATTTTTCCTCTGGTAAGGCATCTTCTTCCGGAGGAGCGGATACCTGCAACCTTAGTGCGATCACTCACAGCCCTGTAGGAATTAAAAAGGAGTGGAAACGTTTTTGCAAGGATCTGGAAAACCCGTCGCGATCCCTGGACCGGAACGAATACTCTGCGGAGTTCGGGTCGAGACACCCCCAGTCCAGCTTTCCGGTAGTTCTTATCCAGAAAGGATCCGAGATTGAGAATTTTATCAGTACGGAAGAACTCAACCGGTGCAGAGCTCTCGAGGATCTTATTGTTCTTGTGAAACAACGACTTTTATTCGAGTAGTCTCTGTAAACCGGGAGGAATATCTCCGGCAATCATTGAATATTTTTAACACATCCCGGGACCGGAAAACCCGGACAAAAAAATGAAGAAATTCGAGGAAAATCTATTTCACAATAGCTCCATCTACACGGTATCCCTGCGTGCATTCGCCATCGAGGACCGATTCGAACGTAACCGATTGCCCGGCACCCATGGTACCAATGAACACGGATCGCGAATCGCGTATGGTCTTGGTCCCGGTATTGACAAGATTGAGGTTCAGGGCCACGTTCTCAACCGGTGAGTTTCCTGCATTGTAAGCATACCCGGAAACTTTCCCGTAGCACCCAAGGGTGGGCGACCAGCTTTCCTGGTATGCATAATTGGCCCGTATTGTATCCTGTGCAGTCTCCTGGCCGGCAGCTGGGGTTGAAGTGCATCCCGCAAGCAGTACTGCTGCAATGATGAGCAGGGTGACAATTGCAATTTTTTTCATCGTTCATCTCCAGTTTATTGTTGTTTAAGTGATCAGATTATTGCGTTTCGCTATTTGGGGTTGCTGGTCTCATCACGGGAAAACCTCTATCGCAGGATAATAAAAAACGCGATATTCCCGGCTCAAAGACCGGTTTTTAAGCAATGGTATTACTATTGACGGATATGCCCTGCGAAGGTAATTGTTCCGATCCGGAAGGGGACCGTTATACTATTGAACAATTCTCTTGTTTTTCCCGGCAGCACTGATGAGGGGATTTTATCTGCTGCCGGAAGAGGTATTCTTCCGGTTTTGCCCATATCCCCCGGAGGAGTCAATATGTTTACCTTCCCCATACCGGGGCTCCATTTTCATTGTACCGTCGGACTGCATGATCCGTACCATTTCAGGCTCAACCTGGGCGACCGGGACTACAGGCTGTTGTGATCCCCGTGGCCGGATCACGGTACTGCCTTCAGGAGAGGCTGCAACTGACAGTGATGCGGACGTACCTCCCAGTGCAGGAGAAATTGCGCCCTGCGCCATTGTTCCCCATTTGAGTTCCTGACGATTGTATTCCTCATGTTCCCGGGACATGGTCCTGGCAACTGCCTTGAAGTCGAGCAGTTCTGCGATCAGTCCCTTGACCAGCGCTTCCATTTCGGTAAATTTCTTTTCAAGAGCCGCGATCCGCTCTTCCGATTCATTGGTTCCTGGAAGTTCCATACCAGTAATCAGTTTCTCCTGACAGGGTTCGTTCCCGTAAAATTTGATTCTTGCATCAGACTGCGCATACAGAATCTTACTGGTGATCCTGAGATATTAAAGTAAGGTGGTGATTTTCGGCATGAAACGGGGGGTAACCCAAAACGCGAATTGCCCGACAGCGACCTAAAATGGCGTCAAGGGCCTGAAACGCCAGTGATACTAACCACGACAATCTCATCCTCAGGGTCAGTAATTATCCCGCCACCGGGCAAACCCGGGCTCATACATCCTGTCTGAATCGATTGTCAGCTTGGCAAACTATTTGATATGAAAACGTGCTATTACGATTATCGGACAGGAATTGCGAACAACGATAAAGGAGTCACCACCATCATGAATTTTAACAACTTCACCATCAAATCACAGGAAGCCGTGGAGAAAGCTACGGAGATTGCGACGGCACACCATAACCAGGCCATTGAAACTTCGCATATACTCAAAGGGATGCTGATGGTTGATGAGAATGTCATCCCGTATCTCTTGAAAAAACTGAATGTGAACCTTGATGTTTTCAACCCTGCGCTTGACCGGATTATCGATACATATCCCACCGTCACCGGAGGGGATCACTTCCTTTCCAGTGATGCCAACACAGCCCTGCAAAAAGCCGCGGCACTGGCCCAGGAATTCCACGATGAATTTGTCACTCTTGAGCATCTTCTCTTAGGAATCCTTTCGGTAAACGACAAAACCTCACGGCTGTTAAAGGAGAATGGGGTTGCTGAAAAAGACTTAAAAACTGCTATCAGCCACTTGCGGAAAGGCTCGACGGTAAAAAGCCAGAACGCGGAAGAGACCTATAATTCTTTAGAAACGTACGCACGGAACCTAAACAATCTTGCCCGCACCGGTAAACTCGATCCGGTCATTGGCCGGGATGAAGAGATACGGAGGGTTTTGCAGATCCTTTCCCGGAGAACGAAGAACAACCCGATCCTCATCGGTGAACCCGGCGTGGGAAAGACCGCCATTGCCGAAGGTCTCGCCCACCGGATCATTGACGGGGATGTGCCGGAGAACCTGAAAAACAAGCAGATCTATTCCCTTGATATGGGTGCCCTGATAGCCGGGGCCAAGTTCAAGGGAGAGTTCGAGGAGCGGTTAAAAAGCGTGGTCAAGGAAGTGATCTCTGCTGAAGGGGAGATCATCCTGTTCATCGATGAGATCCATACCCTGGTCGGGGCCGGGGCCAGCGAGGGAGCCATGGATGCGGCCAATATCCTCAAACCCGCTCTTTCGCGGGGAGAACTGCATGTCATTGGCGCAACGACCTTAAAAGAATTCCAGAAATATTTCGAGAAGGACAAAGCACTTGAACGGCGGTTCCAGCCGGTGATGGTAAATGAACCGGATACACTTGATGCAATTTCCATCCTCCGGGGAATCAAGGAAAAATATGAGACCCATCACCATGTACGAATCAAGGATGAAGCGATCATAGCCGCTGTTGAGCTCTCGCAGCGCTATATCTCCGACCGTTTTTTACCGGATAAGGCAATTGACCTGATCGATGAGGCCGCATCAAAACTCCGCCTTGAGATTAACTCGAAACCGGAAGAGCTTGAGATCATTGAACGAAAGATCCGGCAGCTGGAAATTGAACGGGAAGCCATAAAACGGGAAAAAGATCAGGGGAAACTCAAGGGCTTAAATGAAGAAATCGGCAACCTGACCGAGGAACGAAACCGGTTGCAGGCAAAATGGCAATCCGAAAAAGATCTGGTGGAACAGATCCAGTTGCGCAAAACAGAGATTGAGAACCTGAAATTTGAGGCCGAAAGTGCCGAACGTAAAGGGGATCTCGGTAAGGTGGCAGAGATCCGCTATGGTCGTATCCCGGAGAATGAAAAGATCATTGAGACTCTCAAAGGAAAACTGACCGTGCTCCAGAAAGATTCCGCGATGGTCAATGAGGAAGTGGATGCTGAGGAGATTGCCGAAGTGGTATCGCGCTGGACCGGCATTCCTGTAAGCAGGATGCTCCAGAGCGAGAAACAGAAACTGCTGAGCCTCGAGACCGAACTTCACAAGCGCGTAGTTGGCCAGGATGAAGCCATCGGGGCTGTTGCCGATGCCATCCGCCGGAGCCGGGCCGGGTTGCAGGATACGAAACGCCCGATCGGTTCGTTCATCTTCCTGGGGACCACCGGAGTCGGGAAGACCGAACTGGCAAAGGCGCTCGCAGAATTCCTCTTCAACAATGAAAACAGCATGGTGCGGATCGATATGTCGGAGTACCAGGAACGGCATACTGTCTCAAGGCTGGTCGGGGCTCCTCCCGGATATATCGGATATGAAGAGAGCGGGCAGCTGACCGAAGCGGTCCGGAGAAAACCCTACTCTGTTGTACTTCTGGATGAGATCGAAAAAGCCCATCCGGATGTCTTTAACATCCTGCTGCAGGTTCTTGATGACGGCAGGCTGACCGACAACAAGGGTCGCACTGTGGATTTTAAAAATACCATCATCATCATGACTTCGAACATCGGCTCTACCATCATCCAGGAGAATATGGAACATGTCACCGACAAGAACCGGGATGAGGTGTATGACCGCACAAGGGAACAGGTCTTTGAGATGCTGAAAAAGACCATCCGTCCTGAATTCCTCAACCGGATCGATGAGATCATCATGTTCAAACCGCTCACGAAAGATGAGATCCAGACCGTAGTCGAACTCCAGCTGGAAAACGTCCAGAAGATGCTCAAAAAGAGCGATATCCGGCTCCGGGCCACCAAAAAAGCGATCCAGTTCATCGCCACCCTGGGCTTTGATCCGCAGTTCGGTGCACGCCCAATCAAACGGGTAATCCAGAAGAACCTGTTAAATGAATTGTCAAAGATGATCCTGGAGGGAACCGTCAATAAAGAGAAGGAGATTCTGGTAGATGAGAAAGGTGCGAAGCTGATCTTCTCAAATGCCTGAACCTCTCCATCTTTTTTTATGTATTTCCGGTTGAAGAGCCGGACGGATCGGTAAGACTGAATCTGGTAATGCACGTTCCCCGGGTTAAAACAGAGTGATAATCAGATGAAGAAAATATCAATACCCGATGGATGCTGAAAAATTTTTCACTATCTAGCCCTCCACATCAATAACAGTAAGGAACCCGGAATTCTCATGGTTTTTTAGATAATCCAAAAGAAAGGAATATTGAGAAGCATGGGAGAATATTAGAGAGATATTTTTAGAATAAACCCCTTCGCCCACCGCTGCGAACATACCCTAATATTTCAGGAACGACCATGGCAAAAATTCACGGAACCGCCGGGGGAACACGCTACCTTCTGAACGGAACGAGACCGATACATGGTAAAAACCTGACAACTCTTAAGGATATTATCCGGTTCCTGGATGATTATCCGGAAATCCTTGCCGAAGCGGAGAAGGTTGAAGAGAAACGACAGGACGATATTATTCTGGCATTAGAAGAGCGTGAGACCCAACTCAACCAGCAGTTAAAGGATGATATCGAAAAACGCACGCGGGAAGTTTATACCCATATTCTCAAAATCAATGACCGGATCGATGAAAGCGATTCGTTTTTCATGATTCTTGTGTATATCATCTGGTTCTGGGGAGCAAATCTGATCAGTTCATACCGGATACATCTGCCATTTATTGGAGCAAAATGGAGTATAGAGAGATTCAAAAAACACAAAGAAAAAACGATAGCTGATAAACCCGAAAACATCAGGTCTGCCGGTAAAAATATCACTGAAACGCAGCAGTTCCTTTCTCGTAATAATTCATTGCTCCTGAATGCAAAGGAAGAAGAAGAAGTTATCAGCGTTCTCTCAACATTACCTGATGAATACCAGGTCTTAAGCGGGGTCAACTTACATTTTTTCGATCCCATTTACTGGTGTAAACGAAAGGACAAGGTCAGGTACAACCAGATCGATCACATTGTTATTGGTCCCACGGGATTATTCCTTGTGGGGACCAAGAGCTGGAAGGGGTCAGATGTTGAGATAAAAACCGATGACTTAAAGCGCCAGGTACGTCTTGCCAACTTTACCCTCTGGTGCCATATGAAAGATGAATACAAGTTTTATGAGAAAAACCCGAAAATACGATGCGCAATTGTTTCTATTCATGGCTCTCATCCCGATTTGAAGATCGACAAATTCATTGATGTTATCGCTCTCTCCAGGATTTGTGAATACATCACGAAAGGAGAGAATACCTTATCGGAAATATCGATTCACAAACTGGTTCACCTGATCCCCTTCCGGGAGACCCATTAATAACCGGTTAAGACCCCGGACTTTCATCCCATTTTGTCATGAAAATTTTGAGGTTTGTCGACAATGCTCAACACAACCTGAAATTGAGTTTCCCCAGCAAAATTTTCATTGCTTTGGTGCGAAATCTTTGACTTCATGCGGGTTTTTTTAGATCCCGGTGAGAGAACCGGTAAGTACTACCCCGGTAATCAGTATTGCGATTATGGGTATGAGTTCAACGAGAGGGGCCCATAATTTGGCTGGGGTGCCGGGAAAAGTATCCTGTGGGAATGGGTACCGACCATTCCCCTCATTATCGGACTCGGGTTCCTGATATTCCGGGTGATCACCGGTTCGTGGAGGGAGATGGGCTGGAAACTCCCCTGGCATCCGGGGCTGTATCAGATACCAGAGATATTCTTTGATGGATATCCGTTCCGGGTGCAATCGCATGCAGGCCATGATAACGGGATAAATTGCAGGATTATCCCTTCCCTTATCCTCCTTTTTTTAGTTTGTGCAGGCAGTGGCAGAAGTTGAGAGAACTCGGCCAAATTCATCTCTTGCACCAGCGCGGGAGTAGAGGCCTTCACCGGGCAAGACCCGGGTAAAGAAAGTTTCGGATAACTATCCTTATCATGCCGGTTTTCCCATCTTTATTACACAAAAATAAAACAGGCTCTTACCCGGGATAACCCGATCCATCCTGAGTAACGGGGTGATATTCATCAACAAGAAAACGATTCTGCTCATCGTCATTATTCTGGCACTCCTTGCCACCGGCGCCTGGATTGTTTTCACGACCATCCACGCAAACACCCCGGTACGGATCGGTGTCCTCCTTCCCATAACCGGCGATGTGGAATTCAAAGTGCCGCTCGAATGGGCCAAAGACAACATCAACAGCAAGGGCGGGATCGCGGGCAGGCCGGTTGAACTCGTATACAAGGACACCGGGTCCGGAAATATTACCCGGCTGGCACAGGAACTCTTAAACGATGATTCTGTTCGTATCGTGATCGGACCGGACAAAAGTGTTGACCTGTACGCTATCGCCCCCTCATTCATAGCAAAAAAGAAAGTTTTGATAAGCCCTGCTGCGACATCCGGCGATATCCTGCGGGCATTCGGAAAGAACGGGTATATCTGGCGGACTGTGGAGGGCGATGTAGCCCAGGTCAAGGTCATCCTCACTATACTGAAAGGAAAGGGGGCGACAAAAATAGCACTGCTTGCGGAGAAAAGCACCTATGGTGATACGTTCTATGACTGGACCGGGTTCTTTGCAACCGAATACGGAATCGATGTCCCGTTTATCCGCCAGTTCGATGCAGGCTCGCCCATGCTTGAAGCCGATGTTGCCGAAGCCCTGGAGACAGACCCGGATTATATTGTAGCAGTTGCGTGGCCGGAAGATGTTATCCGGATCAAGCGGGCGATCGACCGGTCCGGCAGCAGGACAAAACTGTTCCTTACCGATTCCGCGGCCAAACCGGTCCTGATCAATTCGCTTGGTGCTGCTGCCGAGGGGCTCGAGGGCACCAGCCCTACGGCTGATCCGAGAACCGGGTTTACCGAAGCATACGAGAAGAAATTCGGGTACCGCCCGGCGGATTTTGCTGCACCAGCATATGATGCTCTCCTGATCGCAGCACTTACCGAAGCCCGCCAGGAGCGAGCTCCCTTCGAGTCGCTGGCAGATTCGGTCAGGCAGGTCGTCTTTGGCGAAGCAACCGTCACCGGCTGGGATGCGCAGGGAATCCGCACGGCTATTCAGGATACCCTGCACGGGCCCATGCCCTG
>Ga0074198_1001012_pt1 | contig 22016 bp, 17 predicted proteins | sample EPASupsiteSAE323_FD_64527 | JGI IMG/M metagenome (GOLD analysis project Ga0074198, IMG submission 64527) | Bioremediated contaminated groundwater from EPA Superfund site, New Mexico - Sample SAE3-23 | ecosystem: Environmental > Aquatic > Deep subsurface > Groundwater > Contaminated ...
TCCCCGAAAATTTAAATTCTAAATTACAAGAACTTTTTGACCAGTTAGAAATTAATTCTCAAAACGAAGAATCGTTTTGGCCGATTTATCAAAATATTTCTAAATATATTGATTGGATTATCGCCGTTCCTTGGTTTACTCAAACTAAAGATATTTTGGATTTAAATTATGCCAAAGAAAAATTAGACGAAGAACATTTTGGTCTAGAAACCATTAAAGAAAGAATTTTGGAATATATTTCCGTCATGGCTCTTCAAAAAACTCGAAATCCTGAAGAACCCGTCCATGCTCCAGTTCTTTTATTTGTTGGTTTAGTTGGTACTGGCAAAACCACTATGGCCAAATCAATTGCCAAAGTTTTAGGGAGAGAACTTATTAGAATTCCTTTTGGAGGTTTAGGTGATGCCAATTATCTACGTGGTCATTCTCGTATTAATCCAGACAATGAACCAGGTCAAATTATTAAAGGTTTAGTTAATTGCAAAAGCAATAACCCTGTTATTTTATTAGATGAAATCGATCGTGTTGCCGATGATGCTCTAAATACCATCATGGGAGTTTTAGTCGAAATTCTTGACCCAGAACAAAATAGTCGTTTTGTTGATCATTATTTAGATTATCCAGTTGATCTTTCACAAGCAATTTTTTGTGCCACTTGCAACAATACTTCTCGAATAGCCACCGCTGTCTTAGATCGTTTGGAAATTATTCAAATGCCTTCCTATACCGACGATGAAAAAATAACTATTGCCAAAGATTATCTTTTACCCAGAGCTCTTAAAGCCAATGGTCTAACTCCAGAGGACTTAAAAGTTTCTACTGAAATATGGCCTCAAATTGTCCGACCTCTTGGGTTTGATGCTGGCGTACGTACTCTCCAACGCAATATTGAAGGTATGTGTCGCAAAGTCGCCAAAATCATTTTAGAAGGCAAAATCAGACAAGTTACTGTCGATGATTCCAATATCAAAACTTTTTTACCTCAGTGGTAGAGATTTTATTTATTATTTACATTTATGTTAAAACAAAAACCAAATATTATTAAAGCACCGAACCAAGTCAGAGAATATCGTTCTGGCACCGATTCGGTCCGAATTAGCTCGCTTGGCGGCTTCGGTGATGTCACTCAAAATATGTTCGTTTATGAATTTATTCCCAGCGGCGATGTATCTAAAAGCCAAATTATTATTGTCGATTGTGGTTGTGGTTTTCCTGAAGAAGATGCTTTCGGTGTTGATCTTCAAATTCCAGACACTCATTATCTTCAAGACAAAAAAGACCGAATTTTAGGTATTTTTATTACCCATGGCCATGAAGACCATATTGGTGCTATTCGTTTTATTTTACCAATTTTAGGCCAAAACATTCCAGTTTTTGCTCCCAAATTAGCTGCTGCCTTCATTGAAGCCAGACTTGGCGAAGTTCAAATTCGCGCCAATCTTCAAACTTTTGATGATGCAACTCTACCAATTGTTAAAGGTGTGTTTACTATTGATCCAATTAGAGTTACTCATTCAATCCCAGACACTTACCATTTCGCCATCACCACCTCCATTGGTATTTTTTATCATGGTTCCGATTTTAAATTTGATCTTTTCCCTCTAGACGGCAAGGGTGCTGATTATCAACATATTGCTCGCATCGGCCAAAGTGGAAAAGTTATTGCTTTAATGTCTGACTCTTTGGGTGCCGACAAAGAAGGTTGGTCGCCATCAGAGGGTTCCATTGCCCAAAACTTTAAACAAGAGATAATTTCTGCCAAAGGTCGGGTTTTTGTTACTTCAATTTCTAGTAATATTATTCGTTGGACTCAAGCCATTGAATATGGTAAAAGTGTTGGTCGAAAAATAGTCATCGTCGGTTTTTCTGTTGACCGTGCCATTAGTATTGCCAAAGATTTGGGTTATGTAACTTTAACCGAAACAGACATTATTCCTATTGAAAGAGTCAAAAATTTTGCTGAAAATAAACTTTTATTTTTAGTTGCTGGTTTTGCTGGTCAACCAGATTCTGCTTTAAGTAAAATGATTATGGGTAAACACAGGATCAAAATTAAATCTGGTGATAAGGTTATTTTTTCATCCCCAGATTACATTCCTGGCACTACCTCAAATATTTACAACATGATAGACATCCTTTCTAAAATGGGTGCAGAAGTTATGTATGGTGAAAAAGAAGAATTACATGTTTCTGGTCATGGTTATCAAAAAGAGCATGCTCTTTTAATTAATTTATTAAAACCAAAATATTTATTACCAATTGGTGGTAATTATCGTCATCTTAAAGATTATCAACAAATAGCCAAAAAATTGGGCTACAGCGAGGATAAAGTTATTTTGCCCGATTTTGATAGTTCTGTAACTTTCCATGGTAATGGCACGGTAGATACTAATTATCATATCTCCATCAGAAAAGTTTTAATCGATGGATTTGGAGTCGGGGATGTTGGTACCACGGTTTTGCGTGATCGTAAATTATTGGCTGAAGATGGCATGTTTTCTGTAGTCCTTTTAATGGACAAGGAATCTGGTCAATTAAGTAAACCACCAGTAATTCTCAGCCGTGGTTTTGTTTTTATGAAAGAAAACACTGAACTTATGGACTTTTTAAAATTAGAGGTTAGTAATAAATTTAATCAAGCCACCAGTTCTCCAGCCAATATGGATTTTATTCGCGAAGAAGTCCAGGCTTACCTTGAAGAAATTATCTATAAAAAAACCGGCCGCCAACCAATGGTTTTACCGTTAGTGATCGAGGTTTAAAAAATTATTGTTGCCAATTAATAGGATTATTTTTAATATATTGGCGTATATTTTTTAATCCTATTTCGGTTTTAATAATTTGATCATAAAAACGATTTTGCCAACCAAAAAATAAATTATTTTGATTACAAATTCGTTTTACTGACGATTTATATTGTTGAATTATTTTTGGAATTAATTGTTTTGATTTCTGATTTAATCGATTATAAAAACCTGGATGGTTATTGTGGCTATAATTTATTAACGTAATTTTTCGATTGTCATGTAGAGACGCCAGATCTGGCGTCTCTACAAGGAATAGAATATGCACATGATTTGGCATAACAATAAATTCATCCAAAATTACATTTGAAAAATGTTCAGAAATGTCAATTAAATATTGATTCGCAATTTCACCAATAGTTGATAATTCCATTTTATTATTAATAATTTTTCCAAAGAAATTATTATCGTTTAAAGTTTTTATGGTAATAAAATAAAAACCTGGTGTAGAATAATCCCAATTATTTAATCTTGATGATTTTGTTTTAAACTTATCGGCAAATTTTTCAGGATTTTGAATATAAGACACATATTATTATTGCAATTTTTATTACATTTCTACAATACCAGAGTTAATTTATGTTTTGAATTAAAATCTTAGGTTATAATCAATCATGAGATACTCACAACTTTTCGGTAAAACCAGTAAAACTGTCGCCTCCGACGCTGACAGTATTAACGCTAAATTATTAACCCAGGGTGGTTTCATTCAAAAAGAAATTTCTGGTGTTTATAATTATTTACCCTTAGGCTTGCGTGTTTTAACCAAAATCCAAAATATTGTTCGCGAAGAAATGGACAAAATTGGCGGTCAAGAAATTCTAATGCCAGCTATGACTCAAGAAGAAAGTTGGATCACTACTGGTCGCAACAATATGGATGTTCTTTTTCATTTCAAAGGTCAAGGCGACACTGATTTAGTTTTAAATCCAACTCACGAAGAAGTGGTTACTCCTTTAGCTCAAAAATATCTTTTTTCTTATCGCGATTTACCAGTTGCTGTTTATCAAATTCAAAACAAGTTTCGAAATGAAGCCAGGGCTAAATCTGGTCTACTTCGCGGTCGTGAATTTAACATGAAAGATCTTTATTCTTTCCATGTCGACGAAGAGGATTTAAATCGTTATTACGAAATTGTTAAAAAAGCTTATTTTGAAATTTATAAAAGATTAGAACTTGAGGATATCACTGTTTTAACTTTTGCCTCTGGTGGTGCTTTTAGTCAATTTTCCCATGAATTTCAAACCATAAACGAAAATGGAGAAGATACTATCCATCTTTGTGAAAAATGTAAAATTGCCATTAATAAGGAAATAATTGATACTCAAAAAACTTGTCCTGAATGTGGTAGTGATAAATTAAAAACTGTTAAAGCCACCGAAGTCGGTAATATCTTCAAATTAAGAACCAAATTTTCTCAAGCCTTCAATTTTTATTATTCCGATAAAGACGGTCAAGAAAAAATTGTTGAAATGGGTTGTTATGGTTTTGGGCCATCAAGAGTTATGGGAACCATTGTTGAAATTTTTAACGACAATAAAGGTATTATTTGGCCAAAATCAATTGCTCCCTATCAAGTTCATCTAGTTGGTCTTGATCTTTTTGATGAAAAAATCAAAACCCAAGCCGAAAAACTTTACCAAGATTTATTGGATAAAAAGATCGAAGTTTTATTTGACGATCGTGCCGACGTCACCGCCGGTACTAAATTTGCCGACGCCGATTTAATTGGAAATCCAATCAGACTAGTCATCAGTAAACGAAGTCTTGAAAACGGCGGCATTGAAATTAAAAAGAGAAACGAAGAAAAAAGCGAAATCATTTCTCTTGATAAAATTTTTTCTAAAATCTGAATTTTAAATTAAAAATTAAAAATTAATTTAAATAAGCTATACTGTATTCATGGCTAAACGAGGTCGTAAGAAAAAACATGCTCTTCCAGTTTTAAGGTTAAAACCAGAAACAGTAAAAACTATTTTTTTTATTTTTTTCTTAGTTTTGTCGATTATTTCTCTTTTTTCTTTTCTTCAAACCGGTCCATATTCCATTACCCTAAATCTTAAATTAGTAGAATGGTTTGGTCTAATTTCCGTTTTTGTTCCATTTTTATTACTACTCACTTCTTTTTTATTCACCAAAATGAAAGTTCCCTTAAAAGAAGCAAATGTTTTTTTTGGCACCTTAATTATGTTTATTTCCCTTTTAGGGCTCTTAGAACAGGGGAGTGTTGGAAATTTTTTGGGTGAACAAATTGCCAGTCTTTGGGGAGAATTACCTCAATTTTTCATCTTCTTTTTTTCTGGAATTGCCGGTTTTGTTATTCTTTTTGACACTAATGTTAGTCAGATTGTTAAATTTCTTGTCAAACTTTTCAAGGCCATCAAAAAATATACTGTTGGCAACGGAAAAGAAAAGGAAAAAGAAAGTAAATCCGAGAAAAAATCCGGTCTTTTTTTGTCAGAGCTTTCACCTTTTAGATCAAATAAAAAAAATGATGAATCAAAAGAAGACCCGAATGTTGTCAATATCCCTCCAGTTATAAAATCACCAGATGAACAACTACTCCTCCAAGCCTCACCCCTTCAATCTTTGTCCAATAACCAAATTTGGGAATATCCATCAATTTCTATTTTTGATGGCACTCCTGGCGCCAAAGCCGATCGTGGTGATGTTCGTAAAAACGCCAGTATTATCGAGGAAACCTTAGAATCTTTTGGTATTCGAGCTAAAGTTGTTGAATACAACAATAGTCCTTCTGTTACTCAATATGCTCTTGAAGTTGCTCTTGGCACTAAGTTGGCCAAAATTATTAGTCTAAGTAACGATTTAGCCATGGCTCTTTCTGCCCCCGGTGGCCAAATTCGTATCGAAGCTCCAATTCCTGGCCGAGCCTTAGTTGGTATCGAAGTTCCAAATAAAAGTCTTGAAGTTGTTCCAATTCGAAAAGTTATCGAATCAGATGCCATGAAAAATGCCAAAAATAAAATTACTGTTCCATTAGGTCTTGATGTTGCTGGTAATCCTAAAGTTGCTGATATTGCCAAAATGCCCCACGTTTTAATCGCTGGTCAAACTAATTCTGGTAAATCTGTTTGTGTTAATTCTTGGATCAGTAATATTCTCTTTAGAGCTTCACCTCAGGAAGTTCGCATGATTATGGTTGATCCAAAACGTGTCGAATTAACTCCATATAATGGCATCCCTCACCTTTTAACTCCAGTTATTGTTGACCCAGAGAAAGTAATTTCTGCCTTAAAATGGGCAGTTGATGAAATGCAACGACGCTATAAAACTTTTACTGAAGTCGGCGCTAAAAACATTGAATCTTACAACAATCTTTCTGGTTTTCAGTCAATGCCCTACATTTTAATTTTTATCGACGAATTAGCCGACATCATGTTATTTTCTCCATCCGAAGTTGAAGACAATATTTGTCGTTTAGCTCAAATGTCTCGCGCTGTTGGTATTCATCTTATTTTGGCCACTCAACGCCCTTCGGTTAACGTTATTACTGGTCTTATTAAAGCCAATATTCCTACCCGTATTTCCTTTGCTGTCACCTCGGTCACCGATTCTAGGGTTGTCTTAGATACCCCTGGAGCTGAAAAATTATTGGGTCGTGGAGACATGCTTTATGGTCCTCAAGATTTAGCCAAACCAATCAGAATTCAAGGCTGTTTTGTTTCAGATAAAGAAATAAACACCTTAGTCGACTTTTTGAAATCACAAAAAACTGCCGAATATGATGATCAAGTTGTTAGTCAGCCAGTTTCTGCTGGAAATGGCAAATCAGTCATAACCCCATCTTCTGATGGTGGTCCCCATGATCCTCTCTACGACAGTGCTGTTAAATTAATTCAAGATACCGGAAAAGCTTCAACCACTTTCCTCCAAAGAAAATTAAGTGTGGGTTATGCCAGGGCTGCTAAAATTCTAGATGAAATTGAAGTTGCTGGTTTAATCGGCCCGTCAAATGGTGCTAAGCCTCGTGATATTTTAATACCTCACGCCCAAAGTGATAATTCTGCTGAATAAATTTAATATGCTTCGCACTTCATCTCTTCTCAAAAACACTCGTCTCGACAAAGAATATGAATTGGCCGATATTTCTAAAAAATTAAAAATACCAATCAAATATTTAACTGCTATTGAAAATGAAGAAATTAAAAATTTTCCCCAAGAGCCGTATTGTTCTTTAATTGTTAAAGACTATGCTGACTATTTAGGTCTTAATGGTCAAGAAATTCTATCTTTTTTTCGACGTGATTTTGAACCAAAAAAAAGAGGTAAATCTGTTAAAAAATCAAGTTTTTCCTTCACCCCACAGTTTACCTTTAAAATACTAATCGGAATAATCATTCTCTTTTTTATTTTTTATCTCATTTCCGAATATGTTAAATTTAATCGTCCTCCAAAATTAAAAATTAATTGGCCCCAAAATATCGCCAGTGAAAATTTTGATCTAACTGGCATCACTGATCCCGATTCCACTATTCGAATAAATGAAGATTTAATAATCGTAAACCCCAATGGTAGCTTTCAAAAGAAAATTCAAACCGGATCAGATGGCGAAATTAAAATAACAGTCGAATCAAAATCACCCAGTGGCAAAATTACCACTGAAGAAAAAACTCTTAAAATTAATTAATTTTTTAAAAAATAGTTTATACTGATCATATGGATATAACTCAAATCGTCATTATTATTAGTCTTTTAGCCATTACCACTATTATCGTTGTCTGTGGAATTTATTTCGTCAGACTTCTAAAAGATTTAAACGTCACCCTCAAAAAAACTAATTTAATTCTCGACGATGCCCACCTAATTACCGATTCAGTGGCTCAACCAGTTTCTTCTCTTTCTGATTTTTTAATGGGACTTAAAAATGGTTTTTCCTTTTTTAACAATTTAACCAGAGATAAAAATAAAGATGACTAATTCCGAAAAAAAAACCGAGACACAATCAAATTCTGGTTTTTTATTTGGCCTAACTTTAGGTGCTGCTGTTGGTGCTCTTTCCGCAATTTTAGTCAATAAAAGCAATGAAACTGAAGTTATTAAAAATTTTGAATCTAAAATAAAAGAATTTTTTCAAGATTTAACCAGTGAAGCCAAAACTAAAAAAGAAGTTGCTAAAAAAATCGAAGCCATTGATACTTGGGGAGAAATTGAAAAAGAGGAGCCAGAAAAACCACGTGTTGTCATCAAAAAGAAATCCACTCCCAAGATGTTTGTCAAACCAAAAAGATAACTGGTATAATTTCCCGTATGAAAGCCCGTGATTTAAAGGAAAAATTCATTAATTTTTTTGTTTCTCAAAAACATATTGAAATTCCCTCAAGTAATTTAATTCCAGAAAACGATCCAACCACCCTTTTCATTTCCGCCGGTATGCAACAATTAGTTCCTTATTTTACTGGTAAACCACACCCGTTAGGTATGCGATTAACTGATGTTCAAAAGTGTGTTAGAACTGGCGATATCGATGAGGTTGGCGACAGTTTTCATCACACTTTTTTTGAAATGTTAGGTAATTGGTCGCTTGGCGATTATTTTAAAAATGACATGATTCCTTGGAGTTATCAATTTCTAACCAAAGAATTAAACATTGATCCAAAAAATCTATTTGTCACTTGTTTTGCTGGTAATAAAAATGCTCCCAAAGACGAAACCAGCGCATCAATTTGGAAATCTTTAGGTGTAGATCAAGATAATATTATTTTTTTAGAAGATAATTGGTGGGGCCCCGCCGGTCTTACTGGTCCTTGCGGTCCTGACACCGAAATGTTTATCGATATTAAACCAGAATTACCCAAAGTTGACTTTAAAACAGGAGACAAACAGGGTCGTTATTTAGAAATTTGGAATGATGTTTTTTTAGAATATAACAAAAAAAATGATGGTACTTTTTTAAAATTAACTCAACAAAATGTTGACACTGGTATGGGTGTCGAAAGAACTATTGCTGTATTAAACGGACTAACTGATAATTATTTATCCGACATCTGGCAGCCAATAATAAAAAAAATAGAAGAATTATCCGGCAAAAAATATCCCGATGCAAATTTCACTAAATCAATGCGCATTATTGTTGATCATATCAAAGCTTCTGTCTTCATCATTGCCGATGGTGTCGAACCCAGCAATAAAGAATCAGGTTATGTTCTTCGCCGTCTAATTCGTCGTAGCATCCGACAAGGAAAATTGTTAGGCATTGAAATCAATTTTATTTCTCAAGTTGCCGATGCAGTTTTAGATAATCAGGAAAATTACGCCGGAATTTATCCCGAATTAGATGAAAACCGCGATAAAATTATTTCCATCCTAGATGCTGAAGAAAATAAATTTAGAAAAACTTTAAACAATGGTCTTCGTGAAATCAATAAATTAATTGAAAGAAATAAAAGTGTTTCCGGCAAAGAAGCTTTTACTCTTTATGAAAGTTTCGGTTTCCCAATTGAAATGATCGAAGAGGAGCTTCAAAAAAATAATTTAACCTTAAATAAGGAAGAATTTGAAGAAGCAAAATTAGCTCATCAAAAGCAGTCTCAAACTCTATCTGCTGGCAAATTCAAATCCGGCCTAGCAGATAATTCCGAAATTATTACCAAATATCACACCGCCACTCATTTACTACACTCAGCCTTAAGAAAAATTTTAGGCGACCATGTTCAACAATCTGGTTCTAATATTACGTCCGAAAGATTGCGTTTTGATTTTTCCCATTTTGAAAAACTTACCGATGATCAATTAAAAAAAGTTCAAGATTTAATTAATCAACAAATTAAATTAGATTTACCAGTCACTGTTGAAACCATTCCTTTTGTCGATGCTCAAAAACAGGGAGCTTTAGCTTTTTTTGGCAACAAATATCCAGAAATCGTTACAGTTTATACAATAGGGGATTTTTCCAAAGAAGTTTGTACTGGCCCCCATGTTTCTCATTTATCTGAATTAGGAAATTTTGAAATCTTCAAAGAAGAATCTGCTGGTTCTGGTAAACGCCGCATCTACGCCATCTTAAAATAGGCTAAATCATCAAAAATATTGTATCCTTACATAATGGGGATTAATAGTTTTTGGTTATTTTACATCGAAGCCGACAGTGTTTTAGTGGCTTTAATCAATTGGGGTAATGGTCGTTTTTATGTTGCCTCGATTGGTCCACGTGTTGCTTTTAATATTAACAATCCTCAATCAATCGCCAAAGCCGCCGACGAATCACTTTCCAGTGCTGCAATTAGTGCCGATATTTCCCCTGAGCAAGAACCTCTTTTTGCTGGTCTAGTTATTCCATCTTCTTGGGTCGGCGAGGATGGAAAAATTGTTAAAGAAAGATCAGATATAATCCTTTCAGTTTTAAAAGAACTAGATTTAAAACCATCTGGTTTTATGTCCAGCGATGAAGCCATAATCGAAGAATCCAGTAAACCCGACGATTTTCCCGCCAGTTTTATTAATATTTATTTAGAATCAAATTCTTTTGAATTATCTCTCGTTTACCTTGGAAAAATTAAAAAAAGAATCAAAAAATTTTTCGATGGCGAATTTAAAGCCCAATTAATCGAAGACACTTTACTAGAACTCAATTCAGAATCAACTCTTCCTCCTCAAATTTATGTTTATGGTAATGCCGATGAGTCAACCGTTGAAGAACTGAAAAATTTCCCCTGGGTCGGTAAAAAAAATATCGAAACTTTTCTTCATTTTCCCGACATTAAACTTTATCGTGACGAAGATCTAGTCAATATTTTTTTCAAAGCCATCACTTCTCAAATGATTGGTGGTAGTAATCCTTCCCATCAACCAGTTCCACCAATTCCAACAGAAGAACCGCCAGAAACAGAAGAAGAATCAATAGAAGAACCAAAAATTCCAGACGAAATTATTAATGAAGATACACTCGAAGAAGTTCCCTTTGAAAATTTAGGTTTTTCCCAAGAATCACCAAAAGAAGAATTTGTTGAAGTTCCAATTATTTCCGAAACTCCAGTTTTTGAAAACAACATTCCTCCCCGTAAACCAACTATTCCGTTTTCTTTCCCAAAAATAAATTTCAAATTACCAAAAATAAAAACAAACTTTTTATTTTTTCTTTTTCCTGCCGCACTAATTTTAACTTTTCTTTTTATTGCCTTTTCTAAGGTAAAAATTACCCTTTTCTTAACCCCTTATGAATTTGAAAAAACCATTAATGTAACCCTAGATCCAGATGCCTCTGAAATTTCATCATCAATTATTCCGGTCGAAAAAAAAGATACCAATGTCACTTCCTCAATTACAGTGGAAACCACTGGTCAAAAAACTGTTGGTACTAAAGCCACTGGTGAGGTCACTATCTTCAATAAATTAGAAAAAGTTCAAAATATTCCTAAGGGTTCAATTTTAACAGATGCCAATGGTCAAAAATTTGAATTAATCAACAGTGTTCAAATCGCTACTGCTGTTATTAATTACAACACTGGCACCATGAATTTTGGTCAAACCAAAACTTCTTTATCTGCTCAAGACATTGGTCCTGAATACAATATTAGTAAAGACACCGCCCTTACATTTAAAGATTTTTCTGAAAATTCTATCGTAGTTAAAAGCAACGCCACTTTTGCCGGGGGCACCAAAGAGCAGGTTAGGGCTGTTAGCAAACAAGACAAGTCTAATGCCGAAAATCAATTAACTCAAAAATTAGCTGACGAAGCCAATAAAAAAATAAGCGAAGAACTAAGCAATTCCAGTGATATTTTAAAAGAAACCATTCAAGTCAAAAAAGGTAAAATAGAATTTAATCGTGAAGTTGATGAACAAACTGATCAATTAACTGCCACCGCCCAATCAACAGTTAGTGTTTTTGCTATTAATTCAGAAATAAAAAATAAAATTATTGATCAATTTCTGTCCCAAGAGACTGGTTATTCTGACTCCGACAAAAATCCAGACTCCTTTGTTTTTACTTTTAAAATTGGTAAATTAGACACAAACCAAGCCACTGGTAGTTTAACTATCAAAGGTTCTTCATTGCCCAAAGTCGACACAGATACTCTTAAAAAGAATATCGCTGGAAAAACAATCAAAAATGCCCAAAAAATTATTAAAAAGACCATCAGTCGAGTCTATGATTTTAATATTCAAAGCAGTTCCAAATTGTTAAATATTCTGCCTTTCAATAAAAACAATATTTCTATTGATGTAAAAATCAAATCAAAGTGAGCTATATCTATCTTAAAAAAATACCACCAACCCCAAAGGCCAAAAAAATAGCCCAAAAAAAATTATTGGCCATCTCGCTCCTATGTCTAGGTTTGCTTTTTTTTGCTTCGGCTATTTTTCCTATTATTAAATTTCAACTACAATACTCGATTAATTTTAATCAACTAATTAATCCACTTTCACTTCAAAACTACAACACTTCTCAAAATATTTTAGGGACAGCTACCACCGATTACACTCAAATTTCCAATTGGTTTGATTCAGGCTCTTCTAATTCTAATCAAATTTTTTCCAATGACAAAACTTTTACCTATCTTCTTTCTATTCCAAAATTAAAAATCAGTAATGCAGTCGTTACTCTTGGAAGCATGGATCTTAAAAAAAGTTTAATCCAATATCCTCAAACCGCTCTTCCTGGCCAGCTGGGCAACACCGTTATTTTTGGTCATTCTGTTTTACCTCAATTTTTTAACCCCAAATCATACCTCACTATTTTTTCCACTCTCTACAAACTCAAACAAGGAGATGAAATTTTAATCAACTATGATAATGTTCAATATGAATATATTGTCGATGAAATGTTTGAAGTTAAGCCCACCGACCTTTCAGTCTTGGAACAGCGTTTTGACCAAAAAAATTTAACCCTCATCACCTGCAGTCCACCCGGAACTTACCTTCGCCGGCTTATCATTAAAACCAGTCTTTCGGCCAAATAAATTTTGTTATAATTCCCTAATGAACTATCTTGCCATTGATTATGGAACCAAAAACATTGGTCTTGCAGTTTCCACTCTTGGTGTAATCTATCCTATTCCTGCCATTAAAAATGATAATCATACAATTGATAATTTAAAAAAAATTATCACCGATTACAAAATTGACAGTATTTTCGTTGGGGTTTCGGAAGGAGAGGTTGCAATCCTTACAAAAGCTTTTGTTGAGAAGTTAAGATCCATGTTAAAATTGAATATCGAAACAGTTGAAGAAGCTGTTAGTACTATTGAAGCTCAGCAAATTTACATTCAAAATAAAAATAAAAAGAAAGATTATAAAAAATTAATCGACTCAGTTGCTGCCGCTGTTATTTTAAGGAGAGTTACAGGTTACTAATTTAAAATAAAATATGATCAAAAATCTAATTTCCCCCATCCAAGCCTGGTTATTATCTCAAGGTCGTTGCGTCGGTTGCGGTGCCGCTCTTTCTCATGGTGTCCAAAAAGATGTCCGAGGAAAAACCACTGTCACCTGTAAATGTGGTCGCATTTTTATCTACGACAAATCTAAAAAAATCTACCGTCGTGCTTTATTTGATGAAGTTTAATTAAAATGAAACGGGTTTTAGCTGCCACCACCCTTTTTATTTTCTTGATAATTATCGGAGCTTTTTTATACATAAAAATAAACTCCAAATCTGTTTCCACCAGTAACACAAATGTAATGTTTGTAATTAATAATGGTGATAGTTTAGTTAACATTTCCCAAAAATTAAAATCCAAATCTTTAGTTCGCGATTCAAATACATTTTTATTTTATGCCTATTTTTTGGGATTAAATAAAAAAATTCAAGCTGGAACTTTCAGATTATCTCCTTCTCTCTCTACCCCAGAAATTATTGCCAAACTTTCCAAAGGGGGGGTTGCTGATTATTGGTTAACCATAATTGGAGGGACTCGTATTGAAGAAATCGCCTCTCTTTTTCCTGAAGGCGTTTCCTTTACTAAACAAGAATTTTTAGCTCAAGCAAAATTAAAAGAAGGATCACTTTTCCCCGACAGTTATTTAATTCCTCAATATTACAACGTCGATCAAATCCTTGAAATTATTCAATTAAATTTCGATAAAAAATTTGCTGAGGCCAAAATCGATGCCACTAACACTAAAATGACCGACAAACAAATTTTAACTTTTGCCTCTATTATTGAAAGGGAAGCCAGAACTTTAAAAGTAAAACAGGGGGTTGCCGGTGTTTTGTTAAATCGATTAAAAACTAACATGCCCCTTCAATCGGATGTTACTGTCCAATATGCCCGCGATTCAAAAAATAAACCAGTAAAATATTGGACAGATTTAGCTGCTGTTGATATTTCTATTATTTCTCCGTTTAACACTTACAAAAACACTGGTTTACCACCATTTCCAATCTGCAACCCTGGGTATGATTCCATTTACGCTGCCTTTCATCCCACTGAATCGGATTATCTCTATTATCTCACCGGGAATGATAATCAAATGCACTATGCCGCCACTCTCGAAGAACACGATTCCAATATTGATAAGTATCTAAAATAATTTTTTTCATCTTTGGCTTATGTTTGGCTGTTTTTATGCGGTCAATGTGTAACAAATGTGTACATCTTCACTTTTAACCTAAGGTACTGAATTTTTTAGATAAAAAATATTGACAAAAACTTATATTAAGTATATCATAATGTAACTTAATCATAAATAATATTGTGAAAAAAGATATTAAAATATCAGGAAATCGTATAACTATTTTGGGCGGTGGAAGTTTGTACTTACCTGTTATTATTAAGGAAATTATTCCATTTTTAAAAAATACCTTAATTAATGAAATATATTTAGTTGATATTAATGATAACAATCTTGATTTAATTGTAAATTTCTGTAAATTAGTCGTTAAAAAAATCCATAGTGATATAAAAATTTGTGGATCAACAAATCTTAATGACGCCCTGCCAAATTCATTATTAGTTATTACGATGTATCGAGTTGGTGGCTCAAATGCTCGATATTCAGATGAGCTAATTGGAAAAAAATATAGCCTAGGTCAAGAAACACAAGGATATGGTGGATTTGCTAGTTTTCTTAGAAATGTATCTCCCTTGAAAAATTTAATTTTGTTAATGAAAAAATATTGTCCAGACGCTTGGCTTCTTGATATTACCAACCCGACAGGAATTATGACTAGAGCTGCTATTGATTTAGGATCCAAAAAAGTAATTGGTGTTTGTGAATTACCTTTTAATTTAAGAAAAGCAATCGCTCAAATATTAAACATAGATGTTTTTGTACCAAAGATTTATTATGCGGGCCTTAATCACCTAGGTTGGGTTTATAAAATAAAAATAAATAATAAAAAAATTACCAATAAAATATTAAAAAATAATATTTTAGATATTTTTAAAAAAGGATGTCCAAATAGTATTATAAATTTTTTAACTGAAAGTAATTTACTTAGCAAATTATTCAATTATATAAACCGTGAATTTGATAAATCAAAAACAATTTTTTCTCCATATTTAATTTTTTATTACTACTTCAATGAAATAAGTATTTTTCAAAAAAAGACATCTTGGACTAGGGCAAAAACTGTTGAAACTGAAAATAATATATTAAAAAATGAATATTTAAATAAAAAAATTAACGGAAAATGGGAAAACATCTTAAAACAAAGAGGTGGTTTTCTTTTAGGTGAAACAATTGGACCAATTATCCACGATATGTTGCAAATAAAAAAAAGCAATAAAATTCATATAGTATGTACCAAAAATAATGGAGTGATACCTTTCTTGCCAAATAATGCTGTTGTTGAAATTCCTTGCCGTATTAATTGGCAAGAAGTTAAACCAATGAAACAAAAAAATCCATTAAATGGAAAAGATAAGAAAGAAATACGTGAACTTATAAAAAAAGTCGCTAAATATGAAACATTAACTTCTAAATCAGGTATAAGTGGGTCACCAGAATTAGCCTTGAATGCATTAACCACTCACCCTATGATAAATTCTAAAGAGACAGCTGAAATTTTATTAGAGATAACACTTAATAAATATAAAAAATATCTCCCACAATTTAAAACAAATTAAAACTATGTTTACAAGAAGAGCGTCTATTTTAATTCTTTATAACCAAGATAAAGAGATTTTATTGCAACATCGAACTAAAGATGCTCCATATTTACCTAACTTTTGGGGTTTTTTTGGTGGTGGAATTGAAAAAGATGAGACACCGGAAGAGGCTGTAATTAGAGAAATAAAAGAAGAATTAAGCTTAGATATTAAAGCCCCCTTTTTTTTTAATAGTTATGAAATTAAAGAAGGAGAAAATAAATATGAAAGGTTTATCTATCTATTACCAACCACATTAACAGCTAAACAACTTCGTCCATATCAAAATGAAGGAGATAATTTAAGGTTTTTTACCTATAAAAAAACAGAAAAAATAAAATTCAATCCATTTAATAAAATAATTCTGAAAGAAGTCTTTAATTTCCTTAATACACTAAGCTGATTTTTTTATATGATAGAAAAATACCATTTTTCAGAAAAGGAAGATTTTCTTAAAAATTTAAGAAATTTCTCACTCCAAAGCAAAGAAAGGTCGTCGCTTATTAACAATGAGTTAATTCATATAGCCCAAAAAGATACCACACCAGATTTTTTAGAAATTTTGAATAATTCAGATTTAATTTCATTAATGAGGGAAATTAGAGACAATTTAGATAATGTTTCTGTTAATTTACATCAAGAATATAAAGAAACGGATTCCTTCCAGAACGCAAAAAATAATAGGTTTTATAGTTTTATCTCTAAGTTATCAGAACTAGTGGATGATGGTGAAAAAACAAATGTAACTACATTTTTAAATAAAAACCGCAAATGTTTAGGAATGGCAGATGACCTCTTTGATTTACAGGAACTATCACAAATTTTTAGTGAGATCGAACGAAGAGAATTATTGTCAAATAAAGATAATTTTATATTGATTCATTATTTTGGTTCTTTTAATCCTTTTCCTCACAATGGACATATCGAAGTAGCAAAAAATGCTAATAAAGAATCTAAAGAATCACGAATAATTGTAACCACAACAGCGACAAATCCTAATAAACCTGAATTAATAAACACTGTTTCTCAAAGGTTAAATAATCTCCAAAGAGGGTTTTTTAATGAAGATTATTCAACCGTATTAGGACTGATAGGAGATTTTAGTAATAGAAAGCATAGAATAGAACAATTATTAATCATTAGTGCTTTCGATTATGAAAATAAATCTAGATTCTTAATAGGTAGTGATATGTTGCAAAAAAGAGTCGAAGAAGCATTGAAAGGAGATGAATATGCCCTCTTTGTTTTAAAAGAAAGCAATACGATTTTTGTTTCGCCACGAAACGAAAATGATAGTAATCAATTTTATAAAACAGTGGGTATTGCACGTTCAACTTTTTCTTCAGATATTAGAATACTTCCAACACCTAATCACACCTTATCAGGTACGTTGATACGGTCATTCCCTCTAGTCCAAAGAAGAGAATTTTGTCCAAATGATTTTGTTAATTTAGAATAAAATAAACAGAAAAATTAATAGACCAACAAATTCTTTTAATTTCTACCGGTATTTTGAATACAAAAACTACTCATTTTAATATATATTAGTTATACATGTAAAATTATACAGCCAATGTGTAACAAATGTGTACGCCTCCATTTTTAGCCTAAGACATTGACTTTTTTAAAATAAAAAAATATAATTCTTTTTAGATTATAGGTTATTTTAAATCTAATAAAACAAAATTATGAATAATTTAGAAAGAAAAATTGCTGCCAGTGCTTTGGCTTTTACTCTTGCTTTTGGTGGTGCTGGTTGCAACCCTAACAATATAGACGCCGGGAATGCTATTCCTCAAACCACCGTTGCCGATAAATTAATTCCGGGAAGTTCTAATTCAACCGCCGAAACTGTTAAACCGACTGAAACAGAATTAAATGCTGAATTAACCATGGCTCCGGAAATTGCCGGATTAACTAAAAAGATTAAAGATAATAAAGTTGTTTATCTAAACGAAGCTGGAGAGTATTCTGGTGAATTTAAAAAGGAAGTTACTGTCGAAGGCATTGAAATTGGTGGTGTTTGTCTTGTTCCAGAAGTTACTCAAAAATTATTAACTGATGCCTTAGCTCAAATTCCAGAGGGTCAAAAAAAGGTAAAAGTTATTGTCCCTTTGGATATAAGTGGATTAAATAGTTCAGAAGAAATAAATATTAATTCAGCCGTATGCACTAGAAATGATGGCAGTGTGATTCTTGTGGAGTATGATGGCAAAATCCCACTTACTAATGTAATCCCTGATAAAAATCATTTTTATAGTTCATCGGGTAATGTGTCTTTATCTTTTATTAAAAATAATAATAAAGAAATAACTTTTCCAAATTGTGCAGAAATAGCCGCAGTTACAAAAACTGATTATCATAGTTTAAATAAAGATATCTTCTATTTGGTTCCACAAAAAAATATTCCAAATGATTTTTCTGCCGATTTAAATTTTGGTGATAATTTAGGTTTAGATATTGGTTTTCCATTAGCAATAGCGATAGTAAATTGTTTTAATGTTGTTGAGGTCATTCCATTAAATACTTCAGATTTACTTACCGTCGATAATCATCCTGTTTTTATGGTTGCCAATTCAATTAGTGGAAAATAAGACGGCCATTGTAAAGTAATAAAAATTACGTTATTATTTTTTCATTGAAATTTAATAAAAAATTAATTTTTATAATTATAATTAGTGTTGTTTCAGTAGGTATTATTTTTCTGGCTCTGAACTATTTTTTCTTCCATTTTTTTAATCAAAACACCGGTAAGCCTGGCAGTTGCTTAATCCTTGAACAAAAATATTGTAAAAAAGGAGTAGTTATTAATAGCCCATGGTATTCGAACGATATTGCCATAGCCTTTAATTTACCTGTTGGAACTAAAGTTTTTTCACCAATAACTGGCGAAGTTTCAACACCTATAATGGGTTTAGAAAAAGGGTCAACCGATAATATTTCATCTGGATTCATAATTGAAACTAAAGCTGATGATTTAACATCAGAATATATTCTATTAATGAACCTTAGCCAAAAAGATAGGTTTGTTGATACTAAATCAATGAAACAAGGTAATCAGTTAGGTAATTTAAATAAAGACCAAATTAGTTTTCTTGGCAAATATAATCTAATTCTTGTTTTAAATAAATACGATGACAATAAACAAATTATTTCCACTAAAGATATGATTAAAAAACTTTTTTCAATAAAAAAATAATGAAAAAAATAAGTTTTTTTTTACTGTTGATATTTTTTTATTTTGTTCACTATAAAACAGCGTCAGCCACAATATGTTCATTAAATTTTGGAGATTCATGTGGTGGTTATACCTACGGTAATTATCGTGTAGCCACGTTAGATAAATGTGGTTACAGTAATGTAACTTACTGTGATAAAGGTGGAGGCGATTGTCCTCATTGTACTTCAGATAGTGGTTGTTGTTCTGGGGCCAAAAGTTGGACATCATACCAAATGGTTTGTCTTGAAGTATCTGATAGCTTTGGAATGCCTAGAAATATAGCCGTCTACACTACATCTAGTTTAAAAGTCTATTCAACCGGAGATAAAGTAAATCCAAATAGTTCTTATGTCTTTGATTCTAGTAACTGTAATGGTCAAGCAGTAACTCCTTACAAAGCTTGTTGCAACACCAGTACCGGCCAATTAGTTCCTTATACTTCCTATGCTGAAGACGGAAATTCACCATTAGAAGCTCACTGTACTAGTGGTACACAAATATGGAATAATGGAAATTATCTTTCTGAGTCTACCGCCAAAACCATTTGTGCCGCTAAACAGCCTTGTCAAGCAAGTTGTTGGGCCAAAATAAATAATGAAGCTTCTTGTTCCGATTTTAATTCTGAACAGACTAATTATACTTATACTTCTGCATCAGGAACTTGTAGTGATTCAAGTGCTCTTTGTTGTTCTCAGACTGCAATTACACCCCCACCCCAAACCTTAGTATCAATGTATTATTGCCCAGCTTTAGGATCAGATTGTGAAACAACAGATCCAATATATACTTCTAATGAAGCTGGAAAAAGTTTATGTACTAGTAATTTAAATACATATAATAAAACGCATGTAACTGATTGTTTTTCTTCACTTCCTAATTGTAATAGTGCTTGTGCGGCGACATATTTTTGTGAAACTGCTGATGACCCAGTATGTGATGATAGGGATCCTTGCACTACTGATACTTGTAAAAATCCTAATACTGCTAGTGCAGAATGTATTCATACTCCTATTACCACTGGTAATTGTGGCCCTACTCCTAGTACTGCTCCATCTGTTGGTGGAGCACCTCCTTGTTATGATACTCGTTATGAACTAAACAATGTTTGTTGGGCTGGTGATGAACAAACTACTATTAATAATTTTCAACAAGCAAATTTGTCATCAAATGACAGGGGTACCATTATTTGTACTTTTAATAAAAAACCAAGAGGTTATATGCAAGGAGGTGATAATTTTGATTATTGTTTTGGTGAAGATACTCCTGCCACTCCTTATAATATCCGTTATTCTTGTTTATATTATGCAAATCTTTTTAACTGGAGTGAAGGTGATCCAGTTACATGTTGTACATATAAAACTTTGCCAGATAAAAATGGAACTGATGGCAAATGTAATATCACCACGGTAAATACTATTTATACACCAGATGTAGGACCATCGTCAGATGATTGTTGTACATATGGTGTATATCCAGACCAAGATGATGTTATTTTTAATAGTGCCACAGGTATGTGGGAATGGACATGCAAGGGTACTCCTCCGGGATGTAGCGGTACTAAAGGAAAAGATATAGGTTGTTCAGCTGTAGCCAATATTCCTCCTGTTTTCCAAGGTTTAGTTGTTAAAAATTCATCCGATACTACAGTTGCTGCTGAGAATAGAACCATTAATGGAGTTGGTACAAGTATAAATCATATTTGTGATGCTAATTTTAGTACAGACAAAACGGTAAAATTTTTAGTGACGGCTAGTGATTTTGATGGAATTGATGATTTAAAAGAAGTCAAGCTTAGACTTGGTGCTACAGAATATCCTTCAAACAGTTTTTCAAATGGTGTGGCCACTTTTATTTTCAATACCACCAATTTACCATCAACTAATATTTACGATATAGAGACTAAAGTGATAGATAATTATAATTTAGATTCTGGTTGGGTAGATACTGGTCGAGATTTTAAATTCTGGGATTGTATGATTTCTGTTAGTGGAACTATTTTTGATGGAACTAATGGAACTAATTGTGGTGATAGTTTTAGTGATGTGGCTCCAGCAGCTTATCTTAACTTAAAAACTTTAAAATTTACTGGTAATGATGGTAAAAACTTTGAAATGACAGTTGATAAAAATAATTCAACTTATAGTAATGATAATAATAATAAATTAGTTTGGGGAAAGATTTATGGCTATGTTTTTAATGAAGTTGATGATGATATTTCTTTATCGGAAGTTACTATAAGAACCCAAAAACCTACCGATACTAGTTGGAATTGTCCTGCTCCTATTGATTCTGGAGTAGCAGATGCATATAGTGATAATCCAACTTTAAAAGCTGACTTTACTGGTACCTTAGTTCAAGATCCTTGGTGGCAGGCTAATGGAGGTGGTGTAATTAGTAATTTTAAAATTAAAGATCAAGTCCCTGTTACCTGTACTAATAATGATAATTGTAAAATCAGTATCAGTGGTTTAGTTGCTGCTCCAAATTTTGAGAATAAAGGTAAGTCTTTAGAAAATGCTCAAACTTGGTATTATGGCAGCACTTCTTCTGGTACCCCTAATAATAATGCTAAATTAGCTAATTACAATACCAACTATGATTATTTCTATACCCAATATTTTGTTAAGAAAGCAGTGGGTACTGTTTCTGTAGGTAAAACAATAACTAGTGTCAATGATCTTGGTAATGATTCTAATGGTATTTATTTTATCAATGGTGATTTAACTATTAATGGAGATGTAATAAACACAGGTGATTTTTTAATGATGATTGTTAAAGGAAGTGTTAATGTTGATATTGGTGTAAGCCAAGTCGATGGAATATTAGTAGCTAATAATATTAATGCTAGTGGATCTAGTGATAACCAATTAATCTTTAAAGGTAGTCTTTATGCTTCAGATACTATTAATTTTTCTCGTGATTTTAGTACCAGATTAACAA
>Ga0074198_1001013_pt1 | contig 21977 bp, 24 predicted proteins | sample EPASupsiteSAE323_FD_64527 | JGI IMG/M metagenome (GOLD analysis project Ga0074198, IMG submission 64527) | Bioremediated contaminated groundwater from EPA Superfund site, New Mexico - Sample SAE3-23 | ecosystem: Environmental > Aquatic > Deep subsurface > Groundwater > Contaminated ...
TCAGACTACGGTGAACCTATAAAGGCTAACAACGATGCCAGTGGACTCAAGTTCATCTTAAATAAGCTTAATAATGCAGAAAAGACGCTCGGAAAGCCCACACTCGTTATCGAGTCAACCGGGTTATGAAAACAATTGAATATAGGGGTGTTTCTTTTCTGATAGCTTAATTTCGGTTTTTTCCAAAATACTCTCGGTAGATATATAGTTTGATAACGAGCTAAGTGACATTCCAGTAATTGCGATAATTTCTTCTAAAGAATAATCCGCTTCAAATAGCTTTTTTATCAACATACCTTTCAATTTTTCAAGATTGACCTGAATATGCCTAGAGTTAGTGTTTTCTTCTAAATATTTCTGGGCCTTGTTAATTATTAAATTTATATTGTTTACACTCATTGGTTTTTCAGAATAACCCTTATATTTCTTAACAAAGAAGTAGTCACTATTATATACCTTTTTCCTTATATTATGTAGATAGTTGTCAATTTCATTTATAAATTCTCTGGGCAGATTAAAGGCTTTATCGGAAAAATTGATTATTCCATTTTCAATATCAATATCACTTGTTTTTAACATAGATAAATCTTGCCGACTTGCGCCACAGTATAAACATAACAAAAACATAATTCGATTTCTTTCGGGTTCCCTTGTGTTCTCATAAGATTGCAAAATATAATTTATTTCATCTATTGTTAACGGTGTTGGTTCTTCAACATTCTTTAAATCATAAATTTTACATAATTCATCATCCGATATATTGTACCTAAATGGATTTTCTATTATTAGACCATGTTTCTCAAACAAGTCATAAAAATTTTTTATATGGGCATACCGGTTAGCTATCGTTTTAACAGAACTCACTATTTTCTTCCTTTTATTATCTATGTCGGCTTTGTTAAAAGATACAAAATCGTCCGTGTTCAAATATTTCAATTCTCTATAACCAATGTTACTTTCAAGGTATTCAAAATATTTCTTTATTGTTGTATTATATCTGGACCATGAGTTACGGTTGTTTTTCTCCTTTAATCTAAACACTTCGTATTGTTTCAGATGCTTAATATAATATGATTGCTTGTTCTCAAAAAGCATTCGGTAAGAAAAATAACTAATAGTCTTTGTATTATAATCATCGAAAATATTGTATCTCAGGACTTCTTTATCTTTATATCACCCCTAATTTCATTATTGACGAGAACATAATCCTTACCATTTGTAAGAATTCCCCATTCAACTACCTTTGAATTAAGGTAACTTGTAATTTGATGCAAATCCTTCGTATCAATAGTTTTATTAGATGCCTTTTTTACCTCAACAAACATTATAATTCTACCATTTACTTTTATCGTTATATCAGCAATCGCTTTGCCTTTAACAACGGCCTCTTCAAAATAAAGATACTCTTCAGCAAAACCCAATTTATTCAAGAAAGGAACTACTAATTTTTTACTAGTATTGGCTTCGTTTTGATCATCAATACAACCACTACTTTCTAATGAAATATATTTTTGTTGAAATGCCTTAATATCATCAAATGTCATTTTCATGCTCCTCCTATTAAATGCCACGAGGACGGTGTTATTGACAACGCTCACATCATAAGATATCAACAACTCCGTCCCCATGGTCCCCCAAGTCAGCGGATTCATCAGGAAACCGCCGTTTTTCTGTGACCTTGGAAACCCAAAACGATGAACTCCATATATTAGATGTTAACCATCACTATTTGTAACCAGTTTGTTGTGGGTAAAAATTATTCCCTTCAGCCCAAGTTATCTCAGACTCATCTTTCCTATTGACCGAAAAAACAAGACCGTCTTTAAAGTAAACCTCAATCATTGGGAAATCAATATCTACAGCCTTATAATAATCCACTTCATCTCTATCTACCACATCATAGTCTTTACCGTATTTAGCAATACTCAACTAAGTTTATGGTATATGTCTTCGTGGTATTTATTGATTTTAATCATATGATTACTCCCCAAATAATATTTAGACCTTATTTACGGTTTATTATTTTCTTATATAGCTGTTTCTAACGGTTTCTATATTTGTTCTTCCATGTGGATTATTACCATTGCCATCAATAACATCAGCGTCATAATCTCCAAGGATAGGTTTCAAACGCGTATTATACCATTCAGTAATACTCGTGTTTGTAGCTGCTTTTCGGGTATAATTATATGACTTAAACTCCTTGTTTTTATCGCTTCTTATTATAACCCTAACTTCCTCCAATTCAAATATTTGTCTTTCCAGGTCTGTAGCAGTTACCTTCGCCATATATTCCCCTCCATAGTCATTTTTCCCCATTTAATATACATTTTATTTATCTTTATTTCAATAGTTATTTTTATATTATTATGTATTTACAAAGGTGCCACGGGGACATGGTTATTGACAACACTCCAATCATAAGATGTCAACAATCCCATCCCCATGGCACCCTTCATATTTTCATCATAAATCTTATAAATATTTCGGAATTCATGTTACTTATCGCAATTAAATTCCTCTTTACTTTTCGAACACCTCTAATATAATGAACGTCCCCATTTTGAAGCCCTGAATAAAATTTTCTTCCGCCGTAATGTTATTTAGTGTGAGTTGTGCATCGCAGAATTCGATTAACAGACTTTTTTCAGTATCGTTTAAAAGAGCCAGCAGTTTTGCTTCGATGCAATCTATCAACTGAATTGCCCTTCCATACTCTGAATCTCTTTCAAAAGTATCGTTATGGGGAAAGATATTTCCGTAGAAAATTTCTTGCAGAATGGACATTTGGCTCTCCTTCCATATGGCCTTATATAGACCATATTATATGGTCATTATAGCAGCCATAATAAATAAATCAAGGGCAGTAAAGGAGTGGCTTTTTATTATTGTTTATGATCCATTGTGGAGGACTATGGAAAAGAAAGGTTACACCACCTATACTTTGCGGGCTAAGCACGGAATTAGTAACAGCACCGTTCAACGTTTGAAGAAGAACATGCCGGTATCTACGAATACTTTGAATGAATTATGCAAATTGCTTAATTGTTCATTATCGGATATAGCGAGATATGTTAGGGAATAGGCCCCCCATCCGACACTAGAATAACGAAAATAGCGGGCTTTTCACCCGCTACTTTTGTATAGCTTGTATAAGAGAGCCACGGGGTCGGGGTTATTTACACTTTTTACAAATAACCCCGACCCCGTGGCTCTCTAAGAACTAATAATTCACTCTCACATCTTATAGTAACTCGATGAATTCTTCCACTGTTAGCCCCGTAGTCTTTAAGATAGAATGCAAGACCATGGGAGAAAGAATCTGTTTACCATGGTCGGCCACAGTTGCCCAGCGCGAATGATCATCTGGGTAGACCAGGAACTTATGACTGCCCTTCTCCCTGATAACTTCAAATCCAGCACGTTTCAAGGCAGCAAGAGCATCCGCCGCCGTGACGCGTGGAGCTCTCGGGCTCATGCCGAAATCACTACTTCAGCAATCGAAACATCTACATCACCCGCAGGAATTGGTTGCCCGATTTCAGCCAGCCCTTCAAGCGTCAAAGTAATTGCTTCCTGAACGTTTTTCAATGCTTCATCCTTGGTCGTGCCCTGACTGGCGATTTCGTATAAAGCGGGTACAGTAGCGACATAGCTGCCTATTTCCTTATCGAAGGTTAATACCACTTTAAACTTTTTTACCACAAGCTAGTCTCCTCCCGCTGGTAGAGTCTGCGAGGATTATGCCATGCAATTTACATTTTTTTGATATTACTATAATACCATTTCGACTTGGTCCTGACAATCGAACTGCACCATTATCGTTTTTGCACTTATATAACTCGTTCCCGCTGTAACAAGGGTTGGGGGGCAATCCAATTTTAAAGTGAAGCCACCTCAATACCTTTTATATGCCATAGTCCTGGCGTATTCTTTCAGCAACTCTTTCCACAGAAGCGTCTTTTAAATACTCTACCTGCCACATCTTATTCGATTTCTGCATCTGCATCGTCTAGATCTTCTTCATTGATGCCAAGTTCCTGCATAGCCTGGTCAGATGAAATGAAATCCTTCTCTTCAGCCTTTGCCATACGATTTGCAGCTTCAAGTAAAAGACGGTAGTCTTCAATTGTTTCAAGCATCTCTGCATAGGTTTCAGGTGTGAGAAGAACACAGGTGGGAGTATTGTTCTTCAGAACAATTTTAAATCCCGTCTCCCGCACTTCTTCAAAAATTTTATTGGCTTCCCCTTTGTTAAAACGGGATATGGGGACCAAAGAATTTATAACATTGCCAACAGATATATTATCAAGCATAGTATCAGCTCCTTCAAACGATGTTTCTTATCCTCAATAATATTATATGCTATAACAATAAATTTATCAATATATTTATCGTTAATTATGGCGATAAAAATGTTCCCGGTCACCAGATCTCTTTACGGCTTACTATTCTACTGCAGCTCCCCTTTGATCTCGTCGATTTTCTCCCAGATATGTTTTGGTCCTGTTCGTTAAACGCACCCTGAAATCATCAAAGATGGTATAGAGCACAGGGATGATTACTAATGTCAATAGAGTTGATGACACCAAACCACCAATAATAGCTATAGCCATTGGCTGCCTGGTTTCCGATCCGGTTCCTAAAGCCAGGGCAGTTGGGAGCATTCCGCCTATCATCGCCAGAGATGTCATCAAAATTGGCCGGAGTCGAATCGAACCGGCCTCCAAGATGGCCGCCCGGAGGTCCTGGCCTGCTTCTCGTCCCTTCTTAATAAAATCAACTAACAGGATGGCATTTTTAGTCACCAGGCCCATCAAGAAGATTATCCCAATGCTGCCGAGCATACTGATTCCCTGACCGGTTATGAATAGAGCAATCGCCGCCCCGATAATAGCCAGCGGCAGTGAGAACATGATTACCAGTGGGTCCAGGAAACTCTCAAATTGGGCCGCTAGAATTAAGAAAATAAAGAGAATGCCCAGAATCATTGCTTGCAACAAGCCCCCCATGCTTTCCTGCATTTCGGCCTCATCATCACCCATTCCGAAGCGGATTCCAGGGGGAGGCGGCATTTCCTTATTCAGCTTATCCAAAAACGCGGAGTTCAGATCGTCCGAAGTCATCCCTATGAAATTGGCCTGCACCTGTATCTCTCTGCTTTTGTCATAACGCTGAATACTCGATGAGGCAGTTGTGTAAATCTTTTTTACCAACTGAGCCAGCGGTATGGCTTCCTCGGAAGAGGAACTTAATAAATAGATCCCATCAAGACTATTCAAATTGGTGCGCTGATCATCCTCCAGCCTGACTCTGACATCATAACGGTCATCTCCGGTTTGATATTGCCCGACTACAGTGCCATTGACCAACGTACTCAAGGCATCGGAAATGCTAGATGTGCTCACTCCCAAATCGGAGGCCGCATCCCGATCCACCACCAATTGCGTTTCCGGTTGGCCTGACTTGTAACTAATACCGACATCCACCGCTCCGGGAATTCGGTTTAATACTTGCTTGGCCTTCTGGCTGTAGGCCAACATTTGAGCAAAATCATCTCCCTGAATGCGCAGGGAATAATCCTTGGTGCTGGCCCAGTTGTCACTGGCGGCGAGAATGGACAAATCGAGTCCCGGAATCTTTTCCATCTCACTTCTCATGGCTGCTGATATTTGCTCAACACTATCTTTTCGATCCTCCTTGGCGGCCAGTTTAACACTTATGCTGACGCTGTCCGGTTTTACAGTTGTATAAATGCCATGTACATTGGGGTTTTTCCTGACGATTTTCTCCAAGTCTTCTGCCTTTTGTTCAGCGGCCGCTAAGCTTAAGCCGGAATCGAGACCTGCCGTAACCATTAGTTTTCCGGTGTCTTCCGGCGGCTGAAAACTGAGCCCCATCTGGGTGACCAACCCCAAACTCAAAATGAAAAGAAGAAACGTGATCCCCAGGGCCTTTTTGCGGTTGATCAGGACTAAACCGAGGAAATCTTGGTAGTACTCAGCCAGCCGATCAATCTGACCATTGAACCAGGACAGTAATCTCCCCAGTATTCCTGATTGTTCAGTTTCGCTGTCCTCTTTTACATATCGGGATGCTAATAAAGGCACCAGAGTGAAGGATACAAATAATGATACCAGTACACTGAAAGCTATCGTCAAACCGAATTCCCGGAAAACTAATCCCATCATGCCCCCTAAACTGGACATAGGCAGAAACACTGCTACCACCGTAAATGTTGTCGCCATTACCGCCAGGCTTATCTCCCCGGTGGCTTCCCGTGCCGCTTGCCATGGGGATTTTCCCATTCGCATATGCCGAACAATGTTCTCAATGACGACAATGGAATCATCGATCAAAAGACCTACTGACAGGGATAATGCTAAGAGCGTCATCGTATTCAAAGTGAAGTTCATGAATTTCATGGCGGCAAAGGTCGTAATTATCGAGGTGGGCAGGGCGACCGCACTGATGGCCGTACTCTCCTTTCCCCGCAGAAACAGAAACACCACCAACACGGCTAATAGGCAGCCTTCAAACAGTGTTTTTTGAACGCTATTCACCGAATCCCTGATTTCGCTTGCGTTATCCGCAATAATATTAACTCTTACTCCCGCGGGGAGCCCCTTCTGAATACTGGCGATTTTCTTTTTTACACTATCACAGACTGCAACCGTATTAGTGCCCGACTGATTAATGATGTCGACTCCAATGCACGGTTTACCGTTGTAATAAGCGGAACTGTCCTGGTCTCTAAAACCGTCGACTACCTCTGCCACATCCTGTACCCGGATTTCATTACCATCGCGTTGGGCCAGGCTAATGTTGTTAAAGTCAGCTACGTTCTTCATTGCCCCGAATGTTCGCAGCGACAACTCTCTATCCCGGCCCTTCAGACTGCCATTGGGATTTTCGATATTATCACTGCGCAGATGATCAATTACCTGGTCGGTGGTCAGGTCCAATGCAGTCAGCTTATCCTGGTCAAGCTGGATCTGAATCTCCCGCTCCTGCAATCCATAGGTGGTAATTGACCCCACGCCATTAACCGTATTCAATTGGGGCACAATTTTATCCTTAATAAGCTGTGACATCGCGTGAGCGCTGAGATTTCCTGTCACCCCCAGTGACAGGATCGGAGTGCTGTTAATGTCGTATTTTAATATTACCGGTTCATCGATATCCGTGGGCAAGGTGCCGCGAATGGCATCCAGCTTGGCCCGCACATCTTGTGCCGCCACGTCGACCTTTTTCTTTTCGTCAAACTCAATGAGAGTTGAGGAATTGCCTTCACTGATCGTGGTAGTGATATGTTTTACACCTGAAATCTGGCCTACGGCTTCTTCTACCTTTTTGGATACCTTCGACTCAATCTGATCGGGAGAAGCGCCATTAAAAGCGATATTTACCGAGATATACGGAATATCTACTTCAGGCATGTCGTTGAGTGCCAGGCCGCGATAGCCGGTGATACCAATGGCAATCAGAGCAATTATTATAACTAAAGCGAAGACCGGACGTTTTAGACTAATATCAGTTAAAAGCATATCATCACACCCCCTGCCCGCATACTCTAACAGAATCTCCGTCGGCCAGTGCGTTAAGATTGGTTACAATGACCTGATCCCCCGCTTGCAGACCGGTCTGAACCTGTACCAGGTTATCGCCCATCCGGCCAATGGTTACCGAATGTCTCCTCGCTACGTTTTTTTCGGCGGTAAAAACGGAATAATCCCCCGAACTGCCCATCACTGCCGCCAGCGGAATAACCAGGCTATCCATGGATGATGCAAATGGTATTTCAACATACCCGAAAACGCCTGAATGGAGGCATCCATCCGAATTATCCACTCTTATGCGGCAGGGGAAGAGCCGGGTCGAATCGTTAGCGGAATCGTCCACGGCGTCAAAGATTCCGGTAAATTTCTTTTCATCATTCTTGGTTAACTTAACAACAACATGCTGTCCGACCTTGACTTGCTTGAGGTCTTCCAAACTTATTTCGGTCAAAGCAAACAGCGCCGAATTATTGTTTACCTTGGCTAAAGTCAATCCCGGACTGACATACTGGCCTTTTCGAACGTCCTTCTCGTTAATAACCCCACTGACCGGAGAGCATAACCGGGTATTATTTAGAGAATTATTGATGCTCTGGACATTGATATTTTCGGCGGCCAGATCGGCTTCAGCTGTTTTCAGCTCAGTATCCGCCGCTTCAAGCTCGGATTGTGATAAAGCCCCATTGTCATAGAGTGCCTTCATGCGGTTATACTGTTTCCGGGCAGAAGCAAGGATTCTTTCGAGTGCTTGAACCTTAACCTGGGCTGCGCTCAATTGGAAGGCTAAATCACTGTCATCTAAAATCACTAGGGGCTGCCCCTGGGCAACATGATCACCATTTTCAAATAGAATTTCCTTAACCTGCCCATCGATTTTGCTGCTGATAATCCCTTGCTCCAATAGTTCCAAGTTCGCTTTATACAAAGTGACTGAGTTGAATTTCATGGGTTTAACGGTATAAATCTGTACCGCGGTTGCTTTGGCTGCTGGTATGGCTTGATCTGTATGGTTAAACACCATTTTATATATAGTAAAAGCAATAATTGCAATAACTCCCAAAGCAATAAGTACTGCCTTCTTATGATCCCTTAACCTCTTGATCATATTAATTACCTCCTGTAAATCACATATTAATCCCCGGACCGGTTGGTCACATTTTAATCTGAACCGACACTTTCCTATTGCTAATTGCCGGTACTCCCCAATTAATCATCATCTGGTGCTGTCTTGGGCAGCAGCCAAACCAGCCCCAGGCAAAGCGCAACGCTGGCCGCAACCACCATGGTACTCACGGCCATAGCATTTGCGCCTCCACCGCGGACATTGAAGTAAATGGTGGTGACCACTGCTGAACCAATTGCTGAGGCTAACTGTTGCACAGCACTCAGGGAACCGCTGGCACTTCCTGCTTCATCGCGAGCTATATCACCCAGGGCAACCTCATAAATGCTGCTAAAGCAAGCACCCATACCTGCGCCGATTACCAGGATCGGAAGCGCAGTCAACCAGGCGTTTATGGCCGTTCCTTCCAGCCAAACTACGGCCCAGAGGCCAAGCGCGCCGAGCAATGTCGCTATAAGGCCGATAACCACCAGCTTGCGGCCAAGGGTTTTGAGCCGCGGCCGGAAAACCAAAGAAGAGATAACCACACCCAGCGCCATTGGTGAAAGGCCATAGGCAGCTTGAGACGGAGTCAGATGAAGTACCATCTGAAAGAACAAAGAGATGATGTAGGCTAAGCCGCTTACCGCTGCAAAAAAGGCGAGACCAAGCAGAAGACCGGAGGTGAATCCCCGGTTGGTTAACAGTGACGGTTTAATCAGAGGGTTTGCCGTATGATACTGGCGAAAGGCAAAGCCGGCAAAGAAAACAGAACCTATGAGCAGACTGGCGATTGGGAAGCCGGTCCACCCTTCTGTTGATCCCGCGATCAAGCCGAAAATCCACCCAAACATGCTAACGGCGAGCAGGGCTGAGCCCAGCAGGTCAAGTTTTTCGTCAGAGTTGCCCTGGTCAGGTGGCAAGAGTTTTACTGCTGCGAACAAACCACTCAAACCCAGAACAATATTGATCAGGAACATGGGACGCCAGGCCAAGCCGGCGATGTTGGCATCGATAATCAGTCCTGCAAAAATTGGTCCGAAAATAGATGAAATGCTCATGACTGGCCCAAAGGCACTGAAAGCGCTCGGTAATTGTTCACGGGAAAACGTTGAGACCAGGATACTCATGCCCTGCGGAATGAGCAGCGCGCCAAAGCTGCCTTGAATCAGGCGTCCTATGATAATCATGGTTGGACTGACGGACAAGCCGCATAATAAAGAAGCTGCCGTGAAGCCGGTAATACCTATCAAAAACATGCGGCGGTTTCCGTAGCGGTCACCCAAACGCCCACCAATGACGAGCAATATCCCGATGGCCAGGGCATAACTCGCGCCCAGCCACTTGATCAGAGATTGGCCGCCTCCGATGTTTTGAACAATAGATGGCGCAGCTATATTCGTTATGGTCGAATCCATCAGGTCGAGAATATCGGCAATCAGAACCACCGCCAGGATGGCCCGCAGACGCGCAGTTAGCCGCGTAGGGTCGGCAGATTTTTTAGTAATTTCGGAGCAAACGATATCTGTTGAAATCTTAGTTGTGTCCATAATGAACCTCCATTCTCCGCGGTTGATTGCGGTAAATATTTTAAGGAAGCTAAGTTCTTTTGTAACATCTTGGTTGTTCAAGAAAGCCGGGGCATAATAATTTCCTCATGTTTTTCGATGTTTTACCAGCAAAATTGGCGCAAAAAAATAAAGGCTATGCTGCCATGCGCTTTTAGCGGCATCGCCTTCAAATATTTCTGCGGTCAATTATGTTTAATCTTGATCAGGGTTACCTTTTGGTTGTCCGGAACCTTTCTCACGTCCCCGGCTCCTACCGGCACGTGGGTCTGCCGGCATGCCCTCCATACCTGGTCCAAAGGGCATATTTCCCGGATAGCCCTGCCCCATCCCGAAGCGTGGATCAAATGGTCCCGCACCAGGCTGTTCTCTCCCCTCCGGCCACATTCCATGCTGGCCGACACGATCGCCAAACGGATGCTCCCCCCGGCGCCGCGGGTCAAAATGATCCTCAAGCGTGTCGTCACCAAGTTGATCTTCAAGGGTCTTAATTATTCGATGAAGATAATCGCTCAGATTCTTGATTTCTTCTTCATTCAAGCCCTCAAATACCTTGTCAAAACTGAACTCCTGACCATCCGAGACACTTGCCTCTGCGCCACTTTCGGTTAGTTTAATAATTTGAACCCTGCGATCAGTTTCCGACGGCGTGCGAGTAATGTATCCGTTTCGCTCCAGTTTCGCAAGAAGTTCACCCAACGACTGCGGCCTCATATCCAGCAGGTACGATAATTCTTTTTGGCTGATTTCAGGCTGCATCTTGAGAATCGCCAGCACCCGGCCCTGCCCCTTGCGCGGATCAGCCATCGGGCCAAAATGCATATGATTTTGCTGATGATAGCGGTGAAGCAACCATTCTATACGCGTAAATTGCATAATTAGATCAAAGTTCTTTTCATCCATTTTCACCCCTCCTATTATGGGTTTTAACTTTACTAAGGTACCTTATTAATTTTATTGTAAAGGTACCTTCATAATCTGTCAATCACTTAAATTAATGTTTGTGCGGCCACACTGCGTATAATGCTTAAGTAAAACAAAAACCACCCACCGATAAAATTCATTTTATCAATAGATGGTAGTTAAAATGGTCAGTCTAATATGAAATAATTCAAATGCACGCGAATTTCGCTACCGCGTCTAGGATGTGTCGTACTTGATTTGCGGCAAGTTCCGGCTCCAGCAGGGGAAACGCAATATACTCAAATATGCTGCGCAAGTCGCGCTCCGCCTGCTCGGTGTAAACTATCTTCCATTGGCTCATATGCCATAGTCCTGGCGCATTCTTTCAGCAACACTTTCCGCAGAAGCAACTCTTCCGGCGGTCAGATCATCCAACCCTTTCTCTATCGCCGCATTGAATTGTTCCTCGGTAAGCATACTGACTGATAGTGGTTGGTTTGGCGGGAGCTTCAGTTCAAAAGGCATACCCCGCTGAAGCACAACCTGCCTGAGGAAAATGCCGATAGCATTTGACATCGGAATACCAAGCTGCTCTAAAACAAGTTCCGCCTGCTCTTTAAGTTCCGGCTCCACCCGGGCAAATATGTTTGATGTTCTTGCCATTAGAACACCTCCTGTTCTGTCACCAATATATTAAATTGTTATTGCGAAACGCAAGCATTTAGCTTTTAGTTACCCAATTAAACTTTACAGCAAAAAATATCACCCATGAATAGTGCCCCGTGGACGGGATTATTGACACTCTTACCAATAATCCCGCCCACGGGGCACTATTCACTTGATTAGATTAGATATATCCATTCTGGAATAGAGGATTCGCTGGATTTCAATGATTTTTGGCTGCTCCCGAACAACGTAAAACACCGCATAGTTTTTAACGGGCAGCATGCGATACTCTTCTTCGAGAGGTCTTATCGGACAAAAAAGCCTATGGGCGTAAGGGAATTCCTCCAACAACGAAATCGAATGATCAAATGCGTCCAATAATTCCATGGCCGCTTGCGGTGCTTTCAACTGGCCGGATATATACAAGATGATGTCTGTTATATCTTGTCTGGCGATTGGAAGGTATTTTATCTCATACATGATCGCCGTCAGCCTGTTCCTGTAGGGTTTTCCTTAAGCCGTTGAATACCTCTTTGTGTGAAAAACGCTGGTTGGTCTGCTTGGCCTGCAGTTCAGCTTCCTTGAGCTTAAAATATATTTCGCTTTCAAACTGCAGCTTCTCAAAGGATTCAAAACTCATTACAACCATATCGCCATATCCGTTTTTCGTTAAAAACACCGGCTCAGCCGTATCGTGCACGGTCTTTGAAATCTCAGCAAAGTTGTTCCGTAAGTCGGAAACCGGACGGATCTGTGGCATAAAAGTCCCCCCCCGCAAGATTAATAATGCAATTTTATCATAATTACGCTAATTCATCAACGCACTGGGCAGGAGCTTGTTGATAACGTTCCAGTCAATAGCTATCAATAACCCCGTCCCCGCGGCATCCCTTTCAACCTCCGCTCCGTCTGTGGTTTTCACGCACTAATTCAATCTTTTATGATCCTTTGGACCATTCCTTTATAGAACATATTATCAAGCAGCCTGGGACAATAAAAGTTCATAACCTGCAGGAATCTTCCTTCTACAACCTCTCTCTTTTCAGCTTCCATCGCTTTAACTATTCTGGCCGCGACATCCTCTGCCCGGGCTTTCTTTCGCTCACCGGCCCGGTGATGATCAAGGCCGGTTTCACTAACCGTTGTTGCGAAGAATTCTGTATCGGTTTCAGGGGGGCAATAATTGAGTACTTTCACTCCGTATTTTTTCAGTTCTAAACGCATCCCGTCCGATAATGCATCCATCATACTTTTAGTACTTGCATAACCCGCCAGCAAAGGAAGCGCTCTTTTACTCAACCCGGAAGAAATATTGACGATCATTCCTCTGGTCTTTTTTAATTCCGGTATGGTTGATTGAGTTAAATAGAGCATTCCAAATACATTGGTTTTAACTAATCGATCAAATTCTTCAGCTGGCATTTTCTCAACTGTACCAAAATAGCCTGCTCCGGCATTATTGATAACGATGTCTATCCTGCCGAACCTTTCAAGTGTCGATCTTACCGCATCTGATACCTGACCACTATCAGTAACATCCGTTTTCACAATCAGAACATCACGTTGATCTTTTATAAGGTCAGCCTCTATTTCCTTTAGCTTTTCTTCTCTTCTGGCTAAAAGTACAACCTTGGAACCTTTGGCTGAGAGATGCTGGGCTAAAGATTTTCCGATTCCGCTGGAAGCTCCGGAAATGATAACAACCCTATTTCTAACGTCCATGATGGAAATACCTCCTGCTATTTCGCATTATCCTGGCTGGGGACCGTTTGAGTATGGACAGCCTTATTGGGTTACCCCAAATACTGCTCCGGTAACCATCGGAATCAACCAAATAGCCCAAACCACGATACTAAACCCGTGAAACTTGATGATCAACTTTTCGTTTTTCTTAATCAAAACTAATGTAGCCCAACCGGCGTGAAAGATCATAATAAGAATGGCGGCTAAACCCGTTAAGCCGTGGAAATTAAACTGCAGTAAGCCGCCCGCCATCAAGCTCATTGCCCCGGTTCCGATGGAATCACATACTAACCCGGTATAAAACGCAACCACATGCCACCATTTAAGCCTGCCTTGAAATCTTTCGCTCCACACCCCAATGCTATAAAGTATCAAAGCCATGGTGATAAACACCATTCCAACCAGCCCATATCCGGTCACAATTCAAAACCTCCACCGTTAATCTCAATATATAGCATTGGCTATTTGCTCATTAATTCATCCCTTTTAGCCCACGCTGCTTCGAAGCAAGGGGATGTTCTTTTTGCTTCCCTTTTTACAACAAGAGACTAACAGTAAATCCCAGCAACCTTAAAGGGACACCGGAATATTGAAAATAGCGGGCTTTCCGCCCGCTATTTTTATATGCCTTTTATATGCTCGCTAAATACGGTTTTTAAGAGGATAGCCTTTCAGGGCAATCTGCCGTCTCCATGACACCTGTTGCGGCATCAGCCTCTGGCCGCTACTTTGCGCAATTCCGCCAGAAGGTTGTCTTCCACCTCGATGACGCCAGAGGCCAGGCGCTCCCTGGCGAGGCGGCTTTCGCGCTCGCCGGGCATGAAGATTTCTTCCACGCCGGGCAGCTTCTTGGTGGACTTCACCTTGGTGATGATTTCACCTACATGATTTTTAAGCTGTTCGCGGCCGGCCAATAAGTCGGGATCGATGGCGAATATCAGATGCCCCCAGTTGCCGCGGCTGTCGCCCAGGCCGCAGAAGGCCGCACCCGCCAGCGGGCCGGCCAGGATTTCCGCCCCCAGCGCCACGCCGGAAACCTTGTAGCCGCGGTCAAAGGAGCGGATCGCCCCGGCGATGGCCTTCTGCGGGTCTGTGGTGGGTTTGCCCTCGGCGTCATAGGCCATGTCGTCCGGTATGGACCGGCCGGCGGTCACGGCCTCCACCAGCCCGAAATAGGATGTCGCGGCAGTCGACATATCGAGGATGATCGGGTCCGGGTCGGCCGGAATGGCCACGGCAAGAGGGTTGGTGCCGAAAACCGGCTCGTAGGAGCCGTACACGGCCACGCGCTGCGGCGAGCGACCGAAGGCAAAGCCGATCAGGCCTGCTTGCGCCAGGCGCGAGGCATAATAGCCGATGGCGCCCGAAGATGTGTTGGTGTTGAAGGTTCCGGCCAAGGCAAACCCGGTTTTGGCAGCCTTTTCCTTCACGATCGCCACGGCCTTGCCCATAACCAGCATGGCTTGGTTTTTGTTGCCGTTGATCTGTGCGGAGATGGGGGTTTCTTTCACGATCTCGATCTGGCCTGCATTCGGGTCCTTGGGGATACCCTTGTCGATTAGCTTGACCACGCCCTGGTTGTTGTCCCTGAGCTGGGCAAACAGCATGCAATCGCTGATGATCTCTATTTCCTCATCCCGGTAGCCGTAGCTGGCCACCGCTTTCCTGGTAAGTTCCTCAAGTTCCCAAATCGATATCTGCATAGTTCCGTCTCCCCTCACGTAAAAGTTATTTGCTCCCGATCGTGATTGCGTGATTATCATCCCGAACTGCTTATTTCTCAACTTCCAATGCCAGGTCCGGTGCTAGCCTGATTCCTTGACTTGCTTCTAAAGCATAGTATACCAATTTGAAGACATTTTCGTGTTGTATCTAAATCTATGTGATAGGAATACATATTTCGCATTTGTGCTTGGCAATCATCTTGGCATCATATCTTTCTATGACCGGTCTTGAATAATCCATGTTGAAGAGATTCTTGCTTAACTCACGGAAAATATCTGCCCAGGCCTTTTGAACCGCTTCAGCAGTGTGCTCGATTTCAAAAGTCACGTATTTTCCCCCTAGAATCTCGCCTTCGTGCACATACTCTTTATCAACCTGGTATTCATCAGAAATGACGATGCAGCTATCATACCGACAATCCTCAGCTTTTGTCACTGATGGGTCGTCTCGAGCAATCCCTAGAATAATCGAATCATGGTTTAGCAAAGATTTTTCTCCAGCCCATGCCTTCAGCTTTTCCATTGTTTCAACGTTGTCTGCTCCATATGGCCCTATAGATCTAATGAAGGCAACTTTGTAGTATGGAATTATTTCAACCGTTGTTTTCAACTCATATCAAACCTTTCGAATTATTGTACGACCGGTCAATATGAACTTAGCATCATTTAAAATGAAAAACAAACTAATTTTTAAAAATTTGCCATATGCCCATTATTTAAAAGAGCAATATTTCTATCCCCGCTCCGTCTGTGGTTTTCACGCACTCATTCAATCTTTTATGATCCTTTGGACCATTCCTTTATAGAACATATTATCAAGCAGCCTGGGACAATAGAAGTTCATAACCTGCAGGAATCTTCCTTCTCAAGCAAAAACCACATGAAAAAAGCACACCAGAATAGTGTGCTTTTGCAGCAAGGCGTTTCTGCACAACTCATCCACTATCAACGTTATTCAAATGCATGACTAATTAAGGCTATACATCATAGCCATAGCCGCAGTTATTTGGTTGCATTTGAAAACTAGCCATAGGTTGGATCAGTCACGTGTTTAATGTTCTTTCATTATTAAAATGCCCATTTATAATATCACATTGGCATATGCTGTTAAATCAGGAAAGCATATTATCTCCCCAATCCTTGATCTGATACTCCTTTACCGCACCCTCCAGATAAAATGGATCTGCTTTAGCAAAAGCCTCAGCCGCAGCTCGACTGCGGAAAAGCGCCATATTTCCGCCTCCTGGATCGGTGAAAGGGCCTACTCCCACTACCTCACCGCGGGAAATGAACTGATCCAAGAATGCCTTGTGACGTGGAAAAATTGCCATAATCTCGTCACGTGGTTTTCCTGCACTGATCCCGATTACTGCATACAACATTTTATCAGCCTCCCTTTCAACAAGATCGTAAAAAAGTTATCTATTATAGATTATAGTAGATCATGCTTTTAATCTCATTCCGTGGAAAAGGAAGTCCAGAAACATTTCCTTTTCCTGTTGGTAGTGGAGGGGATCATGGTCAAAAATAAAGTGGTCAAAGCTGATGGTCAAGAAAAATGCACAGGTAGCCATAAATGCTACGTCCACTTCTGGTATTTTCCCCTCCTGAATGCCCAACTGTATAATTTCGGACCATACCTCTATACCATCCTGATGCATGGCCGAGGGGTGGGGGAGCCCGGCTAAGGCACTTTCCTTCAATACCGGGACAGCATTGCGGACTATTTCCATCCATTTAGGGAAGAAGCCCTTACTCTGTATGGGAAAGTCCAACATGGCATTAACCTTGTCCAGGAAGTTGTCATGCTGTTTTAGGATTTCAACAATTTCTTCTTTAGCCTGGCATTTCTGATATTTGAACGCCGCGATAAACAGCTCATCCTTATCCTTGAAGTAATCATAAATGGTACCCTTGGCGATTCCCGCAGCGCTGGCAACGTCTTGAATGGTAGTGGCGGAAAAGCCTTTTTCCAGGAATACTCGAACCGCTGCCTCCAAGATAATATTTTCTTTATTCTTTGGTCGGGCCAAGCTAATCGCTCCGTTCGCAAAATGATTTCCATGTTTTATTATACCTTGCTTAGCTTGTCTCAGCTACCGCCTGAATAACTGGCTCTTTCCTGCGCAATATGCCTTTCAGGTCATCCAACAGGGTATATATGACCGGTACCACCAACAGCGTCAGCAAGGTGGAAGAAATCAGTCCGCCAATGATGGCTATCGCCATCGGCTGCCTCATTTCCGACCCGGCACTTAAAGCCAGGGCTGAAGGAAGCATTCCGGCGATCATCGCGATGGTAGTCATCAAAATCGGGCGCAGTCGTATCGCTCCGGCCTCCAATATGGCTTCCCGCCGCCCAGTCCCCTGTGCGCGGCTGTTTTTTATGAAGTCAACCAGCAAAATGGCGTTTTTGGTGACCAGGCCCAGCAGAAAGATTATACCCACCAGTCCGACCATGGATAGTCCAAAGCCGCTGATATATAAGGCCAGCAAGGCACCGATTAAGGCCAGCGGCAGGGCAAACATTATGGCCAGGGGATCCATCCAGCTTTCAAACTGGGCGGCCAGAATCAAAAATATGAACAATATCCCCAGAATTATCGCCTGAATCAGATCTTTCATGGAATCCTGGATGGAGGCCTCGTCACCGCCCGTGCTGAAGCTTATGCCTTTCGGCGCTTTAAGTTGGCTGTTCACTTCATTCATGAATGCTGTGTTCAGCTGGCCGGAAGTAATGCCCACATAATTGGCCTGCACCTGAACCTCCCGGCTCTTATCATAGCGGTTGATGGTTGAGGACGAAGTCGTATAGACCTTTTTACTTAACTCATCAAGGGCAACCATGCCGATACCGGGATTATCACTCGACAGATAAATGCCATTCAGGCTGTCCATATCCCGGCGCTGCTCATCCTCCAGGCGCACCCGCACATCGTAGCGATCATTCCCCACCTCATACTGGCCTGCCACTACACCGTTGAATAGTGTACTCAGAGTCGAGGACACGCTGCTGGGACTAACCCCGAGATCAGCGGCGGCATCGCGGTCAACCACGATTCTGGTTTCCGGTTTTCCGGCTTTATAGCTGATGCCTACATCAACCGCCCCCGGTATCCGGGCCAGAACCTGTTTGGCTTGCTGGCTGTAGGCCAGTAACTTATCAAAATCTTCACCCTGAATGTGAATGGTATAGTTCTTACCGGCGCTGCTTATTCCTCGGGAGGCGCCGGTCAAGGACAGATCAAGTCCCGATATCCTCTGCAATTCGCTCCTCATTTGATTGGCTATTTCGTCAACGCTGTCCTTCCGGTCCTGCTTACCAACTAATGTAACACTCAATGTTACTTTGTCGGCGGTGACCGTGGTATACATACCGGTTACCGTTGCATAATGGCGCACGATTTTCTCCATGCCATGAGCCTTTTGCAGGGCAGCCTCTATGGTCATGCCCGCATCCAGATTGGCGGTAATATTGATCTTGCTCGTATCCTCCGAGGGCTGGAAGCTCATGCTCATCTGCGATGTGGCGGCCAGACTGATCATGAACAGCAGAACTGCTGCAATGATGGTCTTTTTGCGATTGGATAGGACCCAGGCCAGGCACGCTCTATAGTAACCGGCCAAATAGTCAAACTGCCCGTTGAACCAGGCCAGAAACTTGCCTAAATGTCCTTTTATCGGGCTTTCCTCTTCATGGTTGATGTAGCGGGATGCCAGCAAGGGCACCAGGGTGAAGGAGACAAACAGGGATACCAGTACGGAAAAAGCAATGGTCAAGCCGAACTCTCTAAAAAAGCTCCCCAGTATTCCGCCCATGCTCGCCATGGGCAAAAACACCGCCACTATGGTTAAGGTGGTGGCCATTACCGCCAGGCTGATCTCACTGGTGGCTTCCCGGGCGGCGGCAAACGGTGTCTTCCCCAAATGCAGGTGGCGCACGATATTCTCAATAACGACGATAGAATCGTCGATGAGCAGCCCCACCGAAAGGGACAGGGCCATTAAGGTCATGGTATTGATGGTAAAATTCATGAATTTAAGGGCGGCAAAGGTGGTAATTATTGAAGTGGGCAGGGACACTGCGCTGATGGCGGTGCTGCCCAGACCCCGCAGGAACAGGAATATTACCAGTACCGCCAGCAAACAGCCTTCCAGCATGGTGGTTTCTACATTGCTGACCGAGTCCTTGATATCGGCCGCATTGTCTTCTACGACCGCGATCTTCACACCGTTAGGGAGCATGGTCTGGATCTGCTCCAGCTTCTGTTTGATGCTGTCGGCCACCGCCACGGTGTTCGAGCCGGATTGCTTTACGATATCGATTCCGACGCATGACTGGCCATTCCAGTAAGATAAGCTGCTGCGGTCTTTATAGCCGTCAACTACCTGAGCTACATCACGCACCCGGATTTCCGTTCCGTCCCGTTCTGCAATGAGTATATTGTTGAAATCATCCACCTTTTTAATGCTGCCGTAGGTGCGCAGGGTAGTCTCCCGGGCACTGCCGCTGACCTTGCCGCTGGGACTGTCGATATTATCGCTTCTCAGTCCGGCGGTAACCTGGTCGGTGGTCAGATTATAGGCGGCCAGCTTTTCCTTATCCAGTTTTATTTGTATTTCGCGATCCTGTGAGCCGTAGACCGTAACCGAGCCCACTCCGGTTACCGTATTCAGCTCGGGCACAATGATGTTGTTGACCAGATTGGCCATATCCCTGGTGCCCAGATCACCCGTTACCGCCAGTGAAAAAATCGGCATGGCGCTCATGTCAAATTTCGAGATAACCGGTTCATCCATATCGCTGGGCAATGATCCGCGAATACTGGCAATCTTGGTCCGGACATCCTGGGCGGCGCTTTCCGCCGTGCGGCTGTCATCAAACTCTACGGTAGTCATGGATGAACCCTCGTTTATAGTGCTGGTAATATGTTTTACTCCGGAAATTTGCCCAACCGCTTCCTCTACCTTTTTGGTTACCTTGGACTCAACCTGGTCGGGGCCAGCCCCGCGCAAGCCAATGCTGATCATTACGTAAGGAATATTGGTTTCCGGCATGTCGTTCATGCCCAGACTAATAAAGCTGGTAATTCCTACTGCAATCAGGGCAATTATTACAACGAACGCGAGAACCGGCCGTTTGAGGCTAATATTGGTCAAGAACATATTTAAACCCCCTGTCCTACAACCCGCACCGGGTCTCCATCCTGCAGGGTATTAATATTGGTGATAATTACGGTGTCTCCAACTGACAGGCCCGATTTGATCTCGGCCTGTTGGTTCTGGATCGCTCCGATTTCCACTGAGCGTTGGCGGGCAGTGTTTTTGGCCAGCACAAATACCGAGTAATTGCCTTCCGTACCTGAGAGGGCTGCCAAGGGTACCGCCAGCATCTTGCCTCTGCCGGAATCAGGCACTTCTATATAGCCAAATACCCCGGAATGAAGCTTCCCTGCGCTATTATTTACTTCCACCAGGCAGTTAAAAACGCGGGAAGTCTTGTTGGCCGATGCGGCGATTACCTTTATGAATCCTTCATAACCGGTTTTATCGTCTTTAGACAACTTGAGCATGACCCTTTGACCGGGTTTAAACTCGCTGAGGTCACTCTCCTGGAGATTGATCGTTGCTGTGATCGTACTGTTGTTTCGTATTCTAGCTACGGCTGTTCCCGGATTGGCATATTGGCCAAGAGTAATGGCCTTTTCCGCTATTTCACCGCTGATGGGCGCGCGCAAAATCGAATTGTTGATGGAATTATTGATTCCTGCGATGTTAACCTGTTCCGCTTCTACATTAGCCTTCGCCATACTGAGATTTATTTCCGCTTTTTCATAATCGGATTTAGCTAAGGCCCCGCTTTCATAAAGAGTCTCGCTCCTATCATAGTCTCGCTGTATAGAATCCAGTGTGGTTTGCAGCTTCAGCAGGTTGATCTGTGCGGCCTGAAGCTGATTTTGCAGGCTCTGATCATCCAAAGCGACCAGCACCTGGCCCTCGGATACCATATCCCCATCTTCAAAATTGACCTTGATCACCTGGCCGGCGGCCTTACTGCTGACCACCGCCTCTGCTGCTGGTTCCAGATCCGCTTTGAAGTAGAGCATCGCCTTCGTGTAACTAGGCTGAACCTTTTTCACTTCAACCGTTGTAATATTGGAAGCTGTAACCGGAGATTTTTCCTGTTTTTTTGTAACCATAGCTGCAGTTATCAGAGTTAAAACTAATATAACGCCTAATAAAAGAAACCTCTTTCTATTATCTAACTGCCCTATTTTTTTGATCATCCCAAAGACTTCCTCCCCCATGTTTAAATGACTGACCGTCCGGTCATTAATATTATATATACTAACGGTTGTTATTGGCAACAACAAAAAAATCGTGAATCAAAATTGATTACTCTCTGAAAACTCCCGCTAAAGGGTCTGCTCACAATCGAGTTTTTTCAAAATGATATTTGGCCATTCGGCCGTCGGGCCCCGCATGGGCGATATAATATCAACGATTACCAAAGCAATGGTTAAGTAAAAACTGCAGGACTGATCAACGAAATAATAATAGTCCTCACAAACTAATAAAGCTGTCCGACTGAATAAGTTAATGCCAGTTGAGCCACCAGTTCAATTTTTTAGAGCCATCATGTTAATCACATAGAGCCACGATGTTAACGCCAGAGCCACCTATTGCTGAAATCCCCTAAAATGGAAGTTGC
>Ga0074198_1001015_pt1 | contig 21943 bp, 3 predicted proteins | sample EPASupsiteSAE323_FD_64527 | JGI IMG/M metagenome (GOLD analysis project Ga0074198, IMG submission 64527) | Bioremediated contaminated groundwater from EPA Superfund site, New Mexico - Sample SAE3-23 | ecosystem: Environmental > Aquatic > Deep subsurface > Groundwater > Contaminated ...
TGTGAGTCACTTAGTTAGCACCACAGTGCTAACATCAAATGTCTTGAACACTTTTCATTAGCAATATTAATCCTAGAATGCGAGCTTTCTTCTGTGAAGTTTTGAGAGAACATATCTCTCAATAGAATAGACTGATTAGAATGACACAGATGGGTTATTATAAGCAGTCGGACCATAATCTGGTGACGATAGCTAAGGGGTTCCACCTGTTCCCATACCGAACACAGTAGTTAAGCCCTTATACGCTGAAAGTACTTGGCTGGAAACGGCCTGGGAGGATAAGTAGTTGCCAGTTTCATTCCTGGATAGCTCAGTTGGTAGAGCAATCGGCTGTTAACCGATCGGTCGTAGGTTCGAGTCCTACTCCAGGAGCCATTTTAAAAAGAAACATCATTCACTTTTGTGAATGATGTTTCTTTTTATGACGGGGAAAAATATTTTTGATTGTCATATTTAACAGGTTGTTCTTTAAGAAGTTTTATTGTAGAATGAGGAATTAGTGAGTAGGGATAAGTTTATATTGTATACTTTTTTAGATTTTATGAATAGGAGAATAAAAATGCAAAAAATGACTGAGGTCGTAAAAATAAGACGTAAAGTACTGGCGGAAATTGCTATGTTGACTTTTGCTGGTGAATTAAATAAAAATAGAATTGGTGATATGTTTGACCACGTTGTTACGGAAGATGGTCCACGCTATCGCTGTTGTGTATATAAGGAACGGGCTATTTTAAAGGATCGGGTTAAATTTGCAATGGCTCAGCCTTTAGAGAGTGGTATGGCGAAGGCCATAACGGATGCTCTGGACGGGAAAATTGCAAATATGCCTATTATTAATATTATGCCGGAAGCTTGTGATCAATGTCCTATTGATAAGTTTTTTGTTACCAATGCTTGTCGTAACTGTGTTGCTCATCATTGTATTGCCAGTTGTCCGAAAAAAGCCATTCACGTTGTACACAATCAAGCATATATTGATAAATTAAGCTGCGTAGAATGCGGTTTGTGTAAGAAGTCTTGTATGTACGGTGCGATTGTCGAAATCAATCGGCCTTGTGAACAGGCGTGTGATTTGGGGGCGATAAAGGCCGATAAGGCCCGTCGGGCTGTAATTGATTATGATAAGTGTGTTGAATGTGGAGGATGTAAAGTAGCATGTCCTTTTGGTGCTATAACCGAACAAAGTTATCTTGTGCAGATTATACAAGAGATAAAAGCAGGTAAAAGGGTTTACGCTATGTTAGCTCCAGCTTTTGTGAGTCAATTTGGTGCGAAAGTAAAACCAGGTCAGGTAGTGAGTGCATTAAAAGAGGCTGGATTTTATGATGTATGGGAAGCATCCTTTGGTGCCGATATTGTTACATTAGAAGAAGCAAAAGAATTTGCACAATCAGTACCGGATAAGCATTCCTTTATGACAACTTCTTGCTGCCCGTCTTTTGTAAGTTTGATAAAAAAACAATTACCCGATTTTGTTGAACATATTTCAACTACTGTCTCACCTATGGTTGCGACAGGAAAAGTGATTAAGGAACTGGATAAGGAGGCTGTTGTTGTTTTTATCGGACCTTGCCTTGCAAAAAAAGCAGAAGCACGCCAATATGCAGAAGTTATTGATTTCGTAGCTTCTTTTGAAGAAATTGCTAGTTTGTTAGTTGGTGCAGGTGTAAATATTGCGGAAAGTACTGAAAGTAATTTTATAACCAGTGCTTCCCAGAGAGGAAATTCTTTTGCCAAAGCTGGTGGTGTAGTACAAGCGGTAATCGATTCAGCAGCAAAAAATCATCCGGATTTGATTATCAAACCTCACAGGGGGGAAGGGTTGCTAGTTTGTAAGACTGCTTTACAACAAATAGCGGCTGGAAAAATTGATGCTAATTTTTTTGAAGGTATGGCTTGTAATGGAGGGTGTGTGGGTGGACCTGGCGTTTTAAGCGATGTACGCGTTAGTACCAAAATGGTAGAAAATTTGGCTTCATCCTCAACCATGATAGCAGCTCCGGATAATGAAAAAGCGATTGATGTTAGTAAAAAACAGTTACATTGGCATAGTAAGTAATTTTCTAGGGCAGATACTTTACTAGTTTAGTGTTTTTATGCTAAAATAATCCCTGATTCATATTGTTGAGGGGAGACTAGAGTATATGTCAGGACATTCAAAGTGGTCTACAATTAAACATAAAAAAGGCAAGGTAGATGCTCTTCGCAGTAAAGCTACGAGTAAAATTGGCAGGGAAATTACCGTTGCCGCACGTATGGGCGGTGCTGATCCTACTGGTAATATGCGTTTGAAGCTCGCTTTGCAAAAAGCAAAAGAAAATAATGTTCCGAAAGATAATATTCAACGTGCTATTCAAAAAGGCATAGGTGCCTTAGAGGGCAGCAATTATGAGGAACTAGTATATGAGGGCTATGGTCCTGCTGGGGTAGCTGTCATTGTAGAAGTAATGACGGATAATCGTAATCGTACGGCAGCAGATGTTCGTCATTTATTTTCTAAGTATGGTGGCAACTTAGGGGAAACAGGTTGTGTATCTTGGATCTTTAATAAAAAGGGTCTTTTTGTTATTGACGAGATAAAGGGCCTAAACGAGGAAGAAGTCATGATGCTTGCCCTTGAAGCAGGTGCTGAGGACTTTAAGGCAGAAGATGATGAATTTGAAATTGTTGCTGCTTCTGAAGACTTCTCTCAAGTGCAAGAAGCTTTACTAAGTAATAATATTAAAACATCCGTAGCGGAAATTACCATGATACCGAGCACTACAGTAGCTCTTCTGGGAGATGACGCTACTAAGATGATGAAATTAATGGATGCCTTAGAAGATCATGATGATGTACAAGAGGTATATGCTAATTTTGATATTCCTGAGGAAATGATGTAAAACAAAGTTTAAATTGGTAAAGATGACAACTCCTGCTAAATTCTGTATAGAATTAGCAGGAGTTTTTTAGTAATATAAGGAATTTATTATTAACAGAAGATTTAATCTAATTTAGTGGAAATAGGTATTGATGACACTAAAGTTAAAGCATTTTACATACAAGTGACAGGAGGAATTATTGATGAAGGAAATAAAAGGGCTATCCGAAGCAGAAAAAAAACGTCTGTTGGTGGATTTTAATGCAACACATGCCGAATATCCAAAAGATAAAACCATCCATCAACTTTTTGAAGAACAGGTAAAACATACTCCTGATAAAAAAGCCCTAGTATATAAAGAGCAATCCCTTACTTACCAGGAGCTTAACGCTAAAGCCAATCGCCTGGCTAACCTGCTTAAAGAAAAAGGGGTGGGCCCAGATACCATTGTTGGTATTCTAGTGGGAAGGTCCTTAGAAATGATAATTGGCACCTTGGCCATCCTAAAAGCAGGAGGGGCCTATATGCCTATTGATCCTGGCTATCCCGATGATCGGATAGCCTATATGCTAGAAGACAGTGGGGCAAAAATTTTGCTAAGTCAGTGCCAGTTACAAGATAAAGCAATAGGTTTTACTGGCGAATGGCTTGATCTTGATGGGGCAGAGAACTATTTGGGTTCTGATGAAAATCCCGTGACTTCTACCACTGCAGAAAACTTGGTATATATCATATATACCTCTGGTTCCACGGGCAAACCTAAAGGGGTTATGATAGAACACCGCGCCTTAGTGAATTTGTGCGTGTGGCAAAATAGGTATCACAATGTTACTGCCGATGACAACACTGCTGAATATTCAGGGTTTGGTTTTGATGCATCCGTGTGGGAAATTTTCCCCTTCCTTATTTGTGGCGCCACCCTGCACATTATTTATGACGAACTGCGTCTATCACCCTTACAGTTAAATGAATATTTCGAGGCTAATAATATTACGATTGCCGATTTACCTACTCAATTTGCTGAACAATTTATGGAAATGACAGATAATAAATCCCTTACCCGCCTAATCATTGGCGGTGATAAATTAAAGACTTACCGGCCAGGGGCTTATAAGGTTATTAATGAATACGGCCCTACGGAATATACTATCTCGGCTACTGCCTTTGTGATTGATCAAGATTATGATAACATCCCTATTGGAAAACCCTTAGCCAACACTCGAATTTATATTTTGGACACATACGGCAACTTGCAGCCTATTGGTGTGCCAGGAGAATTGTGCATTGCTGGGGATCAGTTGGCGAGAGGGTACCTTAACCGTCCTGATTTAACGGCGGAAAAATTTGTGGACGATCCTTTTATGCCTGGGGAGAAAATGTATAAAACCGGTGATTTAGCTCGCTGGCTACCTGATGGCAACATTGAATTTATTGGTCGCATGGACTACCAAGTAAAAATTCGCGGTTTTCGCATTGAACTTGGGGAAATTGAGCAACAAATGGTTCGCTATGAAGGGGTACGGGAAGTAGTCGTCCTTGATCGTAGTGATGGTAACGGAGAAAAGTATCTCTGCGCTTATATCGTGGCATCGCGAGAAATTTCGCCTGCAGAATTACGGGAATTTCTCACCGCTAATTTACCTGAATATATGATTCCTCCCTATATCATTCAGCTGCCCGCTATGCCCCTGACCACCAATGGGAAAATTGACCGTCGAGCTTTGCCCGAACCTGAAATGGAAGATACCATTGCCAGCTCTTACGCCCCTCCTCGAAATGAGCTAGAAGAAAAGATGGTGGAACTTTGGCAGGATGTTTTGTCTTTAGGAAGAGTGGGGATTGATGACAATTTCTTTGCCTTAGGCGGTCACTCTCTGAAGGCTGGTATGCTCCAAGCTAAACTGCAAAAATTACTAGGCATTCGTCTATCCCTCACAGAAATCTTTAAAAACCCTACCATTCGTGAAATGTCTAGCATTCTTGTTTGTGGTGAATCTAGCCAAGGAGTTAGGCTTACCCATGGACCTGAGGCCGAATATTATCCAGCTTCCGCTGCTCAAAATCGTATGTACATTATGAGTCAAATGGACAATATTGGTGCTACTTATAACATTTCAATTGTCAATAAAATAAATGGTGAAATCGACAAAAATCTTCTAGAACAAAGCATTCAGCAGTTGATTGCTAAACACGAACCCTTGCGTACCTCCTTTAGGATGGTAGGTGATCGACCAGTACAACAGGTGAACCCTAACGTTTCCTTTACCCTTGAATACCAGGAAGTACCACTGGAAGTAAAAGAAGACAAGGCTGCTCTTGAACGTCTTGTTGCCAGCTATATTCGTTCTTTCGACTTGTCGGTAGCGCCCCTCTTGCGAGCCGCCTTGTTAAAACTAGATGTAGGTCAATATCTTTTTATCATTGATGTCCACCATATTGTATTTGATGGTGTTTCCTTAAGCATCTTCATGGAGGAGTTAGCCGTCTTGTACAGGGGCAAAAAGCTTTCTGCTCCTCAATACCAATATCGTGATTTTGCTATTTGGCAAAAGAACTTTTTAGAATCAGAGGCAATGAAAAAACAGGAAAGATACTGGCTTGACGTTTATGCCAATGAAATTCCCGTTTTGAATATGCCCTTTGATCATGCCCGGCCCGCCAGCCAAAGCTTTGCTGGTGACAGAGTGTTCTTCCAAATTGATGGTCAATTGACGAGAGCCTTAAAAGAACTAGCACAAAAGACAGATACCACCTTATTCATGGTGTTACTTGCCGTCTACAATATTATGTTGGCCAAATATACAAACCAAGAAGACATTATTGTAGGGGCACCTGTGTCTGGTCGTACCCATGCTGAACTTGATGAGATCATTGGTATGTTTGTTGGCACCACGGCCATTCGCAATTATCCAGAGGCGGACAAGACCTTCCGCAGTTTTCTGGCTGAAGTTAAGGATACAACTCTTGGCGCAGTGGAGAATCAAGATTACCAATTTGATCAGTTGGTATCCAAACTGGGCATTAAGCGTGATCTTAGCCGTAACCCTTTATTTGATGTCATGTTTGTTTTGCAAAATACTGGCGGTACGGGTTTTCATACGAAAGATTTCACTATGGACTTATATCCTTTAAATAACGGAGTATCCCAGTTTGACCTTACTTTAGAAGCTGAGGAAATGGGAGAGGGCATTGCATTAATACTAGAATACTGTACTTCTTTATTCCAGCAGTCAACTATTGAGCGTATGGCAGGACATCTCTTAACTATTATGAATGCTGTTACTGCCGATCCAGATAAAAAACTATCTTCTATTGTCATTACCAGTGAGGCTGAGAAGAGACAACTCCTGGAAGAGTTTAACGCTACTGCTTTGCCTATTGCTCAAGACAAGACCATTCATCAGCTCTTTGAAGAAATGGTAGAAAAATATCCTAATAAAGAAGCATTGGTATACAAAGACCAGTGCTATACTTATCAAGAACTTAATGAGAAGGTTAATAGGCTAGCTCATTTCTTGCGCTTAAAAGGCCTAGGAAAGGATAAAATTGCCGCCCTTATGGTTGATCGTTCGGCCAATATTATCATTAGCTCCTTGGCAATTATGAAGGCTGGCGGAGCCTATCTACCTATCGACCCCACGTATCCTGATGATCGTATTGCTTATATGCTAGATGATAGCCAAGCCGTCATTTTGCTTACCCAACAGCATTTATCTGGAAAAGTTTCCTCCTATCAAGGAGAATGGCTGGATGTAGATGACCCGGCTCTCTATGCCCAAAGTAAAGATTGCTCTAATCCTCAGGTAGTTAATACTCCTCAGGACTTAGTTTATATCATCTATACCTCTGGCTCGACAGGTAAGCCAAAAGGGGTAATGATTGAGCATCAGAACCTCGTAAATCTCTGTACATGGCATAACCATTATCACAATGTTACTGCCGCTGACAATGCCGCCGCCTATTCCGGCTTTGGCTTTGATGCTTCGGTGTGGGAGATGTTCCCCTTTATTACTTGTGGTGCGGCGCTGCACATTATCCCCGAAGAAATCAGACTGATGCCCGAGCACCTTAATGAATATTTTGAAGCAAATAGTATTACCATTACTAATCTGCCCACCCAGCTGTGTGAACAGTTTATAGAAATGGTGGATAATAAGTCCTTAAAAACCCTCGTTACAGGTGGTGACAAGCTAAGAAGTTACAAACCTCAAACCTATCGCTTAGTGAATGAATACGGCCCTACAGAATACACCATATCCGCAACTGCCTTTTTGGTGGATAGAAAATATGACAATATTCCCATTGGTAAACCATTGGCCAACACTTGTTTATACGTTCTTGATTCCTATAACAACCTTCAGCCGATAGGTGTGCCAGGGGAATTGTGCATTGCCGGAGCCCAATTGGCGCGGGGGTATCTCAATCGACCAGAACTTACGGCCGAAAAATTTGTGGACAATCCCTATGCTACCGGGGAGGAAACGGCCCGCTTGTACAAGACGGGGGATTTAGTGCGGTGGCTGCCAGAGGGAAATATTGAGTTTTTAGGACGTATTGACCAACAGGTTAAGATTCGTGGTTATCGCATTGAATTAGGAGAAATCGAACAACAAATCCTCAAACACCCAGCAATTAAGGATGTTGCAGTACTTGACCGTGCCGATACGGTTGGTATGAAATACCTCTGCGGCTATCTTGTAGCGGATGGTGAAGTTAAAATTGAAGACATGAAAGAGTTTTTGGCTAAAGAATTGCCGGACTATATGATTCCAGCTCATTTTATTCTACTTAAGACCATTCCTCTAACGGCTAACGGCAAAATTGATAAACGAGCCCTGCCAGAACCAGAAATAAAACTAGGAGCAGGGGAAGAATATGAGCCGCCGCGTAATGCTGTGGAAAGCCGTTTAGCTGAAGTTTGGCAGGATGTATTAGGATACAGACAAGTAGGGATAAGGGATAATTTCTTTACTCTAGGCGGCGATTCCATAAAGGCCATTCAAGTAATCTCTCGTCTTAGCCAGTATCAGCTGAAACTAGAAATGAAGAATTTGTTTCAATATCCTCGTATTGGAGATCTTAGTTCCTATGTACAGCGTTCTAATCGAGCAATTGATAGGCGCCCTGTCAAAGGGGAAATCCCTTTAACGCCGATTCAACAATGGTTTTTTACCAGTGAATTTACCGACAATCATCACTGGAATCAATCGGCGTTACTCTATGCTAAGGATGGTTTGGTGCCAGAATTAGTAGGTAAGGCTTTGACAAAAATAGTCGAGCATCACGATGCCCTGCGCAGCGTTTACTCTGTGGCAGAAGGCAAAACCATTCAATATAACCGGGGACTAGAGGAAGGAGAACTCTTTACTCTTACAGTTATGGAGGGCTATCACCTAGACGACTGGCGCCAGGCAGTGGAAGATGAGGCCAATACATTACAAGCTAGCATGGACTTAAGTACGGGCCCGCTAGTAAAAGCATTACTGCTACAGCATACAACAGGTGCTTATTTAGCCATGGTCATTCATCATTTGGTGGTGGACGGTGTATCTTGGCGTATCATCCTAGAGGACTTGGCGACTGCTTATGAACAGGCTGCTAAGGGAGAGGAAATCAAACTATCACCTAAGACAGATTCCTACCAAACATGGGCCGGAAAAATTGAGGAGTATGCCCTTAGCCGAGGGCTGATACGTGAACTTCCCTATTGGCAAGGAATTGAGAAAATGGACGTTATGCCTTTGCCTGTAGATTATGCCAGCGAGGAACCAAGCATCGCTGGGGATGGAATTGTGGCAGAGTTTACGTTGTCCTTAGAAAAAACAGCTCAACTGTTAAAAGAGGTGCATAAAGCATATAATACGGAAATTAATGATGTATTATTAGCTGCTTTGGGCCTTGCCATGAAGAAGTGGGCTAATATTGACCGTGTAGCCATTACCTTAGAAGGTCATGGCCGGGAAGATATTATAAAAGAAATCGATATTAATCGAACTGTTGGTTGGTTTACCACTACCTATCCTGTGGTAGTGGAGACTGAGGAAAGGCAAGAGCTTGGTTATCTTCTTAAAAGCGTAAAAGAAAGTATTAGGCGCATTCCAAACAAAGGGGTGGGGTCAGATATTTTGCGCCATATTACGCCTGAGGCTTATAAGGAAAACCTTACTTATCGTCTGCAACCGGAAATTGAATTTAATTATTTAGGGCAATTTGGCAGCGATGAAGAGGATGAAGGAATATTTTCCATTATTGACATGGAGGCTGGGCAGGATATAAGTTCAGCTTCTAGGATGGATTTTCGCCTAATTATTTCGGGCATGGTTATGGATGGACAATTGAGCATTGCCATTGAATACAGTAAGCGGGATTATAAGGCAGAGACCATTACTAAGCTGCTAAACTGCTATCAAGATAGTCTGACGGCTATTATTGAACATTGTGTTAACTGCAGGGAGACGGAGCAGACACCAACGGATTTAGGTGATTCTAGCTTATCCCTTGCTGAACTCGCAAGCATTTATGCCCAGTATGGACGTAACATTCAAAATATCTATTCCCTTAGCCCCATGCAAGAGGGCATGCTGTTCCTATCCCTTAAAAACACGGATTCCAGTGCCTATTTTGAGCAGGCAGTGTACGAAGTAGAGGGACACATTGATATTTCCTTATTTGAACAGAATTTTAATGACATTATCCATCGGTATGATGTGCTGCGCACAGCCTTCCTTCATGAAGGTATGGCTAAACCACGGCAGGTAGTCCTAACTAGCCGCCGCGCAAAAATTCATTATGAAGATATTTCTAAGCTAGATGAAACTACCCAGGGAACCTATATAGAGCGCTTCCAAGGTAAGGATCGCCGCAAGGGGTTTGCCATTGACAAGGATTCCCTTATTCGCCTGTCCGTTTTAAAGACGGGTGAGAATTTCTATACTGTAGTAATGAGTTTCCACCATATTATTATGGATGGCTGGTGCATGGGGATTATTAATCAAGAATTGTTTGGTGATTATCAACTGCGCCTAGCTGGGAAACCCTTACTAGAAAAAACAGTGCCCCCTTATCGTCATTATATAGAGTGGCTAGAAAGTCAAGATCAAGAGGAAGCAGGGCAGTATTGGAAAAAATATTTACTAGGCTGTGAAAATCCCACCTTATTACCCTTTGCTCGTCCCAGTAAAGAAACAGCTTCTTATCAGCCCCAGGATGTTTATTTAGAAATAGATCAGACGATGACTGCCCGTCTCATGGAAATTGCCCGAGACAACCAGGTTACTCTTAACATTATCCTGCAAGGGGTATGGGGAGTGCTCTTGCATCGTTATAACAATCAAGATGATGTGGTCTTTGGCGCCGTGGTATCGGGGCGTACACCAGCAGTACCCGGTGTGGAAGAAATGGTTGGCTTATTTATCAATACCATTCCCGTGCGAGTGCAATGTGAAAAGGACTTACCATTTAAGGAACTCTTACAAAAACTGCAGTCGGAAGCTCTGGCGTCAGAAGCATATTCCTATTTGCCCCTTGCCCATATTCAAGCAGAAACAAGCCTGAAAGATGCTTTAATCAATCATCTGATTGCCTTTGAAAATTTACCAGAGGTTAATGAAGGGGATAATGCTGACTTTAGGGTTAAGGAAGTAGGTGGTTTTGATCAAATCAACTATGATTTTGGTTTGGTCATTGCACCAGGAAAAGAAATACAAATCCGTTTTAGTTATAATGGGGCTGTCTTTACCGAGGAAGCCGTAGAAAACATACGGGATCAATTTATGACAGTGATTGATAGGATTGCTGCCAACCCAGCCATTATGACTCATAACATTCCTATTTTGCCAATAGAGCAGGAAAAACAAATACTAGTAAACTTTAATGATACGGCCTTAGCAGTGCCCGCCAACAAGACCATTCACCAACTCTTTGAAGAAATAGCGGCTATATATCCGGATAAAACAGCCCTTGTATACAAAGACCGCTTCTATACCTACGCCGAACTAAATGCTAAAGTCAATCGGTTGGCAAGGGTACTACGGGCAAAAGGAGTGGGACGAGATACTATTGTCGCCATTTTAGTGGATCGCTCTGCTGAAATTATTATAGGGTCCTTAGCCGTTATGAAAGCTGGCGGGGCATATCTGCCCATTGATCCTGGCTATCCTGAGGATCGCATTGCCTATATGCTAGAAGACAGTCAAGCTATATTATTACTGACGCAAAAGGGACTAGCGGCAAAGGCCATTGGTTATCAGGGAGAATGGCTGGATCTTGATGCCGACGAGGTATATCAGCAAAGTACTGATGATACTAATTTAGAACCTGTAAGCGGGCCAGAGGATCTTATCTACATTATTTATACCTCAGGTTCCACCGGCAAACCCAAAGGCGTTATGATTGAGCATCGTAACCTAGTTAATCTATGCACTTGGCACAACCACTTCCACAACATCACTGCCAATGACAATGGAGCGGCCTATTCTGGCTTTGGTTTTGATGCTTCCGTATGGGAGATGTTCCCTTTCATTACCTGTGGTGCCACCCTTCATATTATCCCTGAGGAATTGCGGTTATCCTTACTTGACCTAAATGAATATTTTGAGACTAATGCCATTACCATAACCAATCTGCCAACTCAAGTTTGTGAAGAGTTTATGGAAATAATGGATAATAAATCTTTAAAAACCTTAGTGACGGGCGGGGACAAGCTGCGTAGCTATCGTCCTCAGCCTTACCGCTTAGTAAATGAATACGGGCCAACAGAATACACCATTTCCGCCACAGCCTTTTTGGTGGATAAGAAATATGAGAATATTCCTATTGGTAAACCCTTGGCAAATACGTGGCTATATGTCCTAGATCGCCATGGTAATCCTCAGCCCATAGGTGTGCCGGGTGAACTATGTATCGCCGGCGCTCAAATGGCCCGGGGCTATCTCAATCGGCCAGAACTTACCGCTGAGAAATTTGTCTCGAATGCTTTAAGGGTGGGACCAGAAAATAGTCGCCTGTATAAGACCGGTGATTTAGTGCGCTGGTTGCCAGGTGGAGATATCGAGTTCCTTGGTCGCATTGACCAACAGGTAAAAATCCGGGGCTACCGCATTGAACTAGGTGAAATTGAACAGCAAATCTTAACCTATCCAGGGGTAAAGGATACAGTGGTCATGGACTGGTCGGATGCTAGCGGTAGTAAGTACCTCTGTGCCTATCTTGTACAGGAAGGCAATGTAGTAATCGATGATCTTACCACCTTTATGGCGAAAGAACTGCCCGCTTATATGGTACCCTCCTATTTTATGGTCCTAGGAAAGATTCCTTTGACAGCCAATGGTAAGATTGATAAAAAAGCCTTACCAGAGCCCACTGGCAGTGCCGCTGGCGTAGAATATATTGCGCCTCGCAACGATACGGAAGAACAATTGGCTGCCATTTGGCGCGAAGTACTGGCGGTGGACCGGGTAGGAATTAAGGACAACTTCTTTAATTTGGGCGGCCATTCTTTAAAATTAATTGCCCTGGTAGGAAGAATTCAGCAAATTTTTGCGGTAAAACTACCCTTAGCTGATTTGTTCAAGCTGCCTACCTTACAAGAACAAGCCGAACGTATTAACGGGATGCATCAACGTTCTGAGGTAAAAATAAAGCCTAGTGGGGAGCAAAAGCACTATCCCTTGTCCTCAGCGCAAAAACGGATCTATGTTGCTGCTCAAATGGAGGGAATTGATACAGGTTACAACATTCCTTTCGCTGGAATCATTGAAGGACGGCTAGAACGAGAATTATTAGAACAAGCCTTTACTAACATGGTGGCGAGACATGGCGCTTTCCGTACCTCCTTCCAGGTGGAAGGCGAAGAACCCGTGCAGGTCATTCATCCTAAGGTGGATTTTGCCTTAGAATATGAAGAAATTTCTTTGCCAGCAGGGGTGCTGACCAATGAGGAAACAGATAGGATTGTAAATGGTTTTAGCCAATCCTTTCCTTTGGATCGCCCATCTTTAATGAAAGCAAAACTAGTCAAACTGGCTGTAGAACGACATTTGTTATTGATGAGCATTCATCATATTATCTTTGACGGCATGTCCTTTGACATTTTCTTTCGAGAACTGGAAAGTTTGTATACTGGTAAGACTTTGGCAGGGCTTACACTGGAATATAAGGATTATGCTGTATGGCAAAGTGAAATGCTAACAAGTGATGATATGCGCCAGCAGGAAAGCTATTGGCTGAGTACCTTATCAGGGGAACTGCCTGTACTTAACTTGGTGCCAGACTATCAACGACTGGCCATCCGTAGTTTTGCTGGGGGGACTGTTAAACTTGCTGCTAGCGTAGAATTGACGGAGGCACTACGTAAGCTGACGGCAGACAGCGGTGCCACCATGTACATGGTACTGCTGGCCGCCTATAATCTCCTCCTTGCCAAATATGCAGGCCAAGAAGATATTATTATTGGTATTCCCACCTCTGGTCGAACCAATATGGATATGGAAAATATGATTGGTATGTTTGTCAGCACCTTGCCCATTCGCAGCCGGCCTGAAGGTAATAAGACCTTTGAGGAGTTTTTAGAGGAAGTTAAGGAAAATCTGCTTGAGGCCTTGGAACATCAAGATTACCCCTTTGACGAACTGGTGCAAAAATTAGCCCTTCCTCGGGATGCCAGTCGCAATCCGTTGTTTGATGTTATGTTTACTATGGAAAATAACGCTGGGACCGGGGACCAATTTGCTGGTATGCCTATAACCAATTATCCCCAAAAGGATCGTTTAGCACTCTTTGATATGACAATGGAGGCTTTTGAAGGGGAAGAGCACCTTGAATTTACCTTAGAATACTGCATAGCACTATTTAAAGCAGAAACTATGGAAAGGATGGCCAAACATTTCTTACTTATCTTAGAAGAGATAGCTGCTGTACCGGATAAAGAAATTAAAGCCATTCACATCTTGTCTGAGGAGGAAAGAGAGCAGGTTATTGTTACATTTAATGATACGCAACTAGCATACCAAGACAATAAGACCATTCATGAAATGTTTACCATTGCTGCTACTCAATATAGGGATAAGCCCGCCCTGGTCTTTAAAGAACGGATGATTACCTATGGGGAACTTGATATGATGACCGATCGACTAGCAATCTTGCTGCGGGAAAAAGGCGTTACGCCCGATAGTATTGTTGGCGTTATGGTTAACCGATCATTAGAAATTGTCATTGGTGCCTTAGGGGTTATGAAGGCTGGCGGAGCTTATATGCCCATTGATCCAGCTTATCCCGATGATCGAATCACTTATATGCTTGCCGACAGCGGTGCGGTAACCTTGCTTACTGAGCCGGAACTTGCAGCTAAAGCAACGGGATATGAATGGGTTGATCTTACAGATCCCGCCCTCTATGCTATCCCTATGGAAGAAGCCTTAGAACATAAGAATAAAGCCTCTGATTTAGCCTACGTCATCTATACCTCAGGATCAACGGGTAAACCGAAAGGGGTTATGATTGAGCATCGTAATTTCCTTAATCTGTGCGCCTGGCAGCAGCAGTGTGATGCCATCACCCCAGCGGACAATTTTGCCCTCTATATTAGTTTTGGCTTTGATCCTTCCGTACACAATATTTTTACTTCCCTGTTAAGTGGCGCCCTTTTGCACGTCATTGATGATGATATCCGTTTTTCACCAGAGCAGCTAAACCAATATTTTGAAGCCAACAATATTACTGTTAGTTGTATGCCTACCCAGTTCTGTGAACAATTTATGGAACTGACAGATAATAAGTCTTTGCGTTGGCTGGAAACTGGGGGAGAAAAACTCAAAAATTATCATCCTCGGGATTACCGAGTTATCAATTGTTATGGCCCAACGGAGTATACGGTAATAACAACTTATTTTCCCGTTGATAAAAGGTATGAAAACATTCCCATTGGTAAACCTTTATCCAATACCTGGTTATATGTACTGGATAAGTACGGCAAGCCTCAGCCCGTTGGCGTGCCAGGTGAACTCTGCATTGCTGGGGCGCAGATGGCAAGGGGTTATCTCAATCGCCCCGAACTTACAGCCGAACGCTTTTTGCCAAACCCCTTTGCTCTAGGAACAGAAAATGATCGATTATACAAAACTGGCGATTTAGTGCGGTGGCTACCGGACGGTAATATTGAATTCTTAGGCCGCATTGATCAGCAGGTAAAAATTCGCGGTTACCGCATTGAGCTAGGCGAGATTGAACAGCAACTGGGGAAATACCCCAAGGTCAAGAATGTGGCTGTTATTGATCGAAGTGATGCCAAGGGCAGCAAATATTTATGCGCCTATCTGACTGGCGAGGGGGAACTTTCCACGAGTGATATGAAAGACTTCCTTGGTAAAGAACTCCCAGACTATATGGTTCCCTCCTACTTTATTCAGATGAAGGCCATCCCCATTACTGCCAATGGCAAGGTTGATAGGCGACTACTACCAGAGCCTGTCGGTAGTAAGAAGACCTATGTGGCGGCGGCCAATGAATTTGAGGAAAAACTTGCTGCGGTTTGGCAAGATGTCCTTGGAGTACCACGCGTAGGCGTGGATGATAATTTCTTTGAACTAGGCGGACATTCACTAAGGGCTATGGTGTTATCAGCCAGGATTCAGCAAAAGTTTAATGTTAAGCTGCCCTTTGCAGACATACTGAAGCTACCGACCGTCAAGGAAATGGCAGCCCGCATTGCTGGGGGCACAAGGAGTCGCCACATCGAAATTATGCCAGTGGCAGAGGGGGATTATTACCCTGTATCCTCAGCACAAAAACGGATGTATGTACTGAGTCAAATGGAAGGGGTAGGCACCGCCTATAACGTTACCTGCTCTCTCATCTTAGAAGGACGCCTGAATCATGAAAAATTGAGTAAGGCTTTTGATGAATTAGTAAATCGCCATGAATCCTTGCGCACCTCTTTTGAAATTGTGAAGGATGAACCTGTGCAAGTTATTCATAGCCACGTCAAGTATAAACGCTCTTTCCGCAAGGCAGAGGAAGAGGATATGGAAGACATTGTAAAGGAATTCCCCCGGGAATTTGATTTGGCCAAAGCTCCCTTGTTCCGGCTAGAATTGGTGGAAGTTGCACAAGATAAACATCTTTTCCTTCTTGATGTTCACCACATTGTTTTTGATGGTATTTCTCTTGGTGTTTTCATTGAGGAAATGATGGAACTCTATCATGGGCGGGAACTCTTACCAACCAAACTGCGGTATCGGGACTTTGCTGTTTGGCAAAATGAGCTGCTCCAATCAGCAGACATCAAAGGTCAAGAAGAATATTGGCTAACCCAATTTAAGGGCGAACTGCCCGTACTTAACCTGCCTGGGGACAATCCACGTCCAGCCATTCGCAGTTATGAAGGCGATACCATGGATTTTGTTATTGAGAAAGAGTTGGCCAGTCGTTTGCGTAAGCTGGCAACGGAAACAAATACCACCTTATTTATGCTGTTCCTGGCAACTTATAATGTGCTGCTGCACAAATACAGTGGACAAGAGGATATTATCATTGGTTCTCCGGCATCGGGGCGACCCCATGCTGATTTAGAAGAAATTGTGGGCATGTTTGTTAGTACTTTACCCTTACGCAGTTATCCAGAAAGCAGTAAATCCTTCCAAGCTTTCCTAGAAGAAGTGCGCACCATTTCCTTGGGAGCTGTTGACAATCAAGATTATCCTTTCGAAAGGTTGGTCGAAAAACTGTGTCTAAAACGAGATCCTAGTCGCAGTCCTTTATTTGATGTTATGTTTAGCTTAGATAATAAGGGGACGCCACCTGAGGAAAGAGAAATTACCATTCAGCCTTATGTAACCGAAGGCAAAGTATCGCAATTTGATTTAACCTTAGAAGTATCTGAGACAGAAGAAGAAATTCATTACTCCCTTGAGTACTGTAATCAGCTATTTTCCCCCGAGACCATTAAGAGAATGGGAGAGCACTACCACAATATTCTAAGGGCCATTGCCGACAATCCAGCAGTGATGTTGGCCGATATGGATATCTTATCTCACGAGGAAAAACAATGTCTGCTAGTGGATTTCAACGATACCAAGGCGAGCTATCCTTTGCATAAAACCATCCACGAGCTATTTTCTGAGCAGGCTAGTAAGCACCCTGATAAATTGGCCCTAGTATCGAAAAATCGTCGCCTTACTTATCAAGAACTAGATCAAATGACCAATAAGCTAGCTGGGTTATTACGGAGTAAAGGAGTAGGACCAGACAAAATTGTGGCTATTATGGTAGGACGTTCTGCCGATATTATGATTGGGGCCATTAGTATTATGAAGGCAGGGGGAGCTTATTTACCCATCGATCCCGAGTATCCTCCCGACCGTATTCAATACATGCTGGAAGATAGTGGCGCCGCTATTCTCCTTAGCCAAAAGCATCTCCAGCCGAAGGCAGAGCATTATCGGGGAGAATGGCTTGATTTAGGAGAGGAAAGTCTATACGCTGGTGATGATAGTACCATTGATAATATCAATAAACCTAACGACCTAGCCTATATTATCTACACCTCAGGCTCAACGGGCAAACCAAAAGGCGTTATGATTGAACATTGCAATTTGGTTAACCTTTGTACCTGGCAAAATCAGTTCCACAATATTAATGACGCCGATTGCGGTGCGGCCTATTCGGGTTTTGGTTTTGATGCTTCTGTTTGGGAGATGTTCCCTTTCCTTACTTGCGGAGCAACTCTTCATATTATCTCTGAGGAAATGCGCCTATCACCCTTAGAGCTTAATGCCTACTTTGAGACCAATAAGGTCACTGTCACCAATCTGCCCACCCAATTCTGTGAGCAATTTATGGAACTGACAAATAGTAAATCCTTAAAAACTCTGGTTACTGGCGGTGATAAACTCAAGAGCTTTAGGCAACAGTCCTATCGCCTAGTGAATGAGTATGGGCCGACAGAATATACGATTTCCGCTACGGCCTTCTTAGTCGATAAGCAGTATGACAACATCCCCATTGGAAAACCTTTGGCCAACACCTGGGTCTATGTTCTTGATAAAAATGGTAAGCTGCAGCCACTCGGTGTACCAGGAGAACTATGCATTTCAGGGGTACAGATGGCAAGAGGTTATCTCAACCAGCCAGAACTGACGGCAGAAAAATTTATAAAAAATCCTTATGCTCTTGTCCCGCAAAATGCTCGTCTTTATAAAACGGGTGACTTAGTACGGTGGCTGCCTAGTGGCGATCTAGAGTTCTTGGGCCGTATTGATCAGCAAGTAAAAATTCGCGGCTATCGTATTGAACTTGGGGAAATTGAACAGCAAATTCTTAAAATTCCTGCTGTACGAGATGCCGTTGTCCTAGACCTTTCTGATCCCCAAGGTATGAAATACTTATCTGCTTATGTTGTGCCCATGCTTGAGGAGGCTACTCTTGATTTTGAAAACCTCAAACAGCAATTAGGCAAAGAACTGCCTGAATACATGATTCCTTCCTATTTTACACAAATGAAGGACATTCCCCTTACTGCCAATGGGAAAATCGACCGTCGGGCTTTGCCGGAACCAGAGATTAGCTTAGAGCGTAGCGGCAAATATGTGGCCCCTTCGACAAGCGCTGAAGAAAAAATCGTCAAAGTGTGGCGGGAAGTGCTAGGGATTGAGGAAATTGGCGTAAACGACAACTTCTTTGCCCTTGGCGGTCATTCCATTAAGGCTGTCACCGTTGTAGCCAAACTGCAGCTAAACTTCGAAGTAAGCGTTAACGATCTTTTTGAGCATCAGACCATTGCTGCTTTGGCCCAAAACATCAAAGGTAAGCAAGACAATCTAAAAGTACGCTTAGCAGAAATTAAAGAAATGGAAGGGGAGATGGGCGCCAGCCTAGCTGATGATCCCATAGTAGCCGCTCACCTAGCCCAGCGCCGTAAAGAATATGAGGCTTCTATTGAAAGATATCTAGAAATGGATATGAGTGGCCGGAAAAATTACCGTCATATCTTGCTCACTGGTGGCACTGGTTACCTTGGCATCCATGTCCTTAAAGACCTGCTTGATACTAGGGATTGCCATGTTTGGCTGATTATTAGAGGAAAATCCCCTGAGGATGCCAGAAATAGAATGCTAGGGAAACTACGTTACTATTTTGGTGAACAAGAACTTGCTCGGTTATTGGGCCTAGGGCGAGTAACTATTTTAAATGGAGAACTTCAGGCCGAAAAACTTGGTTTAACAGAGGAAGTGTATGCAACGCTCACGGATAAAGTGGAAAGTATCATCCATACTGCCGCTAATGTTCGCCACTATGGTCATTACCAGGAATTCTACGACAGCAACGTAAAAGCTACCCTTGAACTGCTGACCTTAGCCAAAACTGGTCGAAGAAAGGATTTCAACAACGTTTCCACCATCTCCGTAGGAGCGGGAGAAGTTCCTGGTGCTGATTACATGGTATTTACAGAATATGAGACAGACGTTGGTCAGGAACATGAAAATTACTACCTCAAGACCAAGCTAGAAGCTGAAAAAGCCGTGGTTGCTGCACGGGAGGATGGTATTAACGCCCAAATCTTTCGGGTGGGCAACATAGTATTTAACTCGGCCACGGGTCTTTTCCAGGATAATATTGATGACAACGCCTTTTATGCTCAGTTTAAGGCTTTCATCAATATTGGTATGGTACCGGAGAAAATGGATGAAGTAGAATTCTCCTTTGTTGACTATGTAGCTCATTCTATAACTCTCCTTTTTGACAGGGAGGCCTTAGTAAATGAGACCTACCATATTTACAATCCACAACTGGTCAAATTATCAGAAGCGCTTACGGATGAGAGTTTAGATTTACGAGTAAAACGGTCGACCATTGGTCAATTTATTGATCATCTCTATCAGCATTACGAAAAACCGGGCTTTAAGGAACACATTGCTAATATTATGCTGCACTTTGGCTGGATGGATAAGGATGCCGAAAATGAAGAAGAGGCACGGGGGACGGAGTTCTTCGTTTGGTCAGATAAAACCATTGCCATCCTTAAACACCTAGGTTTTGATTGGCGTGAATTAGAACCGGCTAAAATGACTAGAATGATTAAACAGGCTCTTCGCGAAAGAACTAACTTTCTTGGGGATACGGCCCTCTTTGCTGGATTATCTGACGGGGAACTATCAGCCATTGCTGGCCAAGGCTTGCTGAGAATCTATGATGATGGAGCCGACCTCCTGTGGGAGGGTGAGGAGAATGAAAATCTCTATCTCATTATGGAAGGTTTCACAGAAATCAGCCGTCTGGCTGTGGGCGGTTGGCATGGCACCATTGGTGTGCTTGGTCCTAAAGAGTTCTTAGGGGAAGAAAATATTTTTGGTGAAAGAAGTTCTTCTCTAACGGCAGAAGCCATTATGGGGGAAGTGCTGGTCTTGTCCGTACCAGGCAGTGCAATCAACCGAATTATAGAAGAAAATCCAAAGATTGCTATGAGCTTCTTGCGGGCACTGAATAAAAAGCTGCGCCGAACGGAGAAGATGATGGTCAGTATGGGTTAGGAGTAAGAAAAACAGCCGAGAACCACGTTGGTGGTCTCGGCTGTTTTTCGGTGGTGTATAATTTTATTTCCAAACATGGGTTACTTCTTGGGTTGCTATATTCCAAAGCCTTACGCTTTTGTCGGCGCCGCCGCTGGCTAGGCTTTCCCCATCGGGCGCAAACTTTACTGTATATACATAATCTTCATGGCCTAGCAGTCCTTTCTTATTGCGCCAGGATGTTGTGTCCCATAACAGTATAGTAGTATCTTCACTACCACTAGCCAACCAATGTCCATTAGGAGAAAAGTCAAGGGTAAAAACGCAGGACTTATGTTTCCTTAAGGTTTTAAGTAGTTCACCTGTTGCCGCGTCCCATATTTTAATAGTAGCGTCTTCGCTGGCACTGGCGAGAAGCTGGCCGTTAGGGGAAAAGGCCAAGGCCATTACCATATCATCGTGACCACTGATAGTTGTGACTGCCTTGCCGGTTCTCACATCCCAAAGTATGATTCGGCTATCTTCGCTGCCGCTCGCTAAGAGATTGCCATCTGGGGAGTAGGCCAGTGCATACACCGCGGCAGAGTGGCCGGCTAATGTCTGGATTAATTCGCCAGTAGCTATCTGCCAAAGGGATATACTGTTATCGCCGTTACCGCTTGCCAGTATTTTGCCGTCTGGTGCGTAGGCCAATGTCCAAATGGAGGAATTACCAGCTAAGGTTTTAAGTAATTGACCGCTAGCAGCATCCCAAACCTTAATGGTCGTGTCATCACTGCCGCTGACAAGGCATTTTCCGTCAGGTGAATAGATTAATTTGTTAATTAGGCCCGTATGTCCAGGGAGGATAAGGTTATTTTGAATGACTTCCTCTATAGATTGCAGTTTTATCGTGTTGTTTTTATCTACACTTGCTAATGTTTTCCCATCTGGCGAATAGACCAGGGAATAGACTTTTCCTTCGTGACCAGTTAAGGTTCTCAGTAGACTGACAGTCTGTATATCCCATAATTTAAGCTCCTTGTCGGCGCCGCCGCTTGCTAGTGTTTTCCCATCTGGCGAACAGGCCAAAGTATAAACTGTATCTAAATGCCCAGGCAGTATTCCAAGAGCCTCTCCAGTTGCTGCATCCCAAAGCTTGATAAGTTTATTATCGCTGCTTATTAGTTGTTTGCCATCGCTAGAAAAGGTTAGAGAATGGACGGGGCCGTCATGGGTAACGGGTAGGGTATATAAATGCTCACCAGTACTATGCCAAGTTTTTAGGCAGCTACAGGCGCCACTGGCCAAAATGCTGCCATCAGGGGAAAAGGCCAAAGAGAGGATAGCTTTGTTATGACCAGAAATGGTTTGCACCTTCTCCCAGGTAGCAGTGCACCATAATGTAATCAGCCCATCTTCCTTGCCGCTAGCCAGAGTGTTTCCATCTGGAGAAAAGGCTAATGTATGTATTGGACTATTTTCTTCAATAAGCTTGACCAATGTACCTTTTATAGCATCCCAGATTCGAATGCTGCCGTCCATGCTGCTGCTTGCTACTAGGTAATCTTTTGGCGAGTAGGCAAGGGCCAGAACCCAATGG
>Ga0074198_1001017_pt1 | contig 21914 bp, 26 predicted proteins | sample EPASupsiteSAE323_FD_64527 | JGI IMG/M metagenome (GOLD analysis project Ga0074198, IMG submission 64527) | Bioremediated contaminated groundwater from EPA Superfund site, New Mexico - Sample SAE3-23 | ecosystem: Environmental > Aquatic > Deep subsurface > Groundwater > Contaminated ...
CAATCCCCAGTCAGATGTATAAAAAAGACCTTGTACAGTTAAAATTATTGGTACATAAAACCAAAGTTTTGGTGTTTTAAATTCGGCAAATCCAGTTTTGATATTAACAAGATATTTTTTTAGTTCTAATGAAAAATTTCGCTCTCTTTTTTTCTCACGATTGTCTTTAATTGGCCAAATTAACCAAACAGAAAAAATAAACGCCAACCCATTAAGAATCCAAGGTATTCTTGGATTAATATTGTGTAACCATCCACCAATTATTGTTGCCCCTAATAAACTCATCAAGGCAACTTGGGAACCGCGGGTTAATAATTTTCTCCAATTTACAGAATCACGATCAAAATTAAGTTTTTCAAAAAACAACGCTTCATCAGCTCCAGATACAAAGGAAATACCACATACTAAAATTGCCTGTCCAACAAAAAATGGTAAAAAACTACTTCCAAATGCTTGAGTTAAAAATCCAATCCCAGCCATAAACCATCCCAGTCTAACCATTTTGTCACGCCCAAATCTGTCAGCCAACACTCCAGACGGTACTTCCGCCATCAAACCAACTGCAAATGCCAAGCCATCCAAAATTCCTACTTGTTGATCAGTAATAAATAGACGATACAAATACAACCAAACTGCACTCGCAAAAAATAAATTCGTCAAAAACTTATACATCAAATATTTCTTCGACAACCATTGTTGATTTTTATCAAGCTCTTGTTTCACAATGACTAGATTTTATCATTTCCCAAAAACCTTGCCGTATTTACATTACGGACAGTCATATATTTATATAATTTATGACTAATTATTTTATTTAAATGACTTTTATTATAATTATTTCTTTTTACATTCCAAAAAATCGCTCCTTGAATATATCTAATTTCAATAAAATCTTTTTTAATCGGTAGCTCTTCTAGTATTTTTTCATTATCAATTTCTTCAAAAAGATAAGCCACATCAGTTTTTTGTTCATCATTATTTAACCAATTATTGGGTATATTTTTTGAAATATTTTTTAGATCATCAACACTTTTTATTAAAACAGGGAATTCATCATTAAATATTTTCTTTAATTCCAATTCAATTTTTTGCTTAATATTTTTAGTTTTTTCTTCCGACTCAAATATTACATTTCCAGAATTTATATAAGTGGAAACATTTTCAAAACCCAATTCTTCAAAAATCTCTTTCAGTTTTTTCATCTCAACCTTTCTTTTTCCTCCAACATTTATCCCTCTCAACAAAGCCACATATTTCATAAGTAATTTTATCAAACCAATATCAAATATCACACGAAGCGCGGAGAGGATGGATCTGAAACATTTCTATCTCTATAGTGCTAATACTATTTACAATCCAACCATATTAGCTCCGTACTCTGCTTGTTCCTGTGTGAATTTCTCATACTTTAATTGTTCAATCAAACCACCACGTGAGAATGCCGACATATCCATATATGATTTTGCCTTTTTAGCCGCTTGTTCATTCCAATTGGCACCAGAATTATCTACACCATATACTGCATCTTCATGAGAAAATTTTTCGTATTCTAATTGAGAAATCAGTCCGTCATGAGAAAATCCTGAAAAACTAAGATATGATTTTGCTTTTCTTATGGCATTTTTTTGACTAACTGTCTCGTTCGATGTTGGCTGAACACTTTTATTATTTATTTCTTTGACTTGAGTTGGTGTAAATGTTTTAGCGGGAGTTGGACTTTTGTCAACATCTGTCGGAGTACGATTTTGATTTTTATCGTCAGCAATAACTTCAACATTTTCTACTGTTGGTTTTACTGGTTGTTGAATACTTTGATTATTTTGTTGTGTGTCAGTTGTAACCCCAAAAAGAATAAAAGAAGCAATTGTCACAATACCAAAAAGTTTTATTATCTTTTTTCTGGTAATTTCACCTTTTATAAAACGAGAAAAAATGGTTGGTCTAAATATTCCAATTATTAAGCAGATTAACGAAACGAAGAATAAAAGTAAAAATAAATTATCCATTGTTTTATTTCTTTAATTTAACATATTTTATAGCTGATTTACCAAGTAGTAAAAAAAATTGATAGAATAAGGGTAATCAATTTATTACAATAAAATATATGGAAGCTACAGGAGAAAATAGAGGTTTAATCCAACCTAGTGAAACATATTTTCCTGTGCTTGAACAGATAACCCCAAAAACACAGGAACTTATACAAAAAGGCGAAATTGACATACTTAATCCTGGTTTTGGGCCAGAACAAAATCAATTATCCAATCCAATCGCCACGACTTTTATAGATATGCCAGACGGAAAAAGGGGTTTAGTGGTTTCAAATGCTTGGTATCCAGACAAAAAGGTTCAAATCTTTGATATGGATAGTGGAAATCTTATAGGAACAGTGGATGATCAAAGGTTTAATGGTGCTTCTGCTATGACATCAGATGATGAAAGTATTTATATTACTGACGACTCCACTGGCTTAATTGCTAAGTTTTCAAGAGATGGAACTAAAAAAGAGTGGGAAATTAAAGCTCCTGTAAGGATAGAAGATTTACCTGGTAGAGTTCCTCCTGGTTTTGATATATCAAAATATGAACATACAAGGATGATAGGTTCAATGGTCGTAAATGGGGATCTTCTTTATGCTTACAACACCGCAGCTTCCAAAATACAAGTTTTTGACAAAAAAACAGGAAAATTAGTGAGAGAAATCGGCAGACATAAAGTAATGACTTTATGTCGCGCACAATCCGAAGATCTAACGCCTGATGAAGAAGTTCAATTTAATGGTCATGCAGATATTGCTATGTTGGGAGATCAAATTTTAACCTCGCATAGAGGTGTTCATTGGGAAGGTGCATTTGAGATACCTAATGAAATAAAGTTAATTTCGCAAAACGGAGAACTTAGATCTTCTGCTAAGTTGAGTGCAAGAGCTGGAGAAATAAACGGTGTAGCCGTAGATAACAGTAGAAAAGAGGTATTTCTCGCTACTGGAAATACAATTGATGTTTGGAATGAAAACGGTTTTGTCGGTGAATTCAGAATTCCTAATTGCCCTGGAGGTTTGTATGGAAGAGTTTTTAATATTCATATAGATGAAAGAACTAGTGACCTTGTAGTTTGTCATGGAGCAGCGGGTTCATACGATCCAGTTCGAAAACAATCAGTTCCAGAATACAATCAGATTGTAAGAATTTCAAAGACAGCCAGGGAAGAATTAATGAAGGAATCTGCAGAACAACGAAAAAGAACACTCGAAGCGGGACGATTTTTGGAATTTGGTAATCCAGAACACCTCACATATGACGACGAGGAATTACTCATATACACCGATAGAGGCGAGGATTTAATAGAATATCAAGGCAAAAACCCTTCAATTCAGGAAATAATTGATTTAACCATAAATCCCCAAACAGGTAAAAACAGAGCCGTAGCCGTTGACATTCAACACATCCCCGTAGAATTAAGGAAAATTCTTGAGTTTGTTGGGGAATTGGATTATGTGACACAGTATACGGATGAAATAATTTTCTCCCCAGTTTTACGAGGTAAAGGTGGATATGTGCCAGATAAAGATGCTGCTACTGCTACTGAAAAGTCAATTGGAGGTGCAGTAATAAATATTGAATCTGTCATTGATCAACACATTCGTCCTGGCAAAAGAATTATGTTTATAAACATCGGCAAATTGATAGAAGGAAAATTGCACCCTCGAGAAGAAGTTGAAATGTTTGATCGTATCGTTCACGAAGCTAGACATAGAGAAACAATCGAAAAAGTTGCTAATGGTAAAGAACCCATTCAAAATTTAGACAACGAGGTCTTGATAGAAAAACCTGCTTACGAAAAACAGTTAGAAGTTTTAACTAAGGTTGTTAAAGCCTACGAAGATCGAGGACTTGTAACCAATGTATTATATTTATATCTTCAGGATCGAGTAGAAGAAATTAAAATTCAACTCAAAGCACTAAATAAAAGGTTGTAGATTAAGGATGTGACCATTTTAACTTTGGCGGAGGAGGTGGGATTCGAACCCACGAGTCCTTTCGAACACGCGCTTTCCAGGCGCGCGCCATAAACCACTAGGCGACTCCTCCAGTGAGGTTATTTTATCAAACTTTCCAATCTTTTTTTAGCTTTACTCAAAAGTACTTTTTCACTATCATAGGCTAATTTTTCATTAGCTTCTTCAAATGTATACCAACTTCTTTCCACCACCATTTCTTGATCAAAATATTTCAAACTACTTTCAGATAAATATTCCATCAAAAAGAAAGTTACTTTTTTAATAATTTTCTTTTTTTCAATTTTATCCCACAAAATATAATTATTTGATCCTACTTTAGTTATAATTTTGGCTTTAATTTTTCCTTCTTCTTCCACCTCTCTTAGGGCCGCTTGTTTCAAAAATTCATTCTTTTTTAAATGACCTTTAGGAAATTTATACACTGGTCCGCTTCTTTTTTTACCTTTAGTAGTATTATAAGAAGAAATTGTTTTTATCACCAACCACTTTATAGTTTTATTTTCGTTTTTGTATACAATTCCACCTGCCGATCGCTCGTCATAATATAAATTATCTTTAATCTTTATCGTCTCATTTTCCATAAAGTATAGAATTATATCTCAAAATGTTAAAATAAACTTAAATAATTATTAAATCCATCAAAATGAAAAAAATATTTCAATTAGGTCTAGTTTTGTCTTCTGCTTTAATTCTATCTGCATGTGGTCTTCAAACCAAATCTAGTGATCAAAAAAGTACTAATAATAGTACTGATAGTTCTTCAAAATTTTCTATTCGTGAATTAATTGCCAAAAATATTCCTCAAAAGTGCGTCTATACTGGTAGCAATCAAGAAGGTTCTTATGATAGCGAAATAATTATTAGTGGTAAAAAATTTAAACAAATAATTACTTATAAATCTGCAGAAGGCCAAGAAAAAATTAACTCTATCAGTGACGGAGAATATGTTTACACTTGGGGAACTCATTCCACTGGTACTACTTTTGCCACCAAACTCAAAGCCGATTTTGATGCCACAACTGCTCCAGAAGTTGAAAAAACCGACGAATCTGTTGGTGACATGTCAGGATCTTCAGTTGATTTAGATGCCGATTTTGATGGTAAATGTTCTCCAACTGTCGTCTCTGATGCCGATTTCCAACCGCCAAAAGATATTCAATTTCAAGATTACAGTAAAATGATGGATGATTGGCAAAAATTAATTCCTTCAATGACGGTAGATTCAGAGTAAAAGTTTTTGTGTTCTCGGTGAGAATCGAACTCACATCACTCCCTTCGGAGGGGAGTATTCTATCCATTGAACTACGAAAACCGAACCTATCTAATCAATCCCAAAGCCATGTACCAAGTAAACGGTTTTTTACAAACTGGACAAGTTGTTGGTGGAGTTTTACCTTTGTGGATATAACCACAGTTTAAACATTTCCATTCAAATTCTCTGTCTTGGTTGTAAAGTGTATTAGCTTCCAAATGTTTTGCCAAAATAATATACCTTTCTTCATGTTTTTCTTCTACTTCTTTGACTTCTCTAAACAATCTTTCGGCTTCTTTATCGCCATCAACTTTTGCTTGTTCTTCAAAAGAAGGGTACATTTCCGTCCATTCTCCATGTTCACCAGCTGCTGCCATTTTTAAATTTTCTACAGTATTAGTACTAAATGGTTGAATCGAAAGTCCATCAGTAACATTAACGTTTTCTTTTATCATTTCAAATTCTTCCTCTGCATGGGTTCTTTCTTGATCAGCTGTTTCTTCAAAAACTCGAGCAATCCATTCTAGGTTTTGTTTCCGAGCCATTTTGGCAAACATGTAATATTTGTTTCTGGCTTGGCTCTCACCAGCAAATGCTTTTAAAAGGTTTTCTTGTGTTTTATTCATATAAGTAATCTTAACATAGGTTAAAATAACCTATATGGCTGAAACTATCCACTCATCAATCGTTTCCCCTGGAGAAACTTTTATGAGAAATCAAGAATTTATAAATATTTTAGGTAATGAAGTACCCAAGGCCATATCTTCATTCCAAGAATATATTGAAAACGATAAATCTGCTTATTTAGTTAAAGGAGATTTGGGTACAAAAAAATGGGATGACACTATCGTTCAACTCGATTTACTTAATGACTTTCTAAGTAGATATCAAGAAAATCCTGAACAATTTAGCATTAGAACCCCTACCTTTAATAAAAAAAATAGCACTAGACGAGTAACTTTTGGGGAAGGTATTGGTAAACCAATTGATAAAGAAGGAGAAACTCAACTTAGTATTTCTTTTAAAGATCCTTCTGTTAATGATGAACACGAAGAGGCTATACTTTCTGCTGGTTTATCTCATAAATCTTCATATCAAGCTTTTATTGGTGTTGGTAATTATGAAAAGTCTTCTATTCAAATTAATTCTAGTCACGTATATTTAGGTGGTGATAATAATAAAAAAGTTATCCCTTATGCTGGAATAATCTACAATCTTTCTAGAACAGGTATTGAATCTTTTGGTGTCTATTATGTTGATTCAGCTCCGTTTTATATTTCAATTTCAAAGCCTATCAATAATGGTCAATTTGAAATTTTAAAAAACTTTGTTCAATCATTTAGAAAAAAATAATTTTTCAGTTTGTTTTCAGTTTCAGAAGTATAATATTACTTATGAAAATACTTATCGTCGAAGACGAACATTTGATTGCTAACTCTATCAAAAAAGGATTAGAACAAGAAAGATATACTGTCGATATCGCTTTTGATGGATTGGAAGGTTATGATTTAGCCTCATCTGGTGATTACGATCTAATTTTGCTCGATTTAATGTTACCCGGCCTTGACGGTCTAAGTATTTGTAAAAAATTACGTCAAGAAAATAATCACACTCCAATTCTTATGTTGACTGCCAAAAGTCAACTTGAAGATAAAATAATTGGTCTTAATTGCGGTGCTGATGATTATTTAACCAAACCTTTTGCTTTTGAAGAATTATTAGCTCGTATTCGAGCTCTTTCTCGTCGTCCACAAAAAACCAATGGTAAAGTTTTAACAGTTGGTGATTTAACTCTAGACACTGTCACCTTTGAAGCCAAAAGAGGTGGTAAAAATATTCAACTTTCTAGTAAAGAATATTCTCTTTTAGAATGTTTATTACGTCATTCAAATCAAATTTTAAATAAAGATCAACTAATTCAATATGTTTGGAGTTATGAATCCGATATTCTTCCCAACACTGTTGAAGTTTATATTCGAAATCTTCGTCAAAAAATTGATGTTCCTTTTAAAAATAAACCACCCCTAATCAAAACTATTCGTGGTTTTGGTTATAAAATTAGTGAATAGATATGTTTAAAAAAGCTAGATTTAAATTAACTGCCTGGTATTTACTAATCATCATGGTTATTAGTTTTTCTTTTAGTGGTCTTATATATAGTATTAATATTAACGAATTCAACCGTTTCGCCAATTCTCAACAAAAAAGGTTTGAACGAGAGTTTTTTCCTGTTGGTCAAAATAATCCACAAATACCTATTATTGATATTGATGATTTAATTGACGAAGCTGAAAAAAGATTACTCGTAAATTTAGGCGTTATAAACGGCATAATTTTAATTATCTCTGGATCTCTTTCATATTTTTTAGCTGGTATTACCTTAAACCCAATTCAACAAATGACCGAAGATCAAAAACGTTTTATTTCTGATGCTTCCCATGAGTTAAAAACTCCTCTTACCGCCCTAAAATCTCTTTTTGAGGTTTCTCTTCGTGATAAAAAGATTACTCTTATCGATACTAAAAAAGTTATCCAACAGGGTATTGAACAAACTGATAAACTAAAAAATCTTTCCGATTCACTTCTTGAACTAAGTCGTTTTGATAATCAAAAACTTACTTCCACTCAAACGGTTTTAATAAAAGAAATTATTAACGATGCAGTTTCTCAATTACAACCAAAAGCCGACAAAAAAAATATTCAAATTATTACTAAAGTTGGGTCTCAAAAAGTTGTTGGTAATTATCAAAAATTAGTTGAACTTATTATTATTTTTGTTGATAACGCTATTAAATATAGTTCAAATAATACTAAAATTAATTTAATCACTACTTTAGAGAAGAAAAATTTATTGATCAAAATAATTGATCAGGGAATTGGTATTGATCAAAAAGATTTACCTCACATTTTTGATCGTTTTTATCAGGCCAACAATTCCCGAACCAAAAGTTCTGATATAGGTTACGGTCTAGGTCTTTCCATCGCTAAACAAATAGTTGACCTCCATCATGGTCAAATTGAAGTCAAGAGTAAACTTAATTCAGGTACTACTTTTATTATTTATTTACCACTTTTCAGTTAAGCTTCAGTTTTAATAAATAAAATTCCGATTATGAAACCAATTGTTAATTTTTTTTCTTTTTTAAAAAAGAAATTTATAGCCCTTCCATTAATTATAAGAATACTAACAATAGTTATTGTTTTAGGTGGTAGTGGTTATTTAATTTACTCAAAAGTAAACAGTAAAACCAAAGTTACCTACAAAACTACTACTGTTACCAAAGGTACTTTAGTAACCTCTATATCATCAACTGGCACTATTACTTCATCAAATAAAACCAGTATCACTACCGGTGCTACTGGTACTATCAAAAATGTTTATGTCAAAAATGGAGATACTGTAAAAAAAGGTCAAAAAATTGCTGATATTACTCTGGACACTGATGGTATCTACAATCAAACTATTGCTTGGGCTAATTATTCCACCATGCTTCAAAGTGAAAAACAGGCCATTGCAGATCAAACAGCTGCTGATATTCAAATGTGGACCGATCGTCAAGCCGTTATTGATGCTGAGAAAGAATACAACGATATGATTGCTGGAGCTTGGAATCCAAAGACTAAAGCGGAATATACTTATAACGAAAAAGCCATTGTTACCAAAACGCTTGAAAAAGTCAAAGAAACTTTTACTGCTGATGAAACTAAATATAATAATTATGCTGCTTTTGTTGCCAAAGCTAAACAACAAACTAGTGAATCTTATGAAAATTACAAAAAAGTTTCCTCAACAATTTATGCCCCAACTACAGGCACTATTAGTAATTTAAGTATTGCCACTGGTGTTATTATTTCCAATACTTCTACTTCAATTACTGTTTCTACGGGTAGTAATAGTAGCGAAAATTCTTCAACCGTTACTTCTCATTCAGTTGGAAGTATTACTAATCCTAATGGTCAATATCAAGCTACTTTGAGTTTAACCGAATCAGATATTGTCAAAATTAAATCAGGTCAAAAAGTACTCATTACCATGGACGCTTTTTCTGACATTACTTTTACCGGAGAAGTTCTTTCAGTTGATGTTTCTGGTAGTAGTACTTCTGGCGTCACTTCTTATTCAGTAGTGGTCTTACTTGATGATACCGACAAAGAAATTTATACTAATATGTCTGTTACCGCTACAATTATTATTGATTCACAATCCGATGTTTTACTAATTCCTTCTACTGCTATAGATACTGCTACTAATGGCACTACTACCGTTAGAACTTATAACAACAATACTGTTTCTACTGTTACAGTTACTATTGGCAGCAGTAATGATAGTCAAACTATAGTTACTTCTGGATTAAATGAAGGCGACACTATTATCTCTTCATCAGTCAGTAACGATACCAATTCCAACAACAACACTACTTCTGCTTTTAGTAGTTCTAATAAAAGCAGTTCCAGTACTCGAACAAACAGTAGTTTTAGTGGAATGGGCGGTATGACCGGTGGTCCTCCAGGAATGTAACTACAAAAATATGTCTAAATTAAAACCAATTATTATTGCCAAAAATCTTAGCAAGATTTACAAGACTGATGTCATTGAAACAATTGCTCTTGATAATGTTTCTTTTGAAATCAACGAAGGTGAATTTGTGGCTATCATGGGTCCATCAGGATCAGGTAAATCAACTTTAATGCATATTTTAGGAGCTCTAGATAAACCGACCTCCGGGGAATACGTTCTTGATGGTAAAAATGTCGAAAAACTCTCTGATGACGAATTATCAGAAATAAGAAACAAAAAAATTGGTTTTATTTTTCAAGCTTTTAATCTTTTACCTCGTACTACTACCTTACAAAATGTCATGTTGCCTATGGCTTATGCCGGCGTACCAAAAGAAGAAAGAGAAAAAACTGCTGAAAGGCTTTTAAAAATGGTTGGTTTAGGGGATCGCTTAAATCACACTTCGAATCAAATTTCTGGTGGTCAACAACAACGAGTTGCTATTGCTCGATCCCTAGTCTTAAATCCAGCCATGATTTTAGCTGATGAACCAACAGGAAACATTGCTTCATCTCAAGCTGATGAAGTCATGTCGATTTTTGAAAGATTAAATGATGAAGGTCATACCGTAGTTATGATCACTCATGAACCTGATATTGCTCAACATGCCAAAAGAATTATTTTTATTAGAGACGGTAAAATTGTCAAAGATAGTGTCAACAAACAGCGTCACACCGCTGCTAGTATAAAAAAGGAGGTAGATAAACATGATTGAGTTTTGGGAATTAATTAAAGAAAGTATTCGCACTCTAAGACTTAATAAAATGCGAACCGGTTTAGCTATTCTTGGAATAGTTATTGGTATTGGTTCTGTTATCGCTCTAATTTCTATTGGTCAATCAAGTCAAAAATCAGTTACTGATCGAATCACTTCATTAGGAACTAATTTAGTTACCGTTTCTCCCAGTTATCAAAGTTCTGGTATGGTCAGAGGATCATCTGTCCAAAAAACTTTGACTTTAGCCGATGCTCAAGCTCTTGAAAGCGCCAATCTTTCGGCAGTTAAATCAATTTCACCAGAGTATTCTGGACGACTTCAAATAGTTGCTGGTGATAATAATACCAATACCAGTGTTTACGGCGTTAAATCAACTTATTCAAGTATTCACAATATTCAAGTTAGCGGTGGTCGATTTATTAGTGATAGTGATTATAATTCTACTGCTCACGTAGTTGTCTTAGGTCCTAGTGTAGTTGAAGATCTATATGGTAGTTCAAGTTATAACCCTATTGGTGAAACAATTCGTATTGATGGTAAAAATTTTACTATTATTGGTGTCACAGTTGCTAAAGGAACTTCTAGTTCTAGTAGTGCTGATGAAGCTATTTATGTTCCCTTATCCACTGCCCAAAAACAACTATTTGGAGTCAGTTATCTTACTTCAATTGCCATTGAAGCTGCCAGCAGTGAAGTCATTATTCAGGCTCAAAATCAAGTTGGTTATTTTTTGTTAGCTCGTCATAAAATTACCGATCCAACTAGTGCTGATTTTAGAATTCGTTCTTCAGAAGAAATGCTTTCTACTGCTACTAGTGTTACCAGTACTTTTACTTCACTTTTGTCAGGAGTTGCTGCTATTTCTCTTATAGTCGGAGGGATTGGGATAATGAATATTATGTTAGTTACTGTTACTGAAAGAACCCGAGAAATTGGTCTTCGAAAAGCTTTGGGTGCTAAAAAGAAAACTATTGTAACTCAATTTTTAACTGAATCCATAATTCTTACTTTTTCCGGTGGAATATTAGGAATCATCATTGGAGTGGCTACAGCTTATGGTTATGCCAAAATTAATTCATCAACTTTTACTATTTCAATCTCATCAGTTCTTTTAGCATTTGCTGTATCTGTAGGAATTGGTGTTATTTTTGGTTGGTATCCAGCTAAAAAAGCCGCCAGCCTTCAACCGATCGAAGCACTTCGTTACGAGTAATTCTTCAGCTTTTTTTAAGTTTCATTTTTTAAAATATTCCAACTTATAAATTAAAAATAAATATGACTGAAATTAAATCAGAGAAAAAAATCAATAAAAATAGTCCTGTTTTTAGTATTATCATTAGTTTAATTGCTCTCGGAGTTGGCTTTGGTTTAGGAACTCTTTTTCAAAAAAATCAAAAACCAAACTTTGGAAATGTTGATAGTCAATTTCAAATTGGTGATAAAGCTTCTGGTACTCGAGGCAATGGAAATCGACAAAATGTCCAAAATGGTGGTCAAATGGGTCAAGGACAAAATCACGCTAGTGGAGAAATCACTAAAATTGATGATTCTTCTATCACTATTAAAACTCAAAATGGTGGTTCTAAATTAATTTTAATTTCCGATTCTACTGCTTATAAACAGCTTACTGATGGAGACAAATCCAAACTCAAAGTTGGTAGTCAAATCACTGTTGAAGGTGAGTCTAGTACTGACGGTAGTTTGACCGGCAAAACTATTTCTATTAATTAATAATTTTAAATTTAAATTAAGCCCTGATTTATTTCAGGGCTTTCTTAAGTTTATTTTCAGTTTCAATTAATATATTCTTTATATATGAATAACAAACTCAAAATAGTTTTTCCTTTAGTTTTGGTTTCTTCTGCTGCTTTTATTTTATTTCAAATCAAAAACAATTCTAACCAAACAGTCATTAATCAATCTAATGATTCAACTAACAGTTCAACAGTTAATAATAATTCCAATGATGAACTTAATTCCAATATTCAATATCAAAAATTAAGTGTTATTAATAATCGTTGTCGTGGTTGTGGTAAATGCGTTCGGATTGATCCAGCTCATTTTGAAATGCAAGGTAATGTTGCTGTCGTCGTTTCTTCTCAAAATCTTGATTCATCAAATTTAAAATTAGCTATCAATAATTGTCCAGGCCTTGCTATTACTTTAGAATAAGTTATGAATAATTATAATTTTATATTATTATTTTTAATTACTTTTTTTACTTATTTTTTTAGTTTATTTTTAGTCAAATCAAAAATAATTAATTTAGTAATCCATCGCCGTATTTGGAATATTATTTTACTCATATCTTTCTTAATTAGCGGGGTATTAGGTCTTATTTTAGCTTTTTCAATTGATCAAAAACTATCTATCAGCTGGTATTTATCTTTTCTTTGGCTTCATGTTGAATTTGGAATCGTCATGTCTTTAGTTTCAATTTTTCACATACTCTGGCATTTGCCTTATTTTGTCAGTCTTGCTAAAAAGAAGTTATGAAAATAGTTTTTTTAAATGCTTTAGTTGGTAAAGTACCTGAAATCAAAAAATTTATATTAGATCAAGTTTCCGATACTGACGTTTTTTGTTTTCAAGAAGCAGGTCATTTTAATGTTGATATTTTTTGTAAAGAATATCTTTCTTCTCAATATCAATTATTTACTTGTCGAAAACCACTTTCTCAAAAAGATATTATGGTTCAAGCCACCTTTGTTAAAAAAAACATTTCAGTTATCCAAACTCAAATTATTGGTCAAGAAGAAGAAAATATTGGCCTTGGACTTTTAACTCAAATTAAAGATCAAAATAATTATATTTTTAATATTTGTAATTTTCATGGTTTCCCTTGGCCAGGAGACAAACAAGACAATCCAGATCGTCTTATTCAATCAGAACTAATAATTAATTCTCTTAAAAATCTTGATGGTCCAAAAATTATTGGTGGCGATTTTAATCTAGATAGAGATGTTAAAAGTACCCAAATATTTGAAGAAAATGGATATCTCAGTTTGATTAAAGAATTTCAAATTGGTAATACCCGCAATCAATTATCTTGGCAACAATATCCTAATAGTAAACAATATTTTGCTGATCATCTTTTTGTCAGTCCAGAATTAAAAATCACTTATTTTGCTGTCCCTTATATCGAAGTTTCTGATCATTTACCTCTAATCATAGAAGTGAATTACTAAATAGGTTTTTTAGTGTAAAATATGGCTTATGTTATCGCCAAACAAATCAATTGAATTAAAGTCCGATGTTTTAGTAGGACTTTATGTTTTTTGCATTATTACTGCCGAACTTATGGGTTCAAAATCTTTTCCTTTGTTCAAAATATTTAATTTTAATTTAACTGGTTCTGTTGGTATGCTTCTAATTCCTTGGATTTTTTCTATTAATGATATTTTTGTTGAGGTTTTTGGAATTAAACGAGCCAAAAATTTAGCTCGAATTTCTATCTTGCTAGTTTTTCTTTTAATTTTACTTGCCGCTTTAGCTGTCGTTTTACCACCATCATCTCGTTATGCTTCTACTAATGAAGCCTACAAAATTATCTTTTCACAATCAATTCGGATTTCCATTGCCAGTCTTATTGCTATGGCTGTTGCCAATTTTGCTGATGTCAATATTTTTTGGCGACTAAAACAAAAATTAAAGAATCAAAAGCTTTGGGTTCGTAATAATCTTTCCAATATTTTGGCCACCTTTCTTGATACGGTGGTTTTTATGACAATTGCTTTTTACTCTTTAAACAAAAACCCAATCGATAATTTTCATTTTTTATTGGGGATTATTCTTCCTTATTGGTTACTTAAAGTTAGTATGTCAACCATTTCTACTCCTTTTGTTTATCTGGGAATAAAATGGCTTAAAAAAAGTGATTAAAACCTATAAGCAGGCTATTTCTTATCTCCGTCATTCTATTCCTAAAAATCAAAATCGATTTCCAGGAGACCTAGGTTTAAAACGACAAGCTGAAATTTTAAAATTATTAGGAGATCCTCAAAACAAAATAAAAGCTATTCATTTAGCTGGTACTTCAGGTAAAGGTTCTACGGCTTTTTATATTAGTTCTCTTTTAATAAACCATGGTTTTAAAGTTGGTCTAACTCTCTCACCACATCTTTTGGATATTAGAGAACGTTTTCAAATCAACAACAAACTAATTCCCAAAAAAGAATTTGTAATTTATCTTAATCAAATTATTCCGGTTATCGAAAAAATTAAATTGACCAATTTTGGTCGTCCTACTTTTTTTGAAATTTTAATTGCCCTTTCTTTTTATATTTTTTATCAAAAAAAAGTTGATTATATAGTGGTCGAAACTGGACTTGGTGGTCTAATGGATGGCACCAATACCATCACTTCTCCTGATCAAGTAGTCGTTATTACCAAACTTGGTCTAGACCATACTGCTATTCTTGGTCCTAATCTAAAATCAATTGCTTTTCAAAAAGCCGGCATAATTCATCCCAGAAATTCTGTTTTTTCAGTCAAACAATTACCACAAGCCAAAAAAGTTTTAGATGATTGTGTTATTAAAAATCAAACTCAAATTAATTATATTTCCCCAAAAATAAATTTTAAAAATATTAAATTTAAAGATCAAACCATAAATTACAATTTTAAATCTGAAAATTTAAATATTAATCAACTCAAATTAAATACTATTGGCCTTTATCAAGTCGAAAACAGTGCTCTCAGTTTATCTGTTTTAAATTTCTTATCTCTTCGTGACCATTTTAATTTAGATATTAACCAAATTAGACATACTTTTATTTCATCTCATTTTTTTGGTCGAGTTGATGTTCAAAAAGTAGATAATCAAACTTTTATCCTTGATGGTGCTCACAATCCCCAAAAGATGAGAAGTCTAATTTTTAGTTTAAAAAAAGCTTATCCTCACCAGAAATTTGTTTTTGTTTTGGCTTTTAAACAAAGACATGATTTTCCCAAAATGATTAAATCAATTGTTCCTCTGGCCCAAAAAATTATATTGACTTCTTTCAATATTAAATTTCAGGATATGGCTCAAATTTCTCAATCAGCTTCAAGTATTATTACTCTACTTATTAAATTAAATTTTGATAATTATCAAATAGCTTTGACCCCAAAATCAGCCTATTTATTAGCCAAAAAAACTAATCAATCAGTAGTCATCACCGGCAGTCTTTATCTTTTGCCTAAAATATATCCTTTTCTAATCTCTTAATCACTTTATCAATTGCTCTTTCTCGATGATTCAATCTACCATTCCTTTCTTCAACTGGTATTTGTCTATCATCACCCAATAAAGTATCTACATCAGTCATAAATAATGATTCAAAAGGAAAGCCTTCTACTCTTAAGATTGATGGTTTTTCCAAAATATAACCTCTCAAAATCCCATCAAACAATTCGATTTCTTTATCAGGAAAACTTAAGGCCAATACTGTTCTAAATTGAGCATTTCGATTTTCTTTTGGGATTCCATTCATTTTTTCTATACAATAATCAATACATTCTTGATCAGTCATTCGAGTTTTACCATCTTTCCATCTTCTTACATGAATTCCTGGTTCGCCATTCAAAGCATCAATTTCTAAACCAGTATCATCAGCCAAAATAATTTTATCTTTGACTAAATCTCTATAACCTTTTACTTTTAAAACTGCATTTTCCTCTAAAGTATTTCCATTTTCTTCAACATCAATATCTATTCCAAGATCCATCGGAGTTATGATTTCAATTCCAGCAGATTTGAGTTGTCTTCCAACTTCAAATTTTTTTCCCGGATTATTGGTAGCATAAAATATTTGTTTCATTAGCAAATTATACCTAAAAATGCTACAATGTTTATACACTAATCATAGCGGATTCTTACTATCGATTTTGAGTAATTAATTTTTTTCGTAAAAGGGGACACAATGGTAACATCAAAATTTAACGTCGGTGATTTAATTATTGATTCAAATCAAGTTCATACTATTGTCAAAATTGAAGATGATAAAATTTTTTATCAACCTCTCAATCAAAATAATAATCGTCACAATTGTCTTAATTCCATTCCCTTGATAAATCTTTCAATGGCTCGAATTCGACCATTACTTAGCCCATCGGAGGTAAAAGATCTATTAAAAACTTTATCTTCTGAAGCCGAAATGGAGTTGCCGAAATCTACCAATAATCGAATCAATAACAATAATGCCTACAAAGATATTCTTTATTTAAATGAACCAGTAAAGACTGCTAAACTTTTAATTCATCTTCAAAAATTAAAAAAAGATACCAAACTTTCTTATGCTGATCAATCAGTTTTTGATCAAGGATTAAATCATCTCTCTGAAGAAATTTCTGTTGTCAGTAATATTTCTGCCAGTAGTGCCACTACCAAAATCCTCACCGCTATCAAAAGATAATTTATTTTTTACTCCAATAAGGTTTGTCACCATACAATTCTTTGTATTTTTTCATGGCTACTTTTTGATATTCACTTAAATTACCTTCTTCAATTTCATTTAATTTTAGATAGTGAATCTTATTGATTTTTTCTGGTTCCATTATTTTTGGAATACCCTTTTTTAATCTTCCTAAATAGTCAACAATCACCCAAAAAGTATTATTATTTCCTGGCATCATTTTTATAGTCAACATTTTTTCAATTACCACTTCTACATTACCAATTTCTTCTTTTATTTCTCTCAAAGCGGTATTAATTAAATTTTCTTCTCCAATTTCAACACCACCACCAACACCTTCAAGCTTTCCATGTGAATCTTTGGCTTTTAATCCTCGTTCTAATAAAATTACTTTATCTTCAGGATTAAAGATCAAACATCCTACTGCAATTCCATAATCTTTTGGAATATCAAAATCTTTTAAGTATTCTTTTAATTCACTTACTGTCGTGATCATGTGTTTATATTTTTATCAAAAGATAATTTGGCGGAGGGTAGAGGATTTGAACCTCTGCGGACTTTCGCCCACACGCTTTCGAGGCGTGCGCCATAAACCACTCGGCCAACCCTCCAATAAAAAGTGTACCCGGGAGGGATCGAACCTCTAACCTTTGGTTCCGCAAACCAATGCTCTATCCAATTGAGCTACGGGTACGTATTGCAGTGAATTATATCAAAAATTAGGCTTTTTTCTCTTCTTTGACCTCTTTATCTTTTTTTTCAAACGGTAGTCTGTCAGCAAACCATTTTGTTAGCTTATCAACAAAGTTAGGTGATTGATCTACCATCGGCAATTTTTTGACTACAATTTCTCTTATTTTTTCTTTATCTGCATCATTTATTACTAACGAAATTTGCCTAGGAAACCGTAATCTAGTTTCAAAATGAATCATTTCACTACTCAAACTTTTCTTAAACCAAAATCGATTCAAAAGATCCCATTCATAATGAGTCTCTCCAAAATAAACCGCTCTGTTGGTAATTTTATATTTCAGATTTTGTGGAGGAACAGTCGACATTACATAATATAAAAATAATACCGATACCAAAGCTACTATTAAGAAAAATTCTTTTACAAATATCAATATTACTGATACTAGTACCAAAATCGCAATTGCCGTTATCCAAAAATCTTTATCTCTCTTTTGAAAAGCCCTTTCTGGTGCTTCCCATTCAATTTTTGTTTTCTCTTCATTCCAGTCATTTAAGATTTTATCTTTAATCTCTTCCGTTTTATCTGTTTGCATACTTATATAATAAGATAAATCTTTAAAATTTGATATACTAAAACGCATCCCAGGAAGGGTGCGGCGAATGGTAAGCCACAGGTTTGCTAAACCTGCGTCAGAAATGGCATGTGGGTTCGACTCCCATCCCTTCCGCTCGAATGAAATTCAATAAGCAGGAATATAAGGAAATAAAATATCCATGGAGGGAAGATTTAATTTGTATTTTTTTTCATTCATCAAAATATAGTTTTCATGAATTTTTTGGCCATAAAAGAAAAACAAAATTATTTCCTTACTATCGTAATCTGTTGGAGTTTCTTAATGAAAATAATAATATAAAACTATATTTCACACTTGATGACCTAGGGTCACCATTCATAAGACAAGATGATGATTTAATAGTCAACATTGAAGATTATCAAAAGTTTTGTAAAGAAATTAAAAGTAAAACATCTGGTCGTGCCAAAGCATTTTTTGGTAAACATATAACTTTAGACAATATTTTTACGCCAGAAGAAAAAAATAACTATGTTTCAAAAAACATTAATGATGAATTGATAATAAAAGCAGTTAACCAAATGGATCTAAAAGCACAAGAGAATTTGATGGATTCACTTAATAAAATTGTTCCAAGTGGCATAACCAAAAATCAATATTCAGTTAATGACCTAGTAGCAGCATTAAAGAATTTTTCCGGTGATCCTAATTTGCAAGGTGCCACTTCGATAGCTTTACCGTATATCCAATTAAATATATTAAAAGATAATTTAAAATTCCTTAATGATGCATTGAAAGAAAATAAATCTGAAAAAGATATTCAAAATTGGATAGACGAAGATCAGCGAAGCTATTGTAAACAGAGATGTATGATATTTGGAATCGAATTTATTGATCCAAAGAGAGAAGGTGAACTTAGTAGAAAAAGATTTGATATCTTAGCAGAACAAGATAGAAGACATCATGTTTTAATCGAATTAAAAGGTCCATGTGGAGAGATTTTTGAAACGAATGATATTAAAAATAGTAATGGAGGATCTTCTACGGAATACCATCTTTCAGAAGAATTATCTCGTTCCATACCTCAAGTATTGGGATATAAAAAACTATATAAAGAAATGACAAGTGAAGAACTGGAAAAACTTGGGTTAAAAGATAGAAAAGATATTTCAAAATGTATTATTGTAATTGGAAGAAGAAAAGAAAATCCTGTGTGGTTAGAAAATTTTGAGGATTTAAAAAATAGTTTGAATGGTATAGAAATATGGACATATACTGATCTAGTTGAGAAACTCCAAAATGTGATAGTTAATTTAGAAAATAATTTATAGGGACAGTTTAATCCCAGACCCACATGCTCCACAGTAATGAATTTCGGTAAGCAGAAATAAAGATAACAAACAATTAACCAAAGTTTTTAAAGCTAATAATTTTTCTTTAGTCTAAAAAATCAAAGTTGAAATCATCCCCAATACACCTAGTGTGAGTCCAATAATAGCTCCTTTTCCAGGTATTTGTTTAAAAAATGTATAAGCCAAAAATGGGTCAGCAATTAAAATGGCCGTAATTGATACCACAGTAATGATCCATATATTTTTAAAAGAAAAATAACCTAGATAATAACCACCTAGTAAAAATATTCCACCCAAAGTAATGACTAATATCATTTTTACAAAAGTTAAGATTGTTTCTTTTGGGGTAATTCCAGGATGTAATAAAATCTCGGCAAAATATAATTCAGCATAAATTGACAAAGCTTCTCCCAAAAACAAAAGAACAATAGATAATATTTTTATTGACATAAATGATATTACCAAATATCGGCAGTTTCGGTTATAGAGACAGATTAATCCCAGACCTGATTGCTCTGCATTTCGACATCTATCTAACAATAATAAAATTCGGGTCTCTTAAATCTCTCACAAATTTTAAGTCTTCATGCGAAAATCTTAATTTTAAAATATTAGCCAATTGTTGATATCGACCTACAGCCTTGTCTGATTCAGAATCAAAGAGTCCAGCAATCTGATCTAACGAAGGCATTGAAATTCTTTCAAAACAACATTTTGGATGAGTTGCTATTTTTTCAACTTGATCACCAAATAATTTTACCCACAAAATACTAGTAGAAACTTGATAACTAACTGGACTTTTAGCACCTTGTAATTGAACTAAGGTTAAATCTTCAGTTTTTGTCTCCATACTCAAAACAGCACCTTCTTTTTCTTTATATCTTAGAACAAAAGTCGAGTCACCAGTTATTGGTGTTTTTATTTCACTTCTTTCATCTCCACAAAGAACAGATAAACTAATTCTGTTATGATCTATTTCCAATGAATTTGGTCGCAAAAAACTAGTGTAATAATCAGTAGATAATTGTGGAACCACAAGTTCTTTTATAGAACTCATATTTTTATGAATTTAAATAACCACGAATTTTACCATAATTTTTAATTTAATTACTGCAATTTTACTGCCAGACACATATTTGCCAACTTTAAATTGAAAGATTCAGTATTCTTGTTAAGTCTTAAATTTAATTTAAATTCTATTTGGATCTTTTTTTCTATATTTTTTTCTATATATTATAAGTTAGAGTTAAAAATTATATATATTAATGGACAATAGAGGCGAATTCATGATTATCCCGAGGGAAGATAAAATCGATCCTTCAAAAAATTCTTTAGCATGGCAAAGATGTGAACAAGTTCAACAAACCTTAAGTGAAATATTCCCTGTAAGATGTAAATATGATAAATGTAACCCAGGTGATGTTGTTGGAGCTGAAGTTATTAGACGTTTGATTGATACACCTGAGACAAGGATTGGTAGTTCACCAGAAGGAAGTGCTAAGGAACAATTAGAAAGAGAAGCTAGTAAAGCTATGATAGAAAATTCTCCAATTGCTTTAGTTAGTATATATGGGACACCTCGTCATTTAGATCATCCTGAATTAAACAAAGCACAACTTTCAGATTTTGCTGCGGTTATGATGGCCCAAGCAGCACTTGATCGTGTTTATTCAGTTCATGATCAAGGAGCATTTTTTCATTTAGTTGATGAAAATTTAACTGCTTTATGGTTAGATATTGCTCAACATCCGGATGGTAAAGCAGGCATAGAAAAGTTTCAAGGTGTATATAAAGGTTATTTAAATGATAGATTGCGCATGATTAAAGTTTTAGAAGAACATGGTTTAATAAATACTGGTAGAACAAAAATAGAATTATTATCTGAAACAGATATTTATGGAGATATTTGGAAGAAAATTGGATCACCTAGAAGAAATCCCGAAGAAGATTTTATAACAAAATGTGAAATTTCTCGCCCAATATTTTTAAACTATCTTACGATAAGTGGTGATATTTTTAAAAATAAGTATGATCCTGATGATAGTTTATGGCAAAGTAGTACTGAAAATCCAGAACTTTGGGATGAATGTCAGAAGGAAATAATGGGAACACAAGAATATAAAGATCTTAAAATATCCGGTTGGCAAGGTTTAATACCTCCAGAAATGAGAACTTATTATTTAAATAAATTTCGTCAAATTTTAGGACAACCAAATTTATCAGCTATGATCAAACATTATTGTTTCATGTAGCTACATATCTTTCCTCAACATTAGAGAAATATAAAGCTGGAGTATTAACACATGGAATTGCAGATGGTACACCTATTATTAAAGTACCTTTGACAAGACCAGTT
>Ga0074198_1001019_pt1 | contig 21893 bp, 25 predicted proteins | sample EPASupsiteSAE323_FD_64527 | JGI IMG/M metagenome (GOLD analysis project Ga0074198, IMG submission 64527) | Bioremediated contaminated groundwater from EPA Superfund site, New Mexico - Sample SAE3-23 | ecosystem: Environmental > Aquatic > Deep subsurface > Groundwater > Contaminated ...
CAAAGCAGATTGGAAAAAGAGCTCAATTCAATAATAAAAAATGGATTTTCAGTAATGTACATGATTGCTCAAAAATTGGTTGCCAAATCTTTGAGTGATGGATATCTGGTTGGTTCCAGGGGTTCCGTTGGCTCATCCTTTGTTGCAACTATGTCGGGAATTACAGAGGTTAATCCGCTTCCAGCACATTATGTATGCAGTAAGTGTAAATACTCGGAATTTCCGATTGATAATAAATTTGATTGTGGAGTGGACATGCCTGATAAGCTATGCCCAAAATGTGGTGAAAAGCTTAAAAAGGATGGCTTTGATATTGCATTTGAAACATTTCTTGGGTTCGATGGTGATAAGGAGCCTGATATAGATTTGAATTTTTCAGGAGAGTATCAACCAAGAGCACATAAATATGTTGAAGATTTATTCGGTGAGGGACATGTGTTCAGAGCAGGAACCATAGCTACAATTGCAGATAAGACAGCATATGGTTTTGTCAAAAACTATTTGGCTGATAGAAATATGAATGTATTTAATGCTGAAATAAATAGACTTGTAAGAGGATGTACAGGAATAAAGAGGACAACTGGCCAGCATCCTGGCGGGGTTATGATAGTACCACAGGATAATGATATTTTTGAATTTTGTCCTGTTCAAAGACCGGCAGATGATGAAAATTCTGGTGTAATTACAACTCACTTTGATTACCATTCAATCCATGGAACTCTTTTGAAACTTGATATCCTTGGTCATGATGATCCTACGGCTATTAGAATGCTTGAGGATTTGACTGGTGTTGATGCTAAAAGTATACCAATTGATGATAAAGAAACCATGGCTATATTTTTAGGAACTGAATCATTGGGAATTACTCCACAAAGTATTAACAGTGAGGTTGGAACTTTTGGGGTACCTGAATTTGGTACAAAATTTGTTAGACAGATGCTAATAGACACGAAGCCTACGACGTTTTCAGAATTGGTAAAAATAGCTGGACTTTCACATGGAACTGATGTATGGCTTAATAATGCTCAAGAGATCGTAAGGCAAGGAACGGCAAAACTATCAGAGGTGATATGTACTAGAGATGATATAATGTCTTATTTAATAAAAAAGGGTTTGGAGCCTAAAACTGCATTTAAAATAATGGAAGATGTAAGAAAAGGGAAGGGACTAAAGCCGGAATATGAAGAAGCAATGAGGAATAATAGTGTACCTGATTGGTATATAGACTCTTGCAATAAAATAAAATACATGTTTCCAAAAGCACATGCGGTTGCATATGTTATGATGTCATTTAGAGTGGCTTACTTCAAAGTGCATTATCCTGAAGCATTTTATGCGGTTTATTTCACTGTTAGGGCTGATGATTTTAATGCTGAATTGATGACACACGGAGCTGATAAAGTAAAGCAGTACATAAAAGAAATTGAAGCAAATGGAAATAATGCGACTGCAAAAGAACGGAATGTTGTTACGATATGTGAAGTAGTAAACGAGATGTACCAGAGAGGACTAAAGTTTCTTTCTGTAGACCTGTATAAATCTGATGCGGAAAAATTCTTAATTGAAGAGGGGGCAATCAGACCTCCACTTAATGCACTTCAAGGATTAGGAGCAGTTGCAGCTAAAAATATTGCGGATTGCAGACAAAAACAGAAGTTCCTTTCAAAAGATGAATTAAGAATTAGATCAAAAGTCAGTAAAACAGTTATAGAAATACTTGGTAGAAACGGTTGCCTTGCCGATATGCCTGACAGTAACCAATTAAGTTTATTCTAACTATAAATAATAGAGATAGAGCTAGAAAATATATTATTAGAAATGGATTAAAAGAACTAGGACCATGGCTTATTAGTACCATAGTCCTAGTTCTTTTTTAGGCAGCTGAAACCATCTATTTCGGTACCATTGCCTGATAGTTTTGTATCTTGTAAAGGGTTACAATAAAAATAGAGAACAGCAAATAAAAAGGAGGAAATGAAAATGAAAAAATTTATTAGCAAAATTGCAGCAAACAAAAAAGGACAAGGAATGGTTGAATACGGATTAATAATTGCAGTTATAGCAATAGTCGTTTTAGTAGCTTTAACACCAGTAGGGACAGCACTTTCAACAGTATTTACGAATATTACTACATCTATTAGTGGAGTGTGACATTAATAATATTATTAAAATATTAAGAGGAGGAAATGAAAATGAAAAAATTCATTAGCAAAATTGCAACAAGTGAAAAAGGACAAGGAATGGTTGAATACGGGTTAATAATTGCAGTTATAGCAATAGTTGTTTTAGTAGCACTAACACCAGTAGGAACAGCACTTTCAACAGTATTCACAAATATTACCACATCAATTAGTGGAGTGTAACATTAATAGCAGTAGAGCCGCCTAAGGGAGGAGCAATAATGAAAGCAATAACAAAATTAATAATGAAAAACAAAAGAGGACAGGGAATGGTTGAATATGGGCTAATTTTAGCAGCAGTTGCACTATTAGTAATCGGAGCATTGACACCAGCGGGAACAGCTGTTGCAGATATATTTAATAGATTAGCCCAATCAATTGGGGGAGTGACCCCGGTAAGCTGAGAACGAATGGGAAAAGCTCCCTATCTGTCTACCAGGTAGGGAAATTTTTTTGGGGGTATACTCAAGTGGCAAATGTAACAAATAAAAATATTTCGAAAAATTGCAAAGGTCAGACACTGGTAGAGATGGCATTGGTTCTGCCGATTTTATTATTAATAATCATGGGAATAGTTGAATTTGGCAGAATATTTAATGCATATCTCATTGTTACAAATGCTTCAAGAGAAGGGGCTAGAGTAGCTGTGGTTGGTGGAACAGATTCGGATATTAATAACAGCATAACAAATACAACAGTTACCCTTAAACCAGAAAATATGAGTGTAAACATAACTCCTATTGAAGAATCAAGAACAAGAGGATCACAGGTTACGGTTAATGTACACTATCAAATTGAAATGATATGTCCAATTTTAAATGGGATAATCCCCAATCCTTTTCAGATTAATTCCTCAACAGTTATGAGAATGGAATAAACATAATAATAGAAAAAGTCAGGAGTGATTTTTTATGGAGTGGATGAATAGAAAAATATTGGCAATATCAATTGTGTTATCAATTATTACGTCTGGACTAATTTTTGCGTACATAAACAACATAACAAAATCACCTTCTGAAGGAGAAAAGATTAAGGTATATATAGCATCCAAAACAATACCTGAACGTACTTGTATAAACATAACAGATATTAAACTGATAGAAATTGATAAAAATTATGTTCAAGTTGGTGCAATGAGTAAAAAAGATGATATTGTAGGCAAATGGGTTAAAGAAACAATTTATGAAGGGGAACAAATTAAAAGTAACAGAATTGTTAATGAGAAAGAAAAAAATCTTACATACAATATACCTAAAGGCAAGAGGGCAGTAAGTATAAATATTAACGAAGCATCAGGTGTTGCCTATCATATTGTTCCTGGAGATTATGTTGATATAGCGGCAACATTTGATAAAGATGAAGGCAGAGAACCATATGGAAAGGTCATGTACAACAGAGTAACAAAAATTATATTGAGAAATGTGCGTGTACTTGCAACAGGTGAAAAAACAGGAAAAGATGCAAAAGAAGCAAAGAATGAGATCCCAAAGACTGTAACCCTTGCGGTTGATATAAATGATATTGAAAAGATAGTTTATGCATCTGAAGCTTCAACATTAAAGTTACTTCTTAGACCAGTCGATGATAAAGAAACAAAAGATACTGAAGGAACAACAAGGACAGATATAACAGGCAAAAAAGGAATTGTAATGATGCCACAATAATTTGCCCGGGAGGGGTTAATATGGAAGTAATAAAAATTGTTATCGCGGATGATGTTAGCGAAACAAGAATGAATATAAGGAAACTTCTAAGTTTTGCTCAGAATATAGAAGTCATTGGAGAAGCTTCCAATGGCGAAGAGGCAATAAACCTGGTTAAGGAATCAAAGCCGGATGTTATTCTTATGGACATTAATATGCCTGTGAAAGATGGTATAAGGGCTACTGAAGAAATTACCGTACTTGCTCCGGATACTAACGTAATAATGATATCTGTTCAAGGTGAACAAGAATATTTAAAAAAAGCAATGGCAGCCGGGGCAAGAGATTTTATTGTAAAACCATTTGATGGAGATGAATTAATAGAAACAGTTCAAAGAGTAAATGGAATATCAAGAAAACGTAAAGAAAGTAAGTTTACACAAGCAATTCCTGAAGAAATCCACTCTAAAGTTATTTCAGTATTTAGCACAAAGGGTGGTGTCGGCAAAACAACAATAGCAACAAATCTAGCTGTCAGCCTTGCCCGGCTTACAAGAAAGAAGGTCGCACTAGTTGATTTGGATTTACAGTTTGGTGATGTTGCAGTTATGCTGAACGTTTCATTAAGAAGCACAATTTCTGACTTAATAAAAGAATTTAATTTGCTTGAAGAATCAAACATTGAAGATTACATGGTTACTCATTTTTCGGGAATAAAAGTACTGTCTGCACCACCCAAACCCGAATATGCTGAATATATCACACCAGCGCATATCACAAAAATTATTGAATGCCTGAAAAGCAAATTTCACTATGTTGTAATTGATACGTCAAACATATTCAATGAAGTAGTCCTAACTTCATTAGATTTGTCTGATCAGGTTCTGTATGTATCAACACTTGATTTACCAACTATTAAAAATATCAAATCAGGACTAGATATTATGGAATCGCTGCATTATTCAAATTCAAAAATTAGAATAGTTCTAAACAAAGCTTCAGAACAATTTGGAATAAAGTATAAAGATTTTGAAGATACCTTAAAATATCCTATTTGGTCATACATACCTGAAGACAGTCAAACTGTAATAACGTCTGCTAATAAAGGTTTCCCGTTTGTTATAACTAGAGCTGAAACAAAGGTTGCAAAAAGTATTATGTCAATGGCTAAAGAAATCAGCCAGGAAAAGACAGAGCAAGAATCAAAAGAAAAGTTGGATTTAAGGAAGTTATTTGGATGCTTTTAATAATATGATTATCAAATCTGTAAAGTATGGATATAAAGAGAGGTGGATAAGATGTCTCTTTTAGAAAGACTACAAAAAGAAAAGGTTCAAGAAGATGAAATAGCACCTCAAAAGTCAAAGAAAAATCAACCTCAAGAAGACCCATTCAAAGACATCAAAAAGAAGATCCATGCGAAGATCGTTAGTGAAATTAAGGAACTTGATGTTGATGATGAATGTGAAAAAGGGAATCTTGAACAAAACATAACAAACTTTGTTGAAACTGTTTTAGATGAAGAAAGTACTTACCTTTCAAAATCGGACAAGCAGAAAATTATATCAGAGATACTTGATGAGACAATAGGTTTTGGACCAATAAATAAATTAATTAATGATCCAACTATATCAGAAATAATGGTAAATGGTGCTGAACAAGTATATGTCGAGAAGCATGGGAAATTAGTATTATCTGATGTTAGATTCAGAGATGATCAACACATTATGCATGTTATTGAAAAAATTGTTGCTCCAATAGGTAGAAGAATTGATGAAAGTTCGCCAATGGTAGATGCCAGATTGCCTAATGGTTCGAGGGTAAATGCGATTATTCCTCCTCTTTCTCTTAACGGTCCTACACTTACCATAAGAAAATTCTCAGAAAATCCGTTAACAGTAAATGATTTAATAAAATTTGGAACATTAACTCCGAATATTGCAATATTTATAAAAGCATGTGTTGAAGCACGGTTGAACATTGTTGTTTCTGGTGGAACAGGAAGTGGAAAAACAACTACTCTAAATGTGCTCTCATCATTTATTCCTGAAGACGAGAGAATAGTAACGATTGAAGATGCTGCAGAATTGCAATTAGGACAAGAACATGTTGTAAGATTGGAAACAAGACCGGCCAATATAGAAGGAAAAGGTGCAATTACAATTAGAGATCTTGTTAAAAACTCATTAAGAATGAGACCTGACAGAATTGTAGTAGGTGAGGTTAGAGGTGGAGAAGCATTAGATATGTTACAAGCTATGAATACCGGACATGATGGCTCACTTACAACTGGTCACGCAAATACACCGAGAGACATGTTGGCAAGGTTAGAAACGATGGTATTAATGGCGGGAATGGAACTGCCAATTAAGGCAATCAGAGAACAAATTTCCTCCGCAGTTGATATAATTATTCAACAATCAAGACTAAAAGATGGAACAAGAAGAATTACGCATATAACTGAAGTCGTAGGAATGGAAGGCGAAGTTGTAACGCTTCAGGATATATTTGTTTTTAAACAAAGAGGCAAGGATGAAAAGGGAAGAATTCTTGGAGAGATTACACCTACAGGAATCAAACCAAAATTCATGGAAAAGTTATCTGATGCAGGCATGACAATTAGTAATGATTTGTTTAATACATAAAAGCTCAGCGTTCTGAGTTGGGAGTTGATAGATAATGAAAACAACAGCTTTTTTCCTTTGCTTTATAACGTTAATACTTATTTTTTATTTGTTTATAATCTTTGTATTATCTAAGCAAAGATATATTTCGCGATTAAATAAATATATTTACGATTCTGGAAGCTCAGAAAGATATCAAAGAGATAATCAAAAACTTAAGAACACAATATATTTTCTTTCAAAAATTATAAGATACTTTAAATTTCTTGATGGATATAGAAGCAAGACACAAGTTGATTTAATAAAAGCAAACATACCATTGAAATCAGAAGAATTCTTAAATATACGAATAATCCTTTTTTTAGTTCTTGGTATAATCCCGTATGCAATGGGTAGAGGCATAGTAATAGCAGCTATATCAGGGATATTAGGCTGGCTAATTCCTACAATGTATGTTAATGCAAGAATCAAAAAAAGAATTAAACAATTTAATGATTCACTTGGAGATGCGATTGTTTTAATATCAAATTCTCTAAAAGCAGGGTTTAGTTTCTTTCAAGCAGTAGATGTAGTTTCAAAAGAGATGATTGGTCCAATTGCTCAAGAATTTGGAATCCTGCAAAAAGAAATAAATCTTGGTTGTACAACGGAAGAAGCATTAGAAAACATGAATATTAGAATTAAAAGTAATGATTTGGAATTATTAATAACAGCAGTAATGATTCAAAGACAGGTAGGTGGAAATCTTGCAGAAGTTTTGGATAACATTTCTACTACTATAAGAGAAAGAATTAAGATTAAGGGTGAAATAAAGACTATCACTGCTCAGGGAAGAATGTCTGGAATGGTTATTGCAATATTGCCTCCTGCTTTAGGCTTCATAATATATTTGATTAATCCTGAACATATCGGACTGCTTTTTAAAAGCACATTGGGGTTTGTATTAGTCGGAGTTTCGATAATTATGGAATTACTTGGGATATATTTTATAAAGAAAATTGTTGATATAGAAATTTAACTGAAGGGGTTGATACTAATATGAAATTAATAATTTTTATTTTTATTACGGTAACTCTATATTTATATTTCTATTTAGTATACAGCTTTATAAATAAGGAAAAGTTGGTTGTCAAAGGTAGACTCAGTAAAATTTCAAGAAAATTAAAGAAAAGCCATTTGGAAGAAGAACTAAACCAACCATTGTTAAGCAGATTATTAAAACCTATTGCTGATGATATCACAAAAATATTATTAAGAATAACCCCCAGAGAAATTATAAACAATTTTGAAAAAAAGATAATTATGGCTGGAAACCCATATAAATTTACAATCAGGGAATGGACAAATCTTATGGTCGGGATTATCGTATTACTACCATTAATGACTATTGTAACTGGTGTTTTATGGGCGGCAGATCCTTTGAGAGTAATTATGTTAGTTGGATTTGAAATAATTTCTGGATTCATGATTCCCAATCTGATTTTAACAAAGAAAATGCAAGACAGAAAAAATGAGATACTAAAAACTCTTCCTGACGCAATTGATTTATTAACCGTAAGTGTCGAAGCAGGTTTGGGTTTTGACGGTGCACTTTCGAAGGTTGTTGAAAAGGCACAGGGGCAAACAGCACAAGAGTTTAGTACAGTTCTTCAAGAAATGAAAGTTGGAAAACCAAAAAAAGATGCTTTGAAAGAAATGAGCAATAGAGTTGGTTTGACAGATATGACTACATTTGTAGGTGCAGTTATACAAGCTGATCAATTAGGGGTTAGTATAGGAAATGTGCTAAGGATTCAATCCGAACAAATGAGACAAAAACGTAGACAAAGAGCTCAGGAAAAAGCAATGAAAGCACCAATAAAAATGTTGATTCCGATGGTATTATTTATATTTCCAACCATTTTTACGGTTTTGATTGGACCAGTAATAATCAGAATGATTGAGATGTTCATGAAATAATATAATAAACCCTTGCTTGACTTTACTAAATGTTAATTTTATAATCAATAAAGAACAAAATATTGCAGGGGGTAACATATTATGAACGTTTATGACAAATCACACGAACTTGCTAGAGCCATAAGAGAATGTGAAGAAAACAGAGAATTTAAAAAAATAAGAAATCAAGTATATGATAATGGTAGAAACAAGGAATTAATTAGCGACTTTAAGGTAAAACAATTTGAAATTCAGGCAGAGCAACTTACTGGAAAAGAGCCTGAAAAAGAAAAATTAGAACAATTGCAAAGCCTTTATGGAATATTAACTGCAAATCCAGAAATAGGGAAATATTTTGAAGCAGAATATAAATTAGAGAGATTGATATCTGATGTCTATAGAATTCTTGGAGAAGCAATAGATATTGATACTGATTTGATTAAGTAAAAAATGGAGGATGACAACCTCCGTTTTTAATATATGTTATAATTATATAATAAGATAGTATTTCATGAAAACATACATTCCAAAGGGGGAAACAAAAATGAAAAAACAGGAAGCAATATTTGAAAGAGAACTACTTGTTTCGTCTGGTGATGAGATTGGTGTATTTAGAGTAAAACTTTATGGAGAAAGAATTGAAGGTAAATTAGTTATTCTTGTAACTTCAAAGTTTGACCAAGATCCAAAGGGATTTATTGAAGCATTATTAAAGAACATCAACAATGAATTATTAATAAGAATTGATGTTGATATGATAAAGAATGTTCAAGTATTGATTTTATTCAATCAAAAGGTCTCTCGAGTAGCTTTTGATTCAGATAATTCAATCAGTCCTAATCATTTTGAAGATTTAGATACTTCATATCTTGATGGATTAGAATACTAATTAATTAATATAATTAAATTCGTCATAATGTACAAAAATTGAGCAATATTATTGTGCATTTTTTCAATTGAAAGACATAATAGACTGGTGTATAATATAATTAAGCGGTAATCTGCGTATTTATACATTTATTTTGACACAAGATGAAATTCTTAAGGAGGTCCATTATATGAACTTTCAAAAGGCGAAGTCGATTATTATTTTTATAATAATTATATCTGTTATAGCAGGAATTACATATTTTATTACTGTTTCAGCATATTTACCTAAACTCGAACAAGAGATAATAAATAAGAAAGATAATGAACTTCAATGGAAGATGGTAACTACAGCAGCCAGAGATATCCCAATGGGAGCGGTAATAGCACAAGAAGATCTGACAATATCAAAAGTACCTTTTAATAACGTTGTTGATGGAACTAAGATATATACGGATATTGGATTATTGATTGGCAAGGTTGCTTCGGTAAATATTTATAAAGGTGAACAAATATTAAATGATAAAATCCTATCCGAGGTTGAATTTGCACCTGAAGACTGGAAAACCTTAGAGCAAGTTCCCAAACGTAAGTTTGAAGCAAGTTATAGGTATATTACTGTAGATATTCCTCGATACAATTTTGTAAATGAAAGGGTTGGAGTAAATTCCTTGGTAGATATCTTACTTGACAAGGGTCAAGGAAGATATGATGTTGTTCTTGCAAAAATATCTATTTTGGATAAAGTGCCTATTGCTTCGAGTTCTGATAACAATCAGCAGAATGCAACTGCACAGATAAAAAGACCATTACCTAAACCGTTATTATTGCAGCAACAAGAACAAGGCGTGTTCCCAGGTACAGCTACACAGCTTTTAATGCAAAACAATCCATCAATGGAGGATACTCCTGATTATAGAATTACCATAATGGTAACAGAAAAAGAAAATAAAAGACTATTTGAGGCTATGACCTATGGTAAGTTTATGCTAAGAAAATATGTATTTCCTAGCCAGCCAGCTAGTATAGTCACATTTACAGGTTCAGAACAAGCAAAGGTTGTACGTGATGGTACTGTTGAAATACCTAAACCGGTAGTACCGAAACAAGATACTACACTAGGAAATACTCTTGATAATAATAGTTTGATTAATGTTGGTCCAAATACTAAGACGCCTGTAACACCAGAAACTCCTCTAAGGAGTCAATAAGATAAAGAACAAGAAATATACAAATCAAAAAAAAGAGAGGGAATAGGTAATGATAATAACTGTAAATAGCTTAAGGAAATCGAGTGGAACGTCTACGTTTTCGATTTCTCTTGGAATAGAACTATCACAAGCAACTGATTTTTCAGTATTGCTTATTGATGGGAGCTACTTATACTCGGATATTGATGCGATACTGGGCGTAGAAACTGATAGAGGACTTGATGATGTACTTGATTTGCTGAATAGTAACAAAATAAATGAGAAATTATTTAAAGATATCACAATAGAGTTTGGAAACTTTTATGTACTGACAGGTTCGAAAATATCACAATACAACAGATTCGAAATGGATGACATTAACTACAATAAAATATTTAGTATTGCCGAATCATTGTTTGATATTATAATAATTGACTCACCAACAAAGAAAATGTCTAACTATCTAAATGAAAAAGGCAGAACAAATGAGAAATTTCTTGATTTACAGATAGGAAAACAAAACTTCCTGATATTTGATAAGTATACAAAAAGCAAGGAATATAACAAGGAGGGTTCTGTTGTAATTTTAAATAATTACTGGGAAGGTAGAAAGTTTAATAAGAATTACATTATTAGTGAATATAAGATTAAAGTGCCTGTATTTACAATGAGACATTCTGATAAACTTCTTGAAGCGTATAATGATAGATTAATTGACAGATATCTTTTGAATGAGAACGATGGTTTTATTGAGGATATAAAGGTATTCATGAATTATTTGAGCGAAATGTGGAACTTCCCATTAAAGAACGAATATGTAGTTAAGAGAAATGTAGTTGAACAAGCATCTGGTTCTAAGAAAAAGGGATTATTCTGGTAATACAAATGATAAATTCTCGGTTTGAGAAGGTGGTGTCATAATGGATGAATTTTTGGAGAAAAAGAAGTTATCTCAGTATTCAATAGAAAAGGTTATGGAAGAAATTCAAACAAAACTTACCGATGAAAGACTTAGAATAGATCAGAAGGATGAAAAGCTTGTTAGAAAAAGAATACTTCTTTCTGAAATGATTAGACAGGCGGTTGCGGGTGATCAAAACGCAAAAAACTATGTAATCAATAAAATTATAAAAACTCTTACAACAGAGTTGGACATAAATCATGAAAATATAAATTACATAATAAATTTTAATGAAATACGAAAATTGTCTTATTATTATCAGTTTCAAATAATTTCATTAAAGTATGACATCGCTAAAATAATAGATAAGTACAATGATCAATATCAAATAATAGACTTTTCAGATGCAGGTAATAATATTTTTTCAAAAGAAATATTTGAAAAAGTAATTGATACTGAAATAAAGGAACAGAATTTACAGCTTGATTATATTGAAAAAATAAACGTGATTGCTAATGTAGTTTATGCTGAAGTATATGGTTTGTCTATAATTGACAGACTTGAGTTTATGGATGTTAACGAAATCGGTGTTAATGGATATCAATATATATGGGTGCAGCATAGAGGTAGCAAAGTATGGTTAGAATTTTTAGAATATACTGATAACAATATTTTAAATAATGTTTGTAAAAATGCAGTAAGCTTCAACTCAAAGTTCGACTTGAGCCCAAGTAATCCAGGTATTATATGTCAAAGATTTGATGGCTCACGTATAACGTGTTCGCTTCAACCGTTCTACAGCGAGCCGACTCTTAATTTAAGAAGGTTCAATCTGGGAAATTTTAATCCTGATAAAATGGTTAAACTTGGTACTTTGGATGAATTGTCGAGAGATTTGCTGAAAGTGCTTATAATGGGTAGGTCTAACATTATTATAGCTGGAGGTATGGGTGACGGAAAATCAACTACATTAATGACATTGATTAATTTCGTGCCTGGCTCAAGAGCAATAGGAACAATCGAAGAAAATCATGAATTAAGACTTAAAACAAGGCATCCTTCAAAGAATGTAATTGAGGCTCAGGCTGTTCCGGGTAAACCAATATCAAGTGCATTTGAATTTATGCTTAAGCAAGCAAGAGATATAGTTATTCTTGGAGAAATAACAAACTCCGAAGAAGCTACACAGTTGATAAACGTTATGCTTCGTCTTTGTAGAGGTTCAATGGGAACTTTCCATAGTGAAAATCCTAAAGCTGTTATAATTAACCTAAGAAACCTGCTTTTGAAATCCGGCTTTTATCACAATGAAATGGTTGCGCAAGCAGACGTTATTGAAGCTGTAAATATAGTAATTCAGATGACGCATGATAACAAAGGTAGAAGGTTTGTAGATTATATTACTGAAATTGAACCAGTGCCTGATGCGGACGGTTCGGTAGTTACATCAAATTTTAGACCACGGAATCTTATGGAAAGAATAAATGGTGAATTTCACTTTGCAAATACTATTTCAGAAGAATATTCTGAAAAACTTATTAAGTATGGTGCAACCCGAGAAGATATTAATGAAATAAATGCAGAAATTCTTGAAAGAATGAAGGCACACCCAAGATTGAAAAATATGAAAGGCAAGGAATAATTAATATGCAGCAAGGTACAGGTTCTGTTAATATGCCTCTATATGAAAAGGTTCAACCATTATCAGCAGAACAGTTTTTGATAATACTTGTTATTTATGTATTGATACTTGCTATTAGTTATTATGTAATTGATGTAATAGAAAAAACAAAAGTAAAAAAGCTTCACAAGCCGAAGTTTCTTTATTTAAAGACGAGCTTCTTAAATAAATATATTGATAAGCTTTTTGAAATTCCAATAATAGAAAAATATATAAAGAGAATATCATATAAGTTATCTTATTTTAACTCATATGATGCTAGAGTAAACTATCGAAATGCATTATTGTTAACAATAGTAATAATGTTTGTATCTTTAGGAATGTTCATAACCTTGGTAGTAATGTTTAAGGCGAGCATATGGTATTTGTATTTATTATATATAGTAGTAATTGTTTTAGTGATATATATTGTACTAAACTTCTATGGAGAAATGAAAGAGCTTAAGATGGCAAAACAGCTGCCTGAAGCACTAAATGACTTAAAAATTGCCTATGATAACAGAAAACGTTTGAAACTAGCAATACTTGAATCATATGATGATATGCCTAAGGATATAAGAAGAGAGTTTGCACGGCTTGCAGAAGCGGACAATCTCGAAGAATCACTTTTATTTCTAAGGAATAGGGTCAAGAATGAATGGTTTAAGATTGTATTAACCCTTATGCTTCTTGCAGTGCAAAAAGGTGATAAGGAAGGAGCACTTTCAGATCAGCTCCAGAATCTCAATGGAATAATTGCCCAAGAAATACTCATAAAAGAGTCAAACAGATTATTGTTTCAATTATATAAAGCTTTCGTTTTAGGTTCTCCTTTGTTTGCTTTCTTTTTAAGAAATAACATGATGTCTATGAGTACAGAAGTTGCCAAAAAATATGAATCCATATCAGCAGCAAATGCCCTTTCTGGTGTATTTATATTTTGTATAATATCATATTTTGTGCTTGATACTACTGAAAAAATTTAACTTGTATTTTAAAGGTGGTGAATTTCCATAATAAATAATTTTCTTAAGATAAAGAAAAAATATTTAGTAAAGAAAAATTTTAAAGATACACTACCATACAAGTATTTTCTTAAATATTTATATCCGCGTGAAGAAACCAAAATTTATAATTATTATAAAAAATTGATAGCTAAGTCAATTATTAATATCAGTGTTGAAGATTTATGGAATATAAAAATCTTATTTGTCATTGGAGCATTTTTGATAGCTGCAATGATTACCCAGTCAAACACACACTATAAATTAATTGAAGTAATAAACGGTACAGATAACAGCGCAGCATTACTTTTTGCGGGAGATAATGTAACAGAAGAAGCAGCCAGAATTTCGCAGGAAAACCAAGAAAAAGAAAAGATGATTTTCAAAAAGGTTCAGGAGAAATATTATTATGATGGTATGAATGATGATGAAAATGTGGCAGTTGGTAAAATAGCTCAGTATATGGAAGTAAATAAGCTTAGTCTTAAGGATGTTCCAACGGAGGATACTGCAAGAAGTATTTACAGTAAGCTGCAGAAGTATTATGCTTTGCAGAATACTGATTATTCTGCACTGATATTACTTGCTGCATTAGCGTTCTTTATACCTGATGTGTATCTGATGTTCAAGGCATATATGCTGAAATTCTTTATTTATAATGAATATTTGAAGCTCGAAGTAACAACAATCATGGTAGGTAAATTAGAGCCGATAAAGGTTGAAGAAATACTGAATGTATTATCTGATAATAGCAAATATTTTAAAAAATACATAGATGAAATAAGATTCAATTACTTTAATGTTAAGGATGGTAATGCAAGAGCCTTTGATGCCGTAATAGAGAAAGTATCACACAAAGAATTAAGATATCTTTTAAAAGCACTTCAGCAAGCATCAGAGTCGGATTTGAAAATGACAATAGAGAACCTTGAAAACCAAAGGAAGAGTAATAAAGAATTTAGAAACATCATGGAACAAAATAAGCTAAAAAAGAAGGAGTTGGTAGGAATACTGGTATTACTTATTATGCTGTTTATGATTTGCTTGTATGTATTTATGCCGCTTTCCAGTTTGATAAATGAATTTAAAATTTAAAAATTATCATTATAAATTGAGGGGGAGATTAAAATGTTGAAACGATTCAGAGGTACAATAAAAAGTAAAAAAGGTCAGTTAGGGGAAATATTTGTAATTATGGGACTTGTTGTTATTGCTGTATTATGTATAGTAGTTATACTTAAGCCTGCACTGGATAAGAATACAGCACTTGGTAAAACGGTTGGAGATAGAACTAATGATATGGAACAACAACTTGTAGAACGAAAATGGGGTCAATTAGGTGATGTGCTTACAATGCAAGAAGCGAAAGATAAATTAAATGAAGCGGCTGCGGCATACCAACAAGATAAGTCTTCAAGTTCAAGTTCAAGTACAGGAACAGGATCAGGAACAGGAACAGGATCAGGACCCGGAGGATCAAGTACAGGATCAGGTTCAGGTTCAACTGTCGCTAAAACAAATGCACCTGTATTGAAAGGTTGTGGTTCCGACGCTACAATTATAGCTACTGTTGATACAACAAGTGGCTTAACTATGAATCCATATGACATGTTTGTTATTACGAAAATAGAATTTGACAAAAGCACAAAAAAATTGCTGAATCTTGAAATAAGTAAGAAATAATAAAATATTTTAATAATATTGGTGGATACCAAATTATTTGTTTGGTATCCACCTTTAAATAGGGGATTTTGTATGAAAAACAAGACATTATTATTCAGAAGTGAAAAAGGACAAATTGCGGACATTCTTATGTTCTTGTTTTTTATTGTGTTTGTTACGTACTTTGTTATCCTGTTTACCTCCATGCAGATGTTTTTTAAGACACAAAAGCAGGTTGATACTATTGTGCGTGACGAGGTTGAGATAGTAAGAACAAAGGGGATATTTACCAGAGCAGAATATGAAAGCTTTCTTGCAAAAATTGCAAAATACGGTAATTTTACTGTGCTTCTGACAGCCGAAAAACAAAATGCGGCAGGTGTACGTGGAAAATTGTTTAATCTAGATAGAAAAGATACAGAGAATAGAGTTATTGACCAGCCATTCAAAACTGGAGATTTTATAAAAATATTTATTGAATCCGCGAATCCTTCATTATTCACAGAAATATTGAATAGAAATTTTATGTTTGGATATAGTGGGGGGGGCAAATCTGGTTTCAAGATGCAATCTACAGCTTCGGCAATGGTTTGCAGTGATGGATTCCTTAGGGGAGTAGAAGTTATAAACATGATAAATAAATATAAAAGTATTCCTGGAAATACTGTAAAACTATTTCTACAATCGTATGATATTATTCCAAATCCTCCAGTTTTAAGAGATCCTCCTTATGAATTTACGACTACATATGATAATACAGTCTCAGAGCATGAAAAGAATTGGATAGATTACGAAGGAAGATATTTTATGGATTTTACTATTGATACAACTACTTGTTTGATTACAGAATATTATTTTAAAGAACAACTCAAATAAATAGAGGTGTCTTAAATGTTAAAAAAGCTCAAAGACTCAAAAGGTGATGGTTCGGTTCTTCCGATAACTTTGGTCATACTTTTGATTTCGTTGTTTGTGATGATTATTTTTATTTTAAATCTTGATGGTTCATTATTTGAGCTTCAGAAGGATAGATATATTAAAGCTGTTGATATGGCTGTTAATACTGCTATTGCTGGTGTTGAGCTTTCAAATGATTCTAATGGGCTTGAAGCAACAAGTCTTGAACTAATAGGCACAGGTTATGAAAATCAAAAAAGAGTTTTGATAAATAAGGAAAAATTAGTAGATGACTTTTATGACATACTTTTAAGAAACATGCCAATTAAAGGGATTGATGTTGCAACACTTCAGAAGCATATTCCACTCAAAGCAATTCTTCAATACGATACTATCTCTGTATCTTCAAGGTATTATCACGAAAAAGATATTGCTGGAGGAACAGTCATTGTTAAAGAATCTTGGAATAAAAATAATTTTGATAATAATAAGAAAAAATATAATGATGTTTGGGATGAGATTAGACTAGGCTTTAGGACAAAACTTGGAACAGAGGTTTTTATGACTATTGGAGATAAATGCTATACATTAATTGATTCTACTCTCCCGGAAGAACAACTGTTTTTAGAAGGAAACAGAGAGTATTTTTCTGTACTTGATTCATCAGTATCAGGAGTAAAAATAATTGATGGTGAAAAAATTACTCTTGAACGCAAAAATAAGGAATTGGCACTAAGGGTTCAAAGCATTTTACGAGAATATGCAAGCTCAAATGAAAGAGGAAGATATAATATATCAATATCGGACTTTGATTATTTAATGCATGTTGAAGATAAGAGGATTGCTAATAGTATAAATGCAGCTAAGGATGTAACATTTTACTGTCTTGTAGAAGGATTGCCGATGAAATCCCTGTTAAACGGAGAAAAGAAGGATTCATTTTCATTATTTAGTTATGGAGGCACATCCTTAAAGAGGGCTGACGAATAAATGATTATAGGATTATTGATTAAAATAGCGATAGCCATAATATTAATATACATATCTTATACAGATATCAAACAAAGAATCATACCAAACTGGTCGGCTGCAGTTATATTTGTATTGTCTACAGTTTGGTATTTCTTATATATTGGCAGCATTCAAGATTATTTTTTCTATATATTTTTACTTAGTATGCCAATGCTAATTCTTGGTTTTATTATAGATAGCTTTTCGGATATAAAAAAAAGCGTTTATGGCTACATAGTAATTTTAGTTTCGATTTTAATTGCAATGATTATACCTGTAGATTTTAAGGCAAAATATATTATCGCATGTTTGGTCATTCTGTTATTAACTATCTTGGAAGGATTAATTAAAAGGTCTCCGGAACAAGAAGCGGAAGAAGAGAGTTCCAGCATTGGAGGCGGAGATATAAAGCTTATTGCAGGATTAGGTCCGATTATGCAAATGAATGCGGTAATATTTTTGTTTATTTCATTTTTAACAGCGTTTATATATATGAAGATTTTTAAACAGAGGGATATCTATCTGGCACCGTTTATGTTTATTGGATATATAGTGATGCTGTTTATATGAGAAAGGAATGATAGATAAGATGAAGGTTATTAATAAGACAAAAAATACAATTATATGTGAGAACTGTGGTTGGGCTGATAAGCTATATACAAGAGCTAAAGGTCTTTTAGGAAGAAAAAGCTTGGCTGATAATGAAGGATTGGTAATAACCGGCTGCAGAAGTATTCATTCGTTCTTTATGCAATTTCCAATATGTGCAGTATTTATTGATAAGAACAATAAGGTGGTAAAAGTCCTTGAAAACTTTAAGGTTGATAGATTATCAGGCTATTATATTAAGGCAGATAAGGTAATAGAATTGCCTCCTTGGAAAGCAAAGAATACTTCCACAATAGTAGGTGATATTATTGAATTTATAAAATAAAGTGAATCTTTCATATTAAATCCTGTCTATTATTTGACAGGATTTCCTTTTCTAAATAAAAAAAGTAAAATTTTTACAAATAATACTTGAATAATTAATAATTTATAATTATAATGTGAATGAAAAGAAAAATTACTATATTAAGGAAAAGGGGGACAAGCACTTTGGAAGGAAAAATTACAGTATTAATTGCAGATGATAACAGAGAATTTGGAGAAATATTATCAGAATATCTACAATCTCATAATGATATAGAGGTAGTTGGTGTTGCAAAGGACGGGCTTGAAGCGTTTCAAATCATTGAAAGCAAAAAGCCGGATGTTGCAATATTAGATATAATAATGCCTCATCTTGATGGGTTAGGGGTATTAGAAAAGATTAATGTAGCACAACTGTCAAAAAGACCGCTTTGTATAATGCTTACTGCTGTTGGTCAGGACAAAATAACTCAAAAAGCAATGGGATTGGGAGCAGAATATTACATAGTAAAGCCTTTTGATATGGATATTCTCGTAAATAGAATCAGAGAATTAAAAAGGATTAATGGAAGCAAGGTAAGTTACTTTAAATCTGAACAGTCTTTAGACCAAAGAGTACCATATGTAAATACTTCAATAAAAAGCTTGGAAACAGAAGTTACAAACATGATTCATGAGATTGGAGTACCAGCTCATATAAAAGGTTATCAGTATTTGAGAGATGCAATAATAATGGTTATTAAGGATATTGAAGTAATTAATTCGATTACAAAACTCCTTTACCCATCAATAGCAAAAATGTATAACACAACTCCGAGCAGGGTAGAAAGAGCAATAAGACATGCTATCGAAGTTGCATGGAGCAGAGGACAGATGGAAACAATCGATTCGTTATTCAAATATACAATTAATGTAGGAAAGGGAAAGCCTACAAATTCGGAATTTATAGCAATGATCGCTGATAAATTAAGACTTGAATTAAAAGTAAGCTGATGAATTTTTAAAGCCCTTGGTTTAGGAAGCTAAACCAAGGGCTTTTTTGATATGTCAGAAAAGATAAAAAATCAAAATTTGATAATATATTTTGTTTAATAATGAAGAAAACTTCTTAAATCTGACAGCCGGTTTTGACATGCAATTCAAGAATGCTTGTTTACAATATACATGATACATGAAAAAACAATCATATACAAAAAAGCTCCTGTGTGAGGTGAGGTGAGTGCCGAGGTTTATAAACTTTTTGAAGTATGCTCTTGTTATGGTATTGCTAGTCATTTTAATATTTTTTATATTGCTGATAATTGATGTTAAGAGTAATCCCGGCAAAATAAAAAGTGTTTTCGGGTATGTCCCAATGACAGTTGTTTCAGACAGCATGAGCCCATATTTGAATTCCGGTGATTTGATTGTCGTAAAAGAGGTCAAGCCTGAAAAAATTAATTGTAATGATGTTATATCCTTTAAACTTGAGGATAATCACATAATTACACACAGAGCAGTTGAAGTATTTAAAAATGCAGATGGGCTTAAAATTAAAACAAAAGGAGATGCAAATGAAGAAACTGATGATTGGGAAGTTTTTAGTACGAATATAATTGGAGTGTTATGTTTGAAAATACCTTTTGCAGGTTATTTTGTAAAAAGTATGGCTAGCTGGAAAGGAATTATCATCATGATGGTTATACCCTTATTTGCCATAATAAGTGGCGAATTAAGAGAAGTATTAAGCGTAAGGGAAAATATTATAAGAGAGGGGAGGTGATTAGTAAAAGTAGATAATGGGCTATATTCCAAAAAGAATATAGCCCAACAAATAAATTGTAATAATGGGAGTTGAACAAATGAAAAAAATGTTGGTGATAAAAAACATAACCAAGCTAAATGTTTTTTGCATATCTATGCTTTTACTCATATATTTTTCAAAATATGTATTTGGAAATGCGAATGAAATAAAAATCGAAAAAAATGTGATTCTAAACAGCACAAATATAAATAATATTACTAAAAGTAAAATAGGTTCATTTCACTTAAGAACCCTTCAAAAAAAGCTTAATATTAATACTGGAACGATAATTGCTAGCAATGAGGGAAATAATCCGTTAAGATTATATGGAATATTAATAGATAATAATGTTAGCAATAACTCAGACTTAATTAATGACTCACTGAATATATTTGTTAATATTGATGGTATACGAGTTTATAATGGAAAGCTAAAAAATAAATTTGGCAATGATGCAGCATGTTTCAAAGTTATTAAAAAACTTCAATCAAATACTAGTAGTAAAGTATCAATAATAATTTCAAGCGGAAATAATAGTTTAAATAAAACAAATAAATATAATTTTGAATTATATTTATTATCAACTACTAAAGATAATTTGGATTTTAACTTTTCAGAGTCGAGAAATATAAAGTATCTTGGAGGTTATTATTCACAGGATTACAATAAATACATAAATGAATTTTGGGCAGAATGTGTAGAGAAAGAAGACGAAATATGGTTCTATTATAATAAAACATCTTTTAATAGGGGGTTTGAGTATATTGTTCTTGATATAAAAAATGAAGATGTTAAGGACATAGGGGATATCAGGATTCTATGCTTCAAAAAGAGTGAAATGATTTCAGTAAAAGGAATTCTAGAAGAAAATGTAGTTATAGATTGGAAGAATAACGTTATTAAAATTAAGAAGAAAGCGTTGGCTCAATATGATTCGGGGTTTGATGTTAGAATTGGCTCTGCGAAAACAATAAATTCAACAATTGAAATGACTTCTTATAAACATTACGCATATGAGATTTAAAATCTTATTTTACTGGGGGCGGATTTATCTGCCTTCATTTTTATGCTTTTCAGTATTACAAAAAACAAATATAATATAGTTATCATAATCACGGTTGAAAGGAAAATGAAAATTGATTTATACAATTCTAACAATATTTATAATCGCAATTGACCAATACACGAAATATTTGGCAGTAACGTACTTGCAAGGAAATCCAAAACAGGTTATTCAAGGGGTATTTGAATTAAGCTATGTTCAAAATACTGGTGCTGCTTTTGGCATAATGCAAAACTTTAAAACGATTTTTTTAGTTTTGACTCCAATAATTTTAGCTCTTTTATTAGGATATGTTATATTGAATAAAAAAAGCAAAGCATACGCTATTCCATTAGTATTGATTGTGGGAGGAGCTATAGGTAATTACATTGATAGAATCAGACTTGGATATGTTGTTGATTTTCTTAATTTTATAGTCTGGCCAGTTTTTAATCTGGCGGATACATCAATAGTAATTGGAGCAGCGATACTTGCAGTCATATTAATTAAAGAAGAAAAGAGGCGGGAAGAAAAAAATAAATCAACAAGTTGAAAATTTAGTTGAAAAAGATCATAAAG